>Ga0209100_1000279_pt1 | contig 51003 bp, 53 predicted proteins | sample lystaG_FD_185480 | JGI IMG/M metagenome (GOLD analysis project Ga0209100, IMG submission 185480) | Glacier valley bacterial and archeal communities from Borup Fiord, Nunavut, Canada, to study Microbial Dark Matter (Phase II) -... | ecosystem: Environmental > Aquatic > Freshwater > Ice > Glacier ... | reverse complement strand
ACGCTGCGCCTGTAGCACTCTCTGCTCCTTCCATCAACGGTTAATTCCTGTTCGATGGCATTGCAGAAGGATGAAATAGTCTGAATCCAAAAAGCCCTCCACGTCTGTGGAGGGCTTTTTGTAGGTGCTTGACCAATACGACTAGCCTTCTACAAGGCTGTAGGATCAAACACCTCGCTTCTCAATTCGTAGAATGTTCACGGCAACCGCCTCTGCGGCTTTGATGCCATCAATGCCCGCCGAGAGAATCCCACCTGCGTAACCAGCGCCTTCGCCAGCAGGATAAAGACCTTCTGTGTTTAGACTCTGACCGTCTTCGCGTCGTTTGATCCGAATGGGTGAAGATGTGCGGGTTTCTACCCCAGTCAAAACGGCATCGTGCATGGCAAATCCTTTAATTTGCTTACTGAAGGCAGAAAGGGCTTCGCGAATTGCCACGATCGCATAGTCAGGTAGGCTCAAGCTTAAATCCCCTAAACGCACTCCTGGGGTATAAGACGGTCGAATGGCACCCAATTCTTTAGAGGGACGATCGGCGATAAAATCACCCACGAGTTGCCCCGGTGCATTGTAGTTACCTCCACCTAGCTCAAATGCTCGTTCTTCTAGACGACGTTGAAAGTCAATGCCCGCCAGAGGGTGACCTGGGTAATCATTGGGTGTGATGCCCACCACGATCGCGCTATTGGCATTGCGCTCATTACGGGAATATTGGCTCATTCCATTGGTGACGAGTCGCCCCAGCTCTGAAGCTGCCGCCACCACTAGACCACCCGGACACATGCAGAAGCTATAGACCGATCGACCATTTGAGCAGTGGTGAACGAGCTTATAGTCAGCAGCGCCTAAGAGCCGATGACCCGCTTGTTCACCAAATCGAGAGTGATCGATGAGCGATTGTGGATGCTCAACCCGAAATCCGATCGAGAACGGTTTAGCCTCGACATAAACGCCTCTGTCAAAGAGCATCTGAAAGGTATCTCTGGCGCTGTGACCTACCGCAAGAATGACATGATCGCTGCGGATATATTCTCCGCTAGCGAGAGTGACTCCACGCACCTGTCCCTGTTCGATGTGGATGTCTTCGACTCGATTTTGAAAGCGAATTTCACCGCCCAACGATTCGATCGTGGCGCGCATCTTTTCAACAATTCCTACTAGCTTGAAGGTGCCGATGTGGGGCTTGTTGACATAGAGAATTTCGGGTGAAGCTCCCGCGTTGACGAGTTCAGTTAGCACTTTGCGCCCGTGGTGCTGAGAATCTCTAACCTGGCTGTAGAGTTTGCCGTCAGAAAAAGTGCCTGCACCGCCCTCGCCAAACTGGGCGTTAGATTCTGGGTTCAGGTCTCCTTTTTTTCGCCAAAACCCAAAGGTGTCAGCCGTGCGCTCTTTGACGGCTTTTCCGCGTTCTAGCACGATCGGACGAAACCCCATTTGTGCCAGCATCAGAGCCGCAAACATACCACAGGGTCCAGTGCCGATGACGATCGGTCGCATCGCCAAATGAACCGGAGCTTGTGCCACTTGGCGGTAGCTCATGCTGGGTGCAACCGTCACATGAGGGTCTTTTTTAAAGCGCTGAAGGAGCTTTTTCTCTTGAGTAGTTTCGATGTCTAGAATGTAGACCAGGATAATTTCTTCTTTCTTACGAGCGTCGTAGCTGCGCTTAAAGATTGAGTAGCTGATTAGATCGTTCGGAGAGATTTGAAGCTTCTTAAAAATAGCGGTCTTGATTGCATCTTGAGCATGATCAAGCGGCAGCTTTATTTCTGTGAGTCGTAGCATACTGAATATTTTGGACAACCTTATCGGGAGCGATCGCTTACATTCCTACAGCTTCTGAACCGTCAGTCACTTTTATGTTGGGACAAATATTTTGAGCTAGCACGTCGGCAGGTGGGCAATCTTGCCAGTGAGTAAGCAATCTCTGCAATTCTTCTCGTTGGCTCTGTAGTGCCTCGGTTTGCTGACTGATCGCTTCAACTTTTTCTTGAAGATAGTGCTTGACTTCTCTACAGGGCAACTGACCTCGATCGTGCATCGTCCAGATCTCCTTCACTTCTTGCAGACTCATTCCTAATGACTGTGCTCGTTTGATCAATGAGAGCCGATCGAAGACTTGGAGTCGAAAGAGGCGATAGCCTAACTCAGAGCGCTCGACTGTCGGAATCAATAAGTCAATCTCATCGTAGTAGCGGATGGTTTTGACTGGCAGACTACTATGGTCGGCAACTTCACCGATTTTGAAGAGATGATAGGTCGTCAAACCGTGCATAACTTGAAGGGATCGAACCTTTTAATTTTGTGGCGGATTCTTTTTAGCCATTGAGAGCATCGGTAGCGAAGGGCGAGACGATGAGGGCGGAAGAGCATGAATTGCTACCCGTTCCTGTACGTCAGGGGTGCGTTTTTGAGATTGCCACAGCCGCAGGGCGATCGCGACTCCGACCGAACTCAAGCCAAACACTACGAGCGAGGTGCTGCCATCAATGCCTCCGATCGCCACATCTACAGCACCCGCAATCAGTACAAACCCGGTAATCGGTTCCTTCCGATAGACGGTTCTAAACATCCGCGACCAAACAAGGTTCATAAAATTAGCTCTGTTGCAGATACTTCTTAATTTTAAAGCTTTCAGCTTATCAGTGATGAGTGCTTCGGATTCTGTAGTTTTCTATCCTAAACTCCGCTGTGGATACTTGCGATGATTATAAGCAAAATCACAGGCAACAGACCGTTTATTCAGACAGACCTTCCTAAAACAAAGGGCAGACTTCTATCTGCCCTAACATCGATTAAGTTTCAATCCTGCGGTTCAGGTTACATCAAGCCCAACCAAGACATCACGCCCTGACCTGTAACATACTCAACAATCAATGCTGCGACGAAGCCAAGCATGGCGGCTCGACCGTTAAGACGCTCTGCATAATCATTAAAACCAAACTTGGGTTGACTGAGTTTGGGAGCCATTGTCGGTTGACTAGAAGTCATTGCTTGTTAACCTCGCGCCTTTGATAAATTGACAACTGAATTTTTTGAATGAGTAGAGAATGTTGAACCTCGATCGAGCAGATTCATAGAAATCCACGTCACGATCAATACGCTTTACATTTCTTTACCTTCATCCCCCATTGTAGACAGATTTGAGACATTTAATACAGAAATTCAGCTATTCGGATCACAGTTATTGATGGTGAGCAGGTTTAAGCTAGAGAAAAGCCCAGCGAAACGAGGTGAAGATGGAAGTCGGAGTTCCAAAGGAAACGAAGGATCAGGAATCTCGAGTGGGGTTAAGTCCTAGCAGTGTGCGGGTGCTGACAGAGAACGGTCATGCAGTTTTTGTAGAGGCAGACGCTGGAGTCGGATCAGGCTTTGTCGATGCCGATTATGTGCAAGCAGGTGCACAAGTGGTCGAGGGTCCTTCAGATATCTGGAATCGAGAGCTAATAGTCAAAGTTAAAGAACCGCTCAATACTGAGTATCAATATTTGCAGAAAGAACAGATTCTCTTCACCTATCTTCATCTGGCTGCAAACCGCCTTCTGACTGAGCATCTGCTCAATTCTGGTGTGAGCGCGATCGCTTATGAAACGGTAGAACTTCCCGATCATCGCCTGCCTTTGCTCACGCCGATGAGTATCATTGCGGGACGGCTATCGGTGCAGTTTGGGTCACGATTTTTAGAACGGCAGCAGGGAGGACGCGGCGTACTTCTGGGCGGTGTACCTGGAGTAAAGCCCGGACGAGTCGTAATCTTGGGGGGTGGCGTAGTCGGAACTGAAGCGGCACGAATGGCGATCGGAATGGGCGCTCAAGTGACGATTTTGGATGTGAGCGTCGATCGTCTTTCTTATCTAGAAACCCTGTTTGGCTCCAGAGTTGAACTACTTTACAGCAGTTCTAGCCAACTTGAAGCGGTGGTTCCTGATGCTGACCTGCTGATCGGAGCCGTTTTAGTCTTAGGAAGAAGGGCACCGATGCTGGTTTCTCGATCGCTGGTGGGCAAAGTGCGTCCCGGCTCGGTGATTGTCGATGTGGCGGTAGACCAGGGTGGCTGCATTGAGACTGTTAGACCGACTTCACACACACAGCCAACCTACCTTGAGGAAGGAGTCGTTCACTACGGCGTACCCAATATGCCCGGAGCCGTTCCTTGGACTGCGACTCAGGCGCTAAACAACAGCACCCTTCCCTATGTGTTGCAGTTGGCTAATATGGGGTTGGATGCGTTAAGCAAAAATGCTGCCTTAGCAAAAGGTCTCAATGTACAAAATCATCATCTGATTCACTCTGCCGTACAAGCAGTTTTTCCTGATCTTATGGCTTAACAACAGAAAATCTTTTAACTAGAGTCAGGCTTCGCTATCGCCTTTGACTAAAGTGACTAACAGTTGCCAAACCGTCCAGCCGATCGTGGACACTAAAACGACGATCATCAATAAAGCCAAAGCCGAGAAGGGCGCTAACAGCATCATCAGGAGCAGCCCTAACAGCACGATCGTAAGAGTTAGATTGTTCATCAGTTTTTCCTGTAGTTTCTAGCCTTAGCCTATCCAACTCAGATGCTGACTTGCCTCTAGCGTTGGCATTATCTAAGTTCTTTAAGAAGGTTGACGAAATGTTTCTATGTGTGAACTTTCTAGAGTGATTCCTTGAGGCTTTTTCGGCTGCTGAAGGGAGATTGAAAGGACGATCGAACTAACTCCTACTAGGTTTAAGCGCAGGAATTCGAGCTATGATGACGGAACTAATACTTTAGATAGACTCTAGTGAGAGTAGAACCTGAATGCAATCTACTCATCGTTAGAACGAGGAACCTTAGGTAGAGACTCGACTCATCTAAAAAAGCAACCCGGCTAAGAAGATCATGGAAGAGTGGCAAAAAGATTTTTCTGAACTACTAGAAACTGCGGCTGAACAAATGGAAGATTTCTTTTTAGGAATCTCTAAGGAAGTCACTGAAGTTGTGAATACCTTGGTAGAAGTTTCAGAAGAAATTTCAATGCAGATGCAAGGTATCCTCTCCGATGAAATTGACTTATACGTAACTGAGTTAGTCAACCCAGTTTTAGAAGCTTATTTTGGGTTTGAGGGAATGGTCGGAACGGTAGCTCAGCCGATGATTCAAACTGTTGAACCTTTTCTAAGTCAGCATCCTGTGTGTGCAGGGTGTCGCCACTATCATGGACAGATGTATAGCGGTAACTTATTGGTTTGTGGAATGCATCCTTATGGGGTCGATGAAGGTGCTGATACCTGTGCTGATAAAGAATTGACCGTGTGGAAGTCGCCTTATTTCAACGACGAGGGTCAGTTTTTTTTCGGCGGCGATGACAATTGGTAAAGAATTAGATCTCACAACCTTAACTTGATTTCTCTCGCGATCGCTTCCTAGCTTTCAAAGCTTCCAAGTTTTGTTTGACGATCGAGAGCGAGTCTCGATCTCCGCACTCTAGATAGAGTTCACTAGCTTTAACTAGATTAAAAGTTGCATCATCATCGCGGCGCAAATTGGCAAAGGCTAACCCTCGATCGTGATATGCCTCGGCGAAATTTGGGGTGAGTTGAATGGCTTGGGTGAAGTGCTCGATCGCGACTGGGTAACGCCCTGCTTTAAATGCAGTGACTCCCTGCTGAAAAGGCTGGATAGCCTCGTTTTTTTCGTCTATAGCCAATTTAGAAATCGGCTCATTAAAGAGAACTGCACGACTTCCTGCCCCGATATAAGCCCACACCATTGAGCCGATTCCGACACTGGCGACGAGCGTAATCGCAATCAATACGATGAAAAAGTTTGCCGTGTCCATTAATGGATTTGTCGCAAAAAATTGGGCTGAACATAGACAGTCTAGTCTAGATTCAGCCCATCCCAATGTGATTCGCTCAGGCTGAAACTACACCAGCTTGAGATTAGGATAGTTAGCGATGATATCGTCACGAGTCAAAACATCGCCCTCGGCTTGAGGACTCCATAAAATCTCTATCGCTAAGAGACGATCGCTAGAGATTCCGCCTAACAGACTTAACGCCTTCCTTAGGTCTTCAGAACCGTTAATAGGAGGCAGCTCTAACTTTCCTTGAGTAGCAGCAATCAGCGTTACTACGATGTATTCACCTGGATCTTGAGACTCTGCGAGTGCTCCGCCCTTTTCTGCTACGGCTAGAGCGCTACTGTCTGTAGAGCCTTGCTTAAGCTGACTGTTGACGTTTGACAGAGTTTCGGCTGTGAACTTGCTGCGCTCAGAAAGTGCCAAGCGATTAAATTGAGCTTCGGCAGCTTCTAAACGAGCTTGTTGAGATTCGTCGGCTCCATAGACCCAATATTCGGGGTGACGCAGCATCGCCAACGTGGTTTCTTGCAGCACTTGAGCCAAACCTTCGTTGGTGTTGGTATTCGCTTTTTCGGCAATACGATCGAGGTCAGACTGCAAATTGCGGGCTTCAGCAAGTAGACCGACCTGAACTTTAGCGATCGACACCGAAGGATTGCTAGAACCTACCTCACCACCATCAGAAGCGCGTCGGAAACTCTGAACTAGAAAGCCTGCGATCGACAAAAAGATCAGCACGCTAAACAGCCCACCGCCACCGCCGCCCACAAACGGAAGAATGAAGGGAAAGCCGAAACCACCACCCGGATAGTATCCGCCGCCATACCCGCCGCCGTATCCACCCGGAACACCGCGGCTAGGAGGAGCATAGGTGCGGCTGGGCGCTCTAAACGATCCGCCGCCAATGCGACCACCGCTGCGAGCAGCTAAGGCACTATCCGCGTGACCCATTGCCAACGCCAGCACAAGCCCGATCGCGACAAGGGATTTCAAAAAAGATTTCATCAAGGAAGATTTTTTGGGGTTCATAACTCTACAACCTATCTAGGCTTATCTCAGCACAGATGGGCTGAGTTGAGCAAATGCAGGATTCTTAACATTTCTTCACAAACCTTAAGATTTTCCTACCTCTCTACTTTATCGCCTTCCTCAAGGGTTGGAAATGCGCCATAGGGCAAGTTTGAGGAGAGATAACCGAACTTGTTAGCCACCGCCCACGATCGTCACGATTTCTAAGCGATCGTCGGCTTTCATCTCAGTGTCTGCCCAAAACTGACGGTGCAAAATCTCACCGTTATATTCCACTGCAATCAACCGAGGGTTTAGCCCCAATTGTTCTAGCAGATCTGGCAGCAGTAGTTTGGGGCTACAGGTATGCAATTCTCCATTAACCTGTAGCGTGATGTGATCAGACTCAGAACTCACAATCTCCTCCATTCTCATAAATCACTCCCACAGATCAGGTGTCTGATGTTGGTTTGAGATTGCCTTTCGGTTGCCTTTTAAGATCTGTCTTTGATTCATTTGAGCTGAAAAATATTGCGTCGCGAGGATGGGCTGCTCGGCTTGCATGATGGCACGAACCACTGCGATGCGCTGTGCGCCTGCTGAGATAACCTCATGAACATTGTTGGTGTCAATGCCTCCGATCGCAAACCACGGCAGCGGACAGTGATTGGCAGCATATTGCACATACTCAATTCCAGCCGCCGCTTTTCCGGCTTTGGTCGGCGTTGCATAAACGGGACCTACGCCGACATAATCTGCCCCTTCTCGAATGGCGCGATCTAGCTCATCGGGGTTGGTCGTAGAGCGTCCGATCAAACGCTGATGTCCGAGAAGCTGACGGGCTAACTCAAGGGGCATATCTTGCTGCCCCAGGTGAACGCCATCGGCATTAACGGCGAGCGCTAAATCAACCCGATCGTTGACGATGAACAGCGCTCCATATTCGTGACAGAGTTGCTGGAGTTTGTGAGCATTGCTAAGACGCGTCTGGTCGTCGGTTTCTTTATCGCGATATTGCACGATCGCTAACCCGCCTTGCAGGGCTGCCTCGATCGTGGCAAACAAATTGTCAGACGGAGACGTAACTAAATAGAGAGACGCTTGTTTTAATGTTTGGTGACGCTGATAAGTCATCAGGCTGCTTTCTAGCGTGTAGACCTGATAGCGCATCTGCTTAACAGTTGCTGCCATCTCAGTGCTATAGACTTTGCCATATTCTTCCAAGACTCTCAGGGCTTCTTGGATTCGGCAAAAGTTGACCTGCAAAACGTGCTCGATGCTGTCGCGCTTTTCTTCTTGGGAGTGGGTCAACTCCGTGCCCGGATCGTCAGGCGTATTTCTGGCGGCGCGAAGTTCAGGAGTATGCCACAGGGCGAGTTCTTGCCGCAGATGTTTACACTGCTGAGTCAGTTGAGCATCGTTGAGACCAAAACGACACCATTCTTCAACGACGCGTAACCCTTCGCGAGTGCGATCGAGGTTGGCATCAAGAATTCGATAAAGTGCAGGTTGTGCAAATTGGCTGCGGCTGTCTGTGTTGCCCATTGGAACAAACCCATGAATTTTTCATCGTAACAGGCAGAGGGAACTGGAATCAGGATAGGTTGTTCTAATTCAGTAGTTTTGCGGTTGAGTCGAAGCAAGTAAATCCATCTGATCCTCAATTTCTGAACCCTGTTCTAATTCATTAAGCTTTGTAAAGTTTGTTCTATTCAGGGAATCTGTAGACAAAATTGAAGGATTGTTTTCTGGCTTCGTCTCTCGTGCAAAAGCGGTTGCTCTGAGCCGCCTCTCGTTAACCCCTGTTTTGTCATCCTAAAGCCGTGTGTAGGAAAAAGCTGTGAGTTGGTTTCCCGCTAGAATCGATCGTTCACTGTTCATCAGACCTCTTGAAAAAGTTCCTGCCCTCACCCTAAATCCCTCTCCCAATCGTGGGAGAGGGACTTTGAAATCTGGCTCCCCTTCTCCCAAGCTTGGGAGAAGGGGTTGGGGGATGGGGGCATCTTCGGACTTTTGCAAGAAGTTCATTGCCCTTTCGCTGCTGTGCGGATCTGCGGTGAGCGGGCAGACAGCCGCCTTTGCTCAAATGCCGCTGCAAGTTGCTCAACGGTCTGCAAGTCAGACCGCGCAGTATGGTTTGCTGTTTGTGAATCCGACGATCGGAGCCGATTCGGGCAATGGCAGTGAGCAGACACCGCTGAAAACGATCACTCAAGCGTTGCGTGTGGTGCAGCCCAACACCATCATCGTGCTGTCACCTGGAACCTATAGCGCCGAGACGGGAGAGACGTTTCCGCTGCAACTCAAGCCTGGAACGACGATTAAAGGAGAGCCTCGCGATCGCGGTCAAAACGTGATTATCAAAGGTAGTGGATTCTTTTTAAGCCGCAGTTTTGCTCGACAGAATGTAACGATCGTGGGTGCAAACCAAGCAGGGTTAACCGGAGTCACGGTGAGCAATCCCAATAGTCAAGGCTATGGGCTGTGGGTTGAATCGACCAGTCCCGTCGTCAGCGACAACACGTTTACGGCAAGTGGACACGATGGGGTATCGGTAGTGGGCAGCAGTGCGCCGATTCTTCGCAATAATTATTTTTATCAAAACGGGGCAAACGGCATCACGATCTACGGCACGTCTCGTCCAGAGCTGCAAGAGAATATTTTTGAGAAAACTGGGTTTGGCATCAATATTGCTCAGAATGCGGCTCCGCGAATTGTCGGCAATCGGATTACTCAAAATAAAGACGGCATCGTGGTGCAGGGAAAAGCACGCCCGATTCTTCGCAATAATGTGGTCGATGGCAACGATCGAGACGGCATGGTGGCGATCGCCGAATCTCGTCCCAATCTTGGCACGGCGACCGATCCAGGAAACAATACTTTTTTGGATAACGGTCAGTTTGATATCAACAGCAAAGCAAGTAGCCAAACCATTCCGACGTTTGGCAACCAAATTGTCTCGACCAAAACCAGCGGCAAACTAGACTTTTTAGGAACTGCCCTTGGGTCGGATAGTGCGATCGCGCCTCCGACTAGCGTTGCCTCTTCGATCGGGGTTGGGCAGCCATTTCCGCGCTCCCAATCACCCCGCATTTCGATTCCGACCGTTGTCAACGCCTCAAGCTGGAGTCGTATAAACTCTGCGCCAGACACTCAGAAAACTCCTCTCTTTTCTAGACCTGCGGCGACCAGTGCTGCTCGTCTTCCTGCCCTGAAACCGATCGCGACTCAGATTCAGATTGCATCGCCAACTTCAAATCCTCAGCCTTCTTTGTTTAACCGCCAGTCATCTACAGCGGGAGCCATTGAGATTCCCGTCCCGCCGCCCGAATCTAGCTCGGTTGCCTCTGCTCCGACAATTCCACCTGTCCTGTCGCCACTGATCGCGATGTCTAATTCTCAAGGAGTGCTACCTGTTCCAGCAGGGGATGCCCCGATCGGGAATGTCGGCACTCTGCCCACGGTTCCGGTTTGGCAGACCGCGAGAAATTCTTCAGATAGCCCGCCTGCGCTACCCAGTCGTGCTACTGCTTTGGGGTTGCGCTATCGCGTCGTGGTCGAAGCCATCAGCGATCGTGAGCAAGCGCGGGTGAAAGCGATCGTGCCAGGTGCCTTTATGGTGTCATCAAGAGGACGGGCTTTGGTGCAAGCTGGGGCATTTGGCGAGCAAGCAAAAGCCAACGAACTGTTGCAGATCCTCACGAGCCAAGGGTTAAAGGCATCGATCGAGCCGCTCTAAATTTCTGGGTGGCAGTCCCAAACGGCTGATCCACGATCGCTGCCACTTCCGATCGAACCCCTTAGAATTTAAGATGGTTATGTGAGCCGCTAAACAGGATCTTTGATTCATGGATATCGTCGAGTTTTTTCAGCAGAGCGCGGGCAAATGGTCTTCATTGCGGACTAGCCATAATTTGGCGGTTAAACAGCAAGAAGGGGGCAGATCAGATGTTGTGATTGAGATGCTTGATAAAACTGATCCTGACGTGGTTAAACTGTGCGAATTTTATAAGGTCGATCCATCTACAGCACTGTGTGGAACTCGTGTTACCTGGAACGGCACGATGGAATGGGACCAGGAAAAACACACCGGATCTACAGTGTTAGTGCCTCTAAGCAATGCTGAAAATCTTCACGAAGGTCAACTGCTGCGCGATACAGGGGATGCCGAAAAAGCGCCTTCGGGTCGTTATGTGATCAAGGGTGAAGAACTGACGCTCACCACTGAGTCTGAGACCCTGTATGCCAAGGAGCGGTTTTGGTTTGAAAGCCCGAATGTGCGCTTACGTCACAGCGTTCTCAAGCGGATGGGTGGGTTTAGCATGACTTCTTTCTGTTCTGATATCCGCATGGGGGTTGTCAAACCACCCGAAAAAGCGGCAGATGAAACGGCTACTACTTCTTCGTGAGGTATGGTTGCTTGGGCAAAGCATCTGGCGAACGTTGTGAAACGAGCGAAACCTCAGCCCGAATGACTCACCCTTACGACTTCGGAATCACGATCGTCTGCAAACGTTTCCTACAAAGACTCTTCTTCTCGACTCTCGGCAACCGCTTTTAATTTGCTGTGAAAGTCAGATATAGAGGGCGGCGGTGTAAATTGATGAATTGGCGGCTGAGACTCTTCAGACTCTACGATCGCGTCTATCAAACTCAATAACGCTTCAGCCTCTCCGAGAATCTGCTTTGTTGCAAAGTGCTCAAGCGATGCTTCGACGTTTGCAGGAATTCTTTCAACCCCTATTAAAGGGTCTGCTGGCTCTAAATTGTGCTCAGATTCATCAAGCTGAACTGGAGCAGACAGCCCTTCAATTCTCAATTCACTGATTGGCTCACTCCCGTCATCTCGCTGAATCTGCTCTGCTAAAGCCACCCATGCAGGAACTGGTTCCTCAGCATCCAGTGGTATTGAGATAGGATTGGCTTCTTTTGGCGTTGATTGATTGTCTAGCTCGACGGGTAAAACTTTGAGCGATCGCTGCCGCAAATCTCTGGGAAACTTGTTGCAAACTAGCCGTTCAAACTCATAGTTGAAGTGATAGCACGGCTGATTGCGCCGCTTCCAAAGCAGCAAAATTTGATCGACCGAAACGGCTTTATAGCGTCCTTGATAAAGCGCTTCGATGACGGCTGACCGAATCCAACTTGCCGAAAAGTCTTTTAGCCAGTGTTGAGTCAGATAGCTAACCGTGCGATCGCCCAAATCAAAACTATAGTGAGTCAGCAGATCGGCTGCATGGACGATCGCGCTTTTTTCGGGTTCTTGAAGACCTTTTGCCAGTTCCGTCATAACCGTGAGTCACTATAGCCACTCTAGGTGTCTGCTCTGAGTTTAGATTAGTTTTACCCAACACGCGCTACTCAGGCGGACGAATCACGCCACCCTGCACCGGAGTCACGCCACTTCCGTTAAAGGGTTCGTTTCCGCCCGTCCAGTTAAAGTCGCTGATTCGCAAGCTCACCGAGCCAAGCTGCTGAATCGGGTTGTAGCGAAAACCCACGCTATAGGTGCGGCGGCTGTATTCTAAAACATAATCGGTGCTGATTTCTCGACCTGTTTGCACGTTATAAACAGTCTGAAAGCCGATGCGAAACGGTCCGTATAGTTGCTGAGTGATGCCAGCAGAAAGGACGCGATCGTCCGCCACGCGATCGAACAAAAATGGCGATAACCCGTCTCGCACTACCTGCGTATAAGTGAGATTAAACGCAGTGTAGTCAAAAAATGGGCGAGAGAAGTGACCAAACTGTCCAAATAAAGAGACGCTGCCATTCACATTATTTTGGGTGTCACCATTGCTGTAAGATGTGCCGACCCCAGTTAACCCGACTGCCGCCGAAATGTAAGGAACCACTGGGTTTGGAGAATATCGCAGCCCTTCGGTTGGGGTAGCGGGGGCAGGTGTGCCTTGCCACAGCAAAAATCCCCGGCTCAACGCTGCACTTGCTTGGAACCGACCGAGACTAATGCGATTGTTGCGTCGAATCGGTTCTAAAAGATCAGCCCGATCGGTGTCAGCATTCACATATTGATACCCTACCTGATAGCTGAGATTGATGCCCGTGTTGCCGAGCGCGATCGTCGGTGAGAAAAACAATACCCCAACACTGCTTTGGATATTTTGAAAGCCCAGAGAATTATTGAATAAGCGATCGCGATAACTCGCCTCTAAACTCAGCGTGTGCGTTCCAATTAACTGCTGCGCTCTGACACTTGCTCGCAGGTTGTTTTCAACTTTGCCGAGATCTAGACTGGTCAACACTCCGACCGCACGGATTTGAGTCCGCGGGGTAATTAGTGCCGACAATTTGCTTCTCAAACCAAAACTATCTGGAGCGAACGGGTTTCCGCCATTAGTAATCGCTCGCTGCAACAGAAATTGCGGAGTCAGCGTAAACTGAACCGGACCTTGAGGCAAGACCTCTAGTTCTCGCTCAACGAATAAACCGCCTCGATCGTCGGTATCGAATCCAAAATTGACCAGAGCGGGCTGTCGCTCGTTGCGATCGAAGATAACGCGATTCCGCAGCAGAGGGAGTGAAAATCTCTGGTCAAACACTAAGCGAGGACGCGTAGCGACCAGTTCGTCACGCAATGGTGAGAGGCGTGTCAGTTGCGCCTGTTCAGCTCTGACTTCCAGCTCTGGGGGCGAGAATGGATCGTTTGTGAGGCGAATGTTTTTGGCGCGCCAGCCTTCCGGGTAAAACTCAATCTGTTCGGCTTCAAACCGCACTCGTCTGACCTCACCGCCCACCCTCGGAATCACCGATGCCCCGGCTATGTTTCGCCGTGAACCGAATGTCACATTGACTCCGCCGGGGCTAGACACCTGTTGAGGCTGAACTGCTGTGACGCGATCTCCGACCGATCGTCCGGGCACCGTTCCGGCGGTGAGGTCTGTCGGCAAATTGGGGTTAAAGTCGTTGGCGGTGCTGGCTAGAAAGACTTCGCCTGACGCTCGCTCAACAATGCCCTCTTCTTGAATCAAGTTATAGCGGAACCGCTGACCGCGCAAAATCTGCTGCCCTCGCGTCAGCACCACATTGCCTTCAGCGACAGTGAGCCGATTGACTAGATTGACCTGAACGCGATCGCCTGTCAGCAGTGCCCCTCGAAATTTGAGTGAGACATTTCCTTCGGCTGTGAAGATTTGCCGCCGCGTGTCGTAGTCTTGACGATCTGCCTTTAGCTCTAAAATTCCCTCTCTCCCTAACTGTTCGACAGGGATGTTGACTGGAGGAACGGCATTAAGGGGAGCAGGCGGTGGGGTTGTCGGACTAACCGGAGGCTGGGAAATCTGGCTCGGTGGCAGTGGAGTTGATAGATTACTCGCAGGAATCTGAGCCGACTCGATCGGGGATAAATCTTTTGCTTCCTCAGAGCGCTGGGGTGCTAACTCAGAAGACAAATTCTCTAATCTGCTCAATGCAGCAGCTTCGCGCAAAACCTTTGGAGCGCTCAAATCTGCCAGCGTGACTGGGGAAACTTCAGGCGGGGCAGGCTTGATCGATTCCTGAGTAGACTTCGCAGAGATAGGAGTCGCTACGGTCGGCAACATGGGGGAAGCAAACTGGGAAGGACGATTGATGGATGGTGGTTCGGGTGGCAGAACCGGGAAAGGCATACGCTAAAGCTACTCGATCGAAACGCCTGACAAGCCCCGCACCAGGATTAAAGAGAGGACAGTGGTGGACTGCCCTCTGACCTTGCGGGAAAGGTTTGGAGTTATTCCAAATCTCTGCGCTTGGGGTTCCGGGAGGGGTCATTGGATAGAAATCCAAAAATAAATAACAGTGAGAAAAAGGCAACAACGATATAGACAACGATTTTAAGTGTCACCATGCTGATATCTCCAGAGTGATTAAAGGCGTGAAAAGTTCCGTTAGGGACGGGATCGTCTCTATATATTACCTAAAGAGGGGTGCAATTATTACGAAAAGGTGAAGGGTTAAGATCCGCGAGTCAGGAAGTTCCACAAGGCGGCTAATTTTCGCTCTAGCCAGACGATGCCTGTGTCGAGCCATTCTAGAAGTTTTGTGAGCGGGGATTTGGCGTAGCCGATCGGGGTGGCTTTAGTCTCAATCCAATCCGGTGGAGTCGATCGAATAGATTTCTGGCTGTCTTCTGTGAGAGTGCGATCGAGACTCACCTTCAAGCTCTGAGAAGATTTTCTCTGCTTCGTGAGCGGTTGAGGTTTAGTAGCTTGAGTAAGTCGGCTCTGGTTTGATCTTTGATGCGCGATCGATGACTTCGATCGAGGGCGCGATTTTTGCTGAGGGAGAGAACGCTTGAGCCAATTCTGCAACGAGTGTTCGATCGAGGCTTCTGGTTGAGACGAGAGAGCGAGAGTTTCACTGTTTCCTGACAGTCCATCTGCTTGAGCAGGTAGGTGAGCTAACGGTGTGAACGTCTTCTCAATGCGAATGTTTGCCGTTTTCCCTCGCAGGTGCGATCGAGTCTTTACGGCTTGGAGCTTTCCAGTGTTGCCAAACACTTCGTCAGACGTGAGCCAAAAATCTTCTGAGGTCGCAGTCTCATCGTTAACGCCCATCGATAATTGTTTTCGAGGACGATCGCCAAAGAAATATCGCATCGCAGCTCGAACCAACGATTCCATTTCTCTTAGCGACGGAAGTTGTTGAATCAAGCCTGAAAATTCAGCGGTGGTCGGAATGCGAGGAATTAGCCCAACCGGATTGAACGCAGATAGGGGCAGGTCTGTCGTAAACCAGTCTAGGGTTGGCTGAGTGACAAGTGCTGATTCTTGGAATAGATTGGCGGCGATCGCGATCGATCCGCTTTGCATCCAAGCCATGAGCTGCCGAAATACTCGCACCGGGGGCAGCGATGTTAGGCGGTCTTCGAGCGGAAGCAAAAGGGTAGGATGGGCTTGAGCAATGTAGTGCCGCCGCCAATATCGCCAATAGTTTGCCACCTCCCAGATGATGCGCTGGCTGAGATGGTCTTGCTGCTCGATCGTCAAGACATCCATGATTTGATTGGCGATCGTCACTAAAACGAGCTTTCTGGTCGGAATCACAGAGGCAATGCCTTGAATCTTCGCCAGAGATGAAGCGGATATTTGAGCCAGCGACTGAACGGATTCGGGTGCCGCCAATTCTGCGCTAGCGAGTAGCCAGCTTTCTTGAGCGGCGGTCAACACTCGCTGAATCGGGGTGTCAACGGTTAGAAACTCAGAGGTCGGCGACGGGTCTGACATTTTGCTGAGATGGAGGCGCGATCGTCGCACGGTTTGTCCAATTCGCTGCCCGATCAGTCGAGTCGATTGCACCAGAACGTAGATTGGGTAAAGCAAAATTTGCGTCCCCCAAATGGTCGAGACCTTAAGATGGCGCACTGCCTTTTTGGTCTGGTCAGCTATTTTACGTGCCTGCTTCGAGACAAAATTAAAGAGATGGCTTTGAAAGCGACCAGATGAAGACATAGACTCAAAGGGGCGATTTGAACGTCTGTGTGGCGGTTTCAGACTTTGGGCTGTTTGTGAATCGTCGCTTAAAGTCTGTCCCTGTTAGTGTATTCTGTTCGCACCTCTAATGCTATCGCTATGACGGATTCGGCAACCTCTTTTGATCTAACTGCTGAAAGTTATCGTCACCAGATTTCTGGAGTCGTCGATCGGTTGCGCCAACTGACGCAGCGTGATGTGCAAACTGGCTGGCGATCGTCCTTCACCAATCCGTCTCAAAGTCTCGATTTGCAGCAACCGCTCTGTGAACTCAACGCCAAAAACCATATCGCCTGGTCAAAGGGACATGAGGCGATCTGGTTCTATCAACAATTTGTGTTGCCGGAGTCTCTTCAAGGGTATTCGGTAGAAGGGTTAACGCTGCGATTAGCGTTGACTTGGTGGGCGGAAGTTTCAGAGGTTTATGTCAATGAGCAACTGGTTCAAGAAGGGGATTTATTTGACCATTCAGCCAGAGTTATTCTCAGTCCGTCTGTGATTTTGGGTGAGATGGTTACGGTTGCGATTCGGTTGGTAAGTCCAGGACATGATGATGGAGCTTTAGTACGATCGTGCCTCATTTACGAGTCAAATTATGATGACATTGATCCGGGTTTTGTTGCCGATGAGCTAGCTGTCTTACAAAGTTATTTAGAATCATTTGAACCAGAAAGATTAGAGGGACTTTTAGAATTTCTTCAGATTATTAGTTGGGAATCTGTCAGCGATCGCGCTTGCTTTAATCAATCACTACATACCCTTCGATCTCAACTTCAACCGTTTAGTTCTAAGCTTAAACAACACACGATTTATTTAGTCGGTCATGCTCATCTAGATATGGCGTGGCTCTGGACAGTTGACGAGACTTGGAAAGCAGCAGAACGCACGTTTAATTCAGTGCTCAATCTTCAAAAAGATTTTCCTGAATTAACTTTTTGTCATTCAACGCCTGCACTTTATGAATGGGTAGAGCAAAACCGCCCAGAACTGTTTGCCCAAATTCAGCAGCAAGTGCAGACGGGGCGATGGGAAATTATCGGCGGCATGTGGATTGAGCCAGAGTTAAATTTGATTAGTGGGGAGTCGATCGCGCGTCATCTTCTCTATGGGCAGCGCTATTGTCAAGAAAAGTTTGGTGACATTAATCGAGTCGCTTGGTTGCCCGATAGTTTTGGGTTTTGCTGGCAGTTACCGCAATTGCTTAAACAAGGCGGAATCGATTACTTTGTGACTCAAAAGTTGCGCTGGAATGACACAACAAAGTTTCCGCACGAGATTTTTGAGTGGCGATCGCCCGATGGTAGTCAGGTTTCTAGCGTCATGTCGGCTGCGATCGGAGAGGGCATCGATCCGATCAAAATGGCGACTTATGCGTGGGATTGGACTGCTAAAACGGGTCTGTTAAATGCTCTTTGGTTACCTGGTGTAGGCGATCACGGAGGCGGACCGACGCGAGATATGTTGGAGATTGCTCGACGCTGGCAAACGTCGCCTTTCTTTCCCAAGTTAGAGTTTACGAGCGTTGTGAAGTATTTAGACGAGTTCGTTGACCAGACATCTCCTGTTTGGAATGACGAACTTTATCTAGAATTTCATCGTGGCTGCTACACCACTCACGCTGATCAAAAACAACAGAATCGTGACTGTGAAAAGAAACTCTATCAAGCAGAATTATTTGCATCTCTAGCTACTTTAACGCTCGGTAATTTCTATCCAAAAGAATTGTTAGAAACTGCCTGGAAAAAAGCATTATTCAATCAATTTCATGACATTCTTCCAGGGTCTTCAATTACTCAAGTCTTTGTTGATGCAAATCAAGAATGGGAGGAGTGCGATCGTATCTGTTCAACCATTATTCATCAATCGTTAAACGCGATCGCCCATCAAATTAATTTACCTGAACCACCCTGCCCAGAAGCAAAAGCGATCGTAGTATTCAACCCGTATAATTGGGAGCGATCAAGTAATCTTGGTGGCTCAATCATGAACATCCCAGCGATCGGATATCGAGCTTTCTGGATCGTTCCCCATAGTGATGAGCTTGCAGATCAGGAGTTATGCTTGGAGTTAGAGAATCAATTTCTTAGAGTAGTAGTTGATTCTCAAACAGGTGACTTAACCAGTATTTTTGATAAAGTCAATCAGCGAGAAGTTCTAAGTGCAGCCGGGAATCAGCTTCAAGCTTTTCCAGATTCGGGTCAATATTGGGATGCTTGGAATATCGATCCAGACTATTCAAAACAGCCTCGATTGACTGTCGAGTTGGTGAAGATTGAAACGGGCGATCGTCAAATCTGCGTCATTCGTAAAATCGGGAAATCGACCTTCAAACAGACCTATTTACTTGAGCAAAACTCATTGATTCTAAAAGTTCAAAACGAGATCGATTGGCAAGAACGGCACGTTTTGGTAAAAGCTGCATTTCCGCTGACGATCGCGGCTGACTTTGCCACTTATGAGATGCCTTGCGGAGCGATCGAGCGAACGACCAAACCACAGAGCGATCGTCAAAAAGCCCAATGGGAAGTTCCCGCGCTTGGCTGGACAGATTTAAGCGATCGGTCTTATGGAGTGAGCATCCTCAGCGATTACAAACACGGCTATGACTGTCAGCCGAGTCAAATCCGTCTCACCTTATTGCGCGGATCTGAGTTTCCTGATCCAGAAGCCGATCTGGGCGCACACACTTTCAGCTATGCCATCTACCCTCACGCTGGAGATTGGCGATCGGCTCAAACCGTTCGCAAAAGCTGCGAGTTTAGTCAACCGCTGCAAGTGGTGCAAATTGAGCGTCCGAATCCTCAAGGCTCACTGCCGCCCGTCAAATCGTTTGTGGACTTGCAATCAGAAAATCTTATTTTGACGGCGTTTAAGCAATCTGAGGACAATCGTGAAAAATTTGTGTTGCGCTGCTATGAGTGTCACGGAGAAACCGCAGAACTGAACTTAGAGAATGATTTAGGACTCAAAATTGAACACTCTGTCGATTTATTAGAGCGTTTTCAGAAGGACGACCGTGATCCTCATTCAATCGAACCTTGGAAAATCAAAAGCTTCTCACTCTCACAAAATCCACGATCGGACATTGCAAGCTGAGAAGCCGTTGACAATGATTCATAGAGAATAATTAGTCTTCGTGATCTTCAAACGGGTCATCTAATTCCTTCGCCGGAGGACCAAACGCCGTATAAACCGCGTATCCAGTCAAGCCGACGATCGTCGCCAAGATTGAAATGTTAAGAGCTATTGCAGGTTCCATTTGAGTTTCTAAATGATGAGGTCGTTCCTTTATAATATTACGAAGTATTTACAACTTTTGTCGAGATTATCATTAAGGTGAGCAATGGCACAGCGGACGCGGTTAGGTGATGTTTTAAGACCTTTGAACTCTGAATACGGTAAAGTCGTCCCCGGCTGGGGCACAACCCCCGTAATGGCAGTGTTTATGGGGCTATTTTTGGTCTTCCTGCTGATCATTCTGCAAATCTACAACTCTTCTCTCATTTTGGATGGGTTCTCTGTAGATTGGAGAAGCTTAGGAAGCTAGTTTCAGCCCGTCAATGTTGATGAATGTATTCAACTTCCCGGCTCGTCCGGGATTTTTTTGACTGATTGGGAAGAATCTTGAACTCAAAATTCAAGATTCAAAACTCAAAACTCTCTACAATAGGTGAGAACATTGCGGGAGACAATCGCATGAACTTTTTTGGCATTGGTTTACCAGAAATGGTGGTGATCATGGTGGTTGCCCTACTGGTGTTTGGTCCGAAAAAGCTTCCAGAAATTGGGCGCAGTTTGGGAAAGGGAATTCGTAGTTTTCAGGATGCCTCAAAGGAGTTTGAATCAGAATTTAAGCGGGAAGCAGAACAAATCGCAAAGACTCCTAGCCAGCCGATGGAGGCAACTTTAGAGCCATCTCAGCCGACGCTTGCCCCAGCAGATGACGCGATCGCGCCTCCCCCTGAAGCCGTCGCTGCCGAGAAAGATGCCTAGACCGGACACGATCGAATCCATTCCCCCCAAGTTAATTATTCCTCAGCTAATCGTGGGGTTGGGCAATCCTGGCAGCAAATATGAGAAGACTCGTCACAACATTGGGTTTATGGCGATCGACCTTCTCGCGCGAGTCTGGCAAATTGCGCTGTCTGAAAATCGCAAGTTTCAAGGCATTGTCGGCGAAGGCACTTATTCAAGAAGCAAGATTCGCCTGCTGAAGCCGTTGACCTTCATGAACCATTCGGGTCAGTCGATTCGGGCGGTGGTGGATTGGTATAAGCTATCGCCCGAATCGGTTCTCGTAGTCTATGACGACATGGATTTGCCGATGGGAAAAATTCGCATCCGATTATCCGGGTCGGCAGGTGGACAGAATGGCATGAAGTCAGCGATCGCCCATCTTGGTACGCAAAACTTCCCCCGGTTGAGAATCGGCATCGGCAGTCCAAAATCACTGCCTGGAGACAAAGACGGCGCTTCTCATGTGTTGGGCACCTTCTCGGCTGCTGAGGCAAAACTGATTCCAGACGTTCTCGATTTGACCGTGGGCGCGATCGAACTCAGTCTCAAACAAGGGGTTGAAAAATCGATGAGTCTCTACAACAATCGTAGTGTTGAGCAACCGACCGTCTGAATCACTGTGTCAAAACTCCTTCCCGAAACCACTGCCCATGTTCGCATTACTCGTCAGTCCTGGCAGCAGGGCAGCATTGAGGGCGAAGTGAGAGCCAATCAATTTGAATGGAGTTTTTACTGGCACTTCCGTCAAGGAGAACTGTGCGTCGAGCCTTCTCTGGGTCGAGCGTTAATTAAAGAGCCACTCGGAAGATTTTTAGAGCAAAAAGATTATCAATTAGAACCCGGTGGAGACTATTCGTTTACGATTCGAGCCGAGCTTTAAACTCGATTTTATCCAGTTGCATCCGACGAATTTACCCTCGAAAGAGTCTACGCATCCTAGAACTAGAGGAACTGTGAAATGGCGTACAGTGATTTCACTACAATCTCGAAAGTCAGAGGGCTTGGCATTGATGTTGTTGAAGCGGGATTCTTGCCTGAAATTTTGTTGATCGCACCCAGCGAATACCTAAAAGAAGCTCTTCGGCTCGGACTTCCATTAGTGCTGGCGAGAGGCTCAGAGAAAGCCCGCTCAGAACTGCTGATTGCACCCATCCTGCTAGAAGTGAGTCGTCATCTGAGCCGCCAAGTCAGCCTATTTTCGGGCGAAGATTTTACAGTTGACCCCTCTAGAGGGTTAAACGGACTGTGCGACTTCTTGATCAGCAATTCTCCTCACCAGCTTGAGATTGAGAAGCCTGTAATCATCATCGTGGAGGCGAAGAAAGTAGACATCAACAGTGGTTTAGGACAATGCCTCGCTGAGATGTTTGCAGCTCAACAGTTCAATCAGTCTGAAACGGTTCCGATTTATGGATGTGTGACGACTGGGACAGCCTGGAAATTTCTGAAGCTGCAAGGCGAGATCGCACGGGTCGATGTCACTGAATATCCTATTCCTCCCGTAGATTATGTGTTGGGGGTTTTAGTTTGGATGATTCGGCAGTTTGGGGATTGAAAAACACCCGATCTAACTAACCAATCGTTCTAGATACCGCTCAATCAGCAAAATTGCGACAATATCATCGATCGGGCGTGGCGGCATTCTCATCCCTTGTGGAATGATGCGATTTAAACCTTTGGGCGGATACATTTGCCAATAGCGATCGCGTGCCTCTAGGCTGCTGTGTCGCTCGTCTACCGTGATTACTCGCAGTGGGTCAGACAACTGTTTTTCAAGCGTTTGCTTCCACGACTTAGACGCGGTTTGATCACCGATCACCAGCAGAGACACTGGAAACTGCTGACGTAGCGTTTGAATCGTGGCGATCGTGTCGTCTGCTGTCACAACTTGGTGATAATACAACCGACGATCGACCCCCATCACCGCCAACCCGCACTTCTGACTCCCCGGATCAAAACCCAAAATCACAGGTTGATCAAGAAGGGTAGCTGCAATCATCTGTCTCGTCTCCGGTGCATCTCATTTGCCTACCCTATCATTTTTGATCCTTCAAGAAGTTCTCAACACCACTTGTCCATTCTGCACGGCGACCAGCTCAATTTTAAGCGGTCCGACGGTGTAGGTGACTTCTGAAGCCACCACCCGCACCTCAACCGAAGTCTGAAACTGCCGCAATTTTTCAGCAAAACCCGTCCACGACTGGAGCGACTGCACTCCATCAATCTGCACCGCGTTCGTGAGCACTCCGGCGCGACGGGCACGAAATCTAGATGCATCGATTAACTGACTGATGCTTTGATTTAGCTCGTTGCCAGACAGTTTTGCAGGCTCGATCGACTTCGCCGCAATCACATCACCTGCGAGAAACAACACCTGATTTCGCACTGCATCGGCAAAAATGGCGATCGGAGTTTTCTCACCTTTGACATAGTTTGCAGCCGACAAAATCCGCACCACATAATCTTGACCATCTGCAATCTGATCCGTCAGTTGTTTGACTTCAGGAGTGGTGATCTGCACAATTTGATCCGTCACTTTTGCCCCTACAGGCTGAACTCGTTGAAGCGCCACCCGATTTGCCTCTCGCAAAAGTTGATCGACTGCCTGACTCGCAACGTGTGGATCGACCACGCGCACGACCGCAGACGCGAGGACCTGATTGCGCTCAATGCCCAAAATTCCCAATCGAATCTGTCGCGCTTCTTCATCCGATCGCTGCACTTCTTGGGCTAAAAACGCTTGCTGAGTTTCCAGTTCTTTGAGTCGCTGTTCTCGCTGAGCGATCACTGTGTCGCGGCTGACAATATCGAGATCGCGCTGCTCAATTAACTGATTGCGTTTTGCGATTTCTGCATCTCGTTGAGCGATTTGCGCCTGCACCCGACTGCGTTCGGCGACTAAAACCTGTCGCTCTGATTGCAGTTTGTTAATCTCCGATCGTAGACTCGTGGCTTGCTGAGAAACTGTGCTTAACTGACTGCGAACGCGATCGCGCTGAGTTTCTGTCAATCTCAGTTGAACATCAGTTTTGGCTTGTCGATCGGCTGCTTGCTTAAGATATTGGTTGATGCGACTCAGTTGTGCTTCAACTCTGGCTTGTTCTGACTTGGTTTTGCTAAGTTCTGTCTCGACCTGACCTTTTTGCTCAGTCGTAGTTTTCAACTCTTGACTTGTTTTGTTGAGGGATTCTCGAATTCCTGAAATCTTTTTCTGAAGCTGCCCTAGCTGGAGGATGCCAATTCTAAGCTGTTCGCTGGTTGCTAGCAAGATGCCCAGTGTGGTCGCCGAAATCAGCGTTCCGGTGAGAATGGTGACTAAAACAGCCGTGCGACGCGGACGCATATTGAATAGACTGAGGCGGGCTTTGCCCACGCGAGTGCCAATGCGATCGCCAACCGTCGCAATCACGCCCCCTAGAATTAACACTGCCAAAATCAAGATGTACCCAGACATCGACTCTCCAAAACACCTCAGTTTTGAGGGTTGGGCAACTCAGCTATTGCCGTCAACCTCAACCGGCAACAAGATCGTTGCAGTTTAGACTCAGCCTATATTATGCACGTTGGGCTGTGGCATGAGGAAAATTTGGAAAGAGGAAAGCTGGGATCATCGTAGACCTTAAGAAGATGTCTAAAAAGTAGTCATTTCATCAGGTGCAAAAGAAACTTCTAAGCCGTCTTTTAAGCATCGAAAACCGCTCTGGCATAGGAATTCTAGCGATCGTTTCTTTGGTTAAGTGAATGGTTAAAGTCAAATCAGAGTAGTCTATTCCAAATGATATTTTTAGTTATCTCCTTTGACGGATAGGCTTAATTTGCACTCATTGATATTGTTGATTTGTGGACATAAGCTTTTTAGGAGAAATTAAAGATGAATATTATCGCTTGGGTGATTTTGGGACTAATTGCAGGTGCGATCGCGAAAGCTATCTACCCTGGTGATCAAGGCGGTGGCATTCTTGGGACAATCGTCCTAGGAATCATTGGTGCATTTGTAGGAGGTAGCTTGTTTAGCCTCTTAAACACCGGGAATCTGGCGATCGGCTCTGCTGCTAGTTTGAGTATTCCTGGCATCTTTGTTGCAGTCTTGGGCGCAATCGTTGCTATCTTCTTGTGGGGTCTATTTACCCGTCGTGCCGCTTAGTGCTTGCTTTGCTAATGCTGAATTGGAAACCCTGTAGGGATGAATAAATAAAGGTTCTTGCTGAGAGATAATGGCTCTAGCAAGAACCTTTCACTGTAAATGGATAGTTCTATCGCCCCATTCCTCCACGACTGTCTTCTTTGGGTTTTGCTTTGTTAACACGCAGTTGTCGCCCCATCCATTCGGCTCCGTCTAGCTCGACGATCGCGGCATCTTCTTGGGCATCTTCGGTCATTTCGACAAAGGCAAAGCCTCTCATTCGTCCTGTCTCGCGATCAGTGGGTAAAACAACGCGCTTGACGGTGCCATATTCAGCAAACACAGATTGCAAGTCATCCACAGTGGCTTGATAAGACAAGTTTCCAACATAGAGTGTCATGGGATTGATCATCCGAACGTAGAGCAAAGAGCGGAGATTTGGGGCTGCAAAAGAACCCATACATATACTGGTCACATCGTAAAAGTATTTTTTGTTCTAAGAGAACATCTGAGATACAAACTGGTATTTTTTCTCTATAAATTGGATTGTTTGCTCATTAAGAAAACTCTATCGTTCAGTTAGGTTGAATAGGTTGAGTCTGGTCTCAGATATTAAATTTGACGATCGAAACGCTCTTCTAGAGATGAAGATGGTTTGAGGCAACTGGCGATCGACGTTGGCTATCAGTTAGCATCAGAGCGCTGTTTCAACATGAGTCGCCGTTATGAATCCTGTCCTCAGTCAACTTGGGGTTGAGATGTCTCGCCTGTCTGGAGTGCGGGCGATCATGAAAGACATTATCGAGACGCTGAGGGCAGGTGGCGATCGAGCGTTTATTAATTTAAGTGCCGGAAACCCGGTTATTTTGCCAGAGGTCGAACAACTCTGGCGCGACTGCACTGCCGATCTGCTGGCGAGTTCTGATTACGGGGATGTCGTCTGCCGATATGGGGCGAGTCAGGGATATCAACCGCTGATTGATGCAGTCGTCAAAGATTTCAACCAGCGCTATGGGTTAAGCCTGACCGAGCGAAATATCTTGATTACTCCGGGTAGTCAAAGTCTCTATTTCTATGCTGCCAATGCGTTTGGGGGATATGCAGCCAGTGGAGAACTTCGGCAGATTGTGCTGCCTCTTAGCCCAGACTATACGGGTTATGGCGGAGTGACGCTGACTCCAGAAGCTTTGGTTGCTTATAAACCAGAATTGGAGATTGACCCATCGGCTCATCGCTTTAAATATCGTCCTGATTTCACTCAGCTACAGATTACTGAAAATACGGGCTGCGTGATCTTTTCGCGTCCTTGCAACCCGACTGGAAATGTTTTGAGTGATGACGAAGTGAGCAAAATTACAACACTGGCGGCAGTTCATGAGGTGCCTGTGTTGATTGATTCTGCCTATGCCCCTCCGTTTCCGGCACTCAATTTTACGGAGATGACTCCTCAGTTTGGGGGCAACGTGCTGCACTGCATGAGTCTGTCAAAAGCCGGATTGCCTGGAGAACGGATCGGCATTGCGATCGGAGATGAGTCGCTTGTTCATGTTCTCGAATGTTTTCAAACAAATATGTGCATTCACTCGCCCCGATATGGACAAGCGATCGCGGCTCGTGCGATCGCGTCGGGTCGGTTAGCAGAGATTTCTGAAACGGTGATTCGTCCGTTTTATCAAGCAAAAATCGCGATCGTGGAGGCGACGCTCGATCGTGCTATGCCGCAAGAACTCCCCTGGTTTCTGCATCGGGGCGAAGGTGCCATCTTTGCATGGCTGTGGCTGCAAGATTTGCCGATCACCGACTGGGAGTTTTATCAAAAGCTTAAAGATGTCGGCGTAATTGTGGTTCCGGGCGGCACCTTTTTCCCAGGGCTGCGAGAAGAGTGGACGCACAAACACCAGTGTCTGCGGATTAGTTTGACGGGCAGCGATCGCGATCTTGAAACCGCGATGCAGCGATTGGCAGACGTTGCAGAAGAGGTTTATCGATCTCGTTAAACGATGAACGCAATAGAGTGATAAATTTTACCCGTGCCGTAGAGACGTTTCGGTGGAACGTCTCATCGATCGCACTATGACCCACAATCTATCGCATTCAAGAATTGAATTGGTATCAGATATCCTTTTACACCAGGGCTTATAGTAAATAGATCGCTTACAGACATTCCGAAACGCCCTGTCCGTCACTATGTATCTCAAGACGCTGCACCTCCGCAACTTTCGCAACTACCCCGATCAAAAAGTGGAGTTTTCGGCAGCCAAAACGATTTTGGTCGGCAACAACGCTCAGGGCAAATCAAACTTGCTCGAAGCGGTCGAGTTGATGTCGTCATTGAAATCGCACCGCACCTCTCGCGATCGTGACTTGATTCTCGACGGAGAAGCGATCGCCCAAATTACAGGGCATTTGCGAAAAGAGATGGGCGAAGTCGATCTGTCAATGACGCTTCGCCAAAATGGTCGTCGCAGCGTTGGCTTAAATGGGCTAAATCTGCGCCGTCAGCTAGACTTTCTCGGCACGCTCAACATGGTGCAATTCTCTAGTCTCGACTTAGATTTAGTGCGCGGTGGACCTGAGCAGCGTCGTCATTGGCTCGATTCTCTGCTGGTGCAGCTTGAGCCGATTTACGCTTACGTGCTTCAGCAATACAATCAAATTCTTCGTCAGCGTAATGCACTTTTAAAAGGCGTTCAAAAATCAGATTTGAGTCGTCAAAATCTGTTCAGCAGTCCAGAATCCATGAGTGAATCTGAGTCGTCAAGCCCATCAGAACTGGCGCTGTGGGATGCCCAACTCGCGATCGCGGGATCTCGTGTAATCCGTCGTCGTGCCAGAGTGTTGCAGCGTCTCGTCCCCTTTGCTCAATCGTGGCATCAGGCGATTAGCGGCAGCACTGAGGCGTTAGAGATTCGCTATGCGCCGAATGTAGAACTCGTGGATGATAATCCTGAAGCGTTGCAGAAAGCGTTTTTGGACAAGATTCAGCAGCGGGCGATCGTCGAGCGACATCAAGGAACCACGATCGTCGGACCGCATCGTGATGAAGTCGAATTCACCATCAACAATACGCCCGCTCGTCAATATGGCTCTCAGGGACAGCAGCGCACATTAGTCCTTGCTCTCAAACTTGCCGAACTCAAACTGATTGAAGAGGTCATTGGTGAATCACCTCTATTGCTTTTAGATGATGTGTTAGCAGAACTCGATCTGAGTCGGCAAAATCAACTGTTGGATGCCATTCAAGATCGCTTTCAAACATTGATTACGACGACTCACTTAGGCTCTTTTGATGCTGAATGGATTAACTCGTCACAAATTCTAGAAGTCAAAGCCGGACAGCTAGTAAGAATGGTCTAAGACTCGCAACAATGTTCCAGTCAACATACTGGAGATCACTAGGACGAAATGCGGCGTACCATCTCTTTTTGCCAATGCGGTTGATGATGAATGCCAGGAACGAGACTTGAACTCGTGACACGAGGATTTTCAGTCCTCTGCTCTACCAACTGAGCTATCCCGGCAGAATTAGCTGCGTTTAGCGCTTAACTAAAGTAGCAAAAACAAACGCAGTTTGCAAGTGGTTTGAAAAAGCCGTCGTAAAATAACCCAGACTTTGGGAGTCTTCTTTGATTAAAGCTGAAGCAAGCAGCATTGATAACTCTGTTAATTTAATCATCTAACTGGAGATGGATCGGTCAAAATGGAGAGGTGCCATTTACACTGGTTACAGATCACCGCTAGATTTTAGAGCTACTTTAGCTAAAACGCTTATGCGCCGACGTTCTACCCCCTGGATTCATCGCTGGTCACGCCCGCTCATTGGGTCGATCGCCATCCTGGGAGCCATCAATACGGGCTATCTCACGATCAGCAAATTTTTAGACAGCAGCCCGGTTTGCACAAGCAACTGTGAATCGGTGCTCAATAGTCCTTATGCCAAAGTTCTAGGACTGCCACTGTCACTGTTTGGGTTTTTGGCTTACGTGAGCATGGCGACGTTTGCACTAGCTCCATTGGCAGTGAACGCTGAAAAGAAGCGATCGCTGCGAACCAGTTTAGAAAATTCAACCTGGCTGCTGTTGTTTGCTGGCTCGACTGCCATGCTGCTGTTTAGCGGCTATTTGATGTATGTCTTGGCGTTTGACATTAAGGTGGTTTGCTACTACTGCATTGCATCTGCCACGTTTGCCACTGCGATGTTTGTTTTGACGCTGATCGGTCGCACTTGGGATGATGTGGGGCAACTCTTCTTTACAGGGATTGTGGTGGCGGCGGTGACGCTGGTTGGCACTCTGGGCATCTATGCACCGATCAATTCTGCCAATGCCGATGCTGGGGCTACTTATAGTCTGGGTCCGGCATCGGGTCAAGCTTATTTCACGATTACCGATACGTCTGGACCTGCTGAGATCGAGCTTGCCCGTCATCTCAAAAATATTGGGGCGAAGATGTATAGCGCTTACTGGTGCCCTCACTGCTATGAGCAGAAGAAGGTGTTTGGAGTGCAAGCCTTAGGGGACGTTCCTTCGGTTGAATGCGCACCTGAAGGTAAGAATCCGCAAACGGCTTTGTGTCAGGATGTCGCGGCTAAGGTTGAAAAAGAGCTAGGTCAGAAGTTTGGCTTTCCAACCTGGGAGGTCAACGGCAAGTTTTATTCAGGTCAAAAGCCGTTAGATGAGCTGGCAAAAATTTCTGGATATCAAGGTCCAACGAATTTCAAGAATAGCTTCTCACAATAATCTAATTAGGCAGTCTCTTCAGATCCCCAGCTTCTTCGAGAAGTCGGGGATTTTTGCTCTTGGGGAATTGCAGTCTGCTGGAGTGTGCAGCGATCGAGTGGGTTTTGGCTCTGCTCAACTTACTCGATCTGATATTTTATCTTCACGCAGGTCGTTTGCTTCAATCGACTCTTTCTAACTGCCACAAAATTTGATTGCCTTCTCTTCGCACTCGTGAGACGACCCAGTTGCGCCACACCCAATTATCACCGCGGCTGGTGACAGCACTGGCGTTGACATCCATCAAGTCGGCGAGTTCAGAACTGGTGATTAAATAAGTTCTGCTGGCAATCTCATCGGCTATTTGCAGCGTTTCTACCAGGTTTCGCAGACTTTCGACGCGACCTTCGCGAGGCAACTCGTCTAAATCAACGGGCGTGGGCAGTAATACATCCGTCATGGCAACCTCAGGCTCGTAGGTTTGGTCGGTAACTATTTTTAATGAGGGAATTTTGCCGAGAGAAAAGGCGCGCGCGATCGTGTCACAGCGTTCGTTGCCGATATCCCCGGTGTGCCCTCGCACATAGCGCCACTCGACTTGGTTTGAGTTGAGTTGGTCGAGAATCTCCCACAAGTCTTGATTGAGAACAGATTTGCCCGTCGAGGTTTTCCAGCCTTTTTGCTTCCAGCCTTTGATCCATTTAGTGATGCCGTTTTTGACATATTCGCTGTCAGTATAGAGGGCAACCGAACCTTTCTGATTTGATTCTTGCAGAAACTTAAGCGCATCGATCGCTGCCTGCATTTCCATCCGGTTATTGGTGGTTTGTGGGTCGGCTCCTCCGATTTCGTGCACAGACCCATTGGCAAAATAAACGACGGTGCCCCACCCACCCGGACCGGGATTGCCAGAGCACGCACCATCGGTGTAGATTTTTTCGATCGATTGAGAACCCATAACTCGCCAATAAAACACCCAACTAGATTACTGCATTCGTCGCTTTGATTGATCGCAGGGAGCGATCGCTGCCGATTTGAATCGCTATCTTGGCATCAAGTTCAAAGTAGATCTCTAAAAAGCGCAAAGGACTGTGATAACTGCATCTTAACCTACCGACTAAAGAGGGATTGTTAGCTCACCAATAGGGTGGCTAGAGAATAACTTCTGATGAGAGAACCTCCGTCTAGGGAGAGATTTGGTCACTGTGTCAGATGAAGTAAAACGTAGAGTAACCGTTAATGGAAGTTGTATTCTATGAAACTGAACTATTTTGCGAAACTGCTTTCTATGGCTGGACGTTGGCTTGCAACTGCTCTACTTTTTGTATCTGCGATCGCTGGGCACGGGGCGTTTTTCTCAGCCTCTTCAGCAATGGCAGCTCCGACTTTAATTGCAGCAGACGCAGGCGACCAAGTCAAAGACAAGACTCGCGAAAGTGCCGGACGCGCCAAAGGCTTTATCCAAGATACGGCAGATAAAGTTGAGCAAACTGCAAACAAAAACGCCGATCGTGTTGAGAAAGCAGCGGGTGGCAAAGGCAGTTTTGCTGAGAGTAAAGCTAAGAGAGATGCTGCTCGAATTCGTAAAAGAGCCGAGGAAGATGCATCACGAACCCAGAAAGCCGTAGATAAAACAAAGAACGCGGTTGAAAGCACCGTTGATAAGGTCAAAGATGCCCTGAACTAAAGAATAGTGTCTTGCCAAGAGTCTGTAGGAACATTAAATGTAGTGTTCCTACAGACTAGCAAAGTGAAATTAATAGACTAATAGATAACTATTTAAAGGGTCGATCGCATTGAGGAATTGAAATCTCGATCGCACGACTTATGAATCTTAATTTGAGAGAACGCTTTCATGATCACGGTTCATCACTTAAACAATTCTCGCTCTCAGCGCATACTCTGGCTGCTAGAAGAACTCGGCTTAGAGTATGAAGTCAAGCGCTATCAACGCGACCCGAAAACCATGCTGGCACCTGCATCGCTGCGCGAAGTGCATCCCCTCGGAAAGTCGCCCGTGATCACCGATGGCACACTCACTCTAGCCGAATCGGGTGCCATCGTTGAGTATTTGGTAGAGCGTTATGGCAACGGACGATTGATTCCGGCTGTGGGCACCTCCGATCGGCTGCGCTATATTTACTGGCTGCACTATGCAGAAGGTTCAGCGATGCCTCCTCTCCTGCTCAAGCTGATCTTTGACCAAATCGAAAAGAGTTCGATGCCTTTTTTTGTGCGTCCGATCGCTCAATCAATTGTTAATCGTGTGAAGCGATCGTATATCGAACCTCAAATCACCCAGCATCTAGATTACCTGGAGGCAGAGATCGGGAAGAGCACCTGGTTTGCAGGCAACGAATTCACCGCCGCCGATATTCAGATCAGCTTTCCGCTAGAAGCGGCTGCCGCACGGGCGGGTTTAAACGCAAGCCGACCGAAGCTGATGAACTTTCTCGATCGGATTCATGCTCGCCCCGCTTACCAACGCGCATTAGAACGTGGCGGCACCTATGAGCTTTTAAACTGAGCAACGGTAGAGGGTTGATGTCTAACTATTGAGCAATGGTCAACGTCCGGTCACTGACAAATATGGGAGCAGGAAGTTTTTGATAAGCGGCAACACTGTACGCATATCGTCTGGCGATGATGCCTAACTGCATAAACAGAATCTAGTCTGAACGGGCGATCGTGTTGAGTCGGTAGGTAATAAGAAAACAGGTGCGACCCTGAAATCGCTGCATTAGGTTGTTGCAGGCTCGACGTTCGGTTTCACAATACGACTTCATCGGGCAGCGTTGCAGCCATGAAGAATTTGGGAAGGTTTCTGCCTAGTGTCACAGACTAAGCAGTCGCTCGCAACCTATCCACAGACCCTATCGAAAGCGAGAGGCATCATTCTGTTTTTGCCGCCTGCGCTTGAAAATGGATCATTCCACAATATAGGTGAGGGCTGATGGATTGTCAGCCTAGCTGTTCGATGCGGTTATTGAACAGTTTGTTGGTTGTGGTGAGTCTGGCTTGACCGTCTAGCGATCGGTACTACCCGTTTAGACGATTACAGATGCTCAATTGTCTTATTCAAGACTACGTTTGAGACTCATAGTGAGTCTCAAACAAGACGACTGGGATAAAGAGCCAACGTTGTTTTGTCTCCAGAAGATGCCATGTTTGTTTTAGCGAGGCTGAAGTAGAATGCACTGACAGACAACCACAGGGATCAAACCCAACAAATTAGGTCAAAAAGAGGCTCGATTTTTAGTCCATTTTTAGTCCACTCTATTTTTCTAGTTCAAAATTAGATTCTGAAACCTTTGTAGGAGTAGAAGTTTGAGAAATATTCAAATATCTGGACTTCTGTGCATCCCGCAGAAGTTCAAAGATTGATTCTTCTAAAGTTGGTTGAACTAATGACACAAAATTCAAGCAACAGTTCAAAAGAAAATGAAATTAAATCGCCTGATAATATGCTGAAAAAGATAGAAAAGATGGAGAGAAAAACTCAACACGAACACGCTGAAGCGTCTGTGAGAAGGATGGCGCAGAGAACACAAAAAGAAAGCGGTTGGACAAGATTGAATCTGCGCTAGAAACGAGAACGAAAGAAGAAATTCAACGATCGGAGGAGAGAGCCATAAGGATATTTGACGAATTGAAAGCAAAAAGAAAGAGAGATTAAAGTTTGGGTCAGCTTTGTGGCAAGAAAAAGACACCTCTGCCATTTTACAGGCGATCGCTCAGTCCTATTTGCAGTCTAAAGTTAAACTACAGCCACTGAATACTACTGTTTGCAATGACTCCAGACTCCCCCGTTGACCGTCAACGAGAACATCAAGCCAACGAACGAACCTTTCTTGCCTGGGTCAGAACCTCGATCGCGCTGATTGGGTTTGGGTTTGCGATCGCCCGCTTTGGCATCTTTCTGCGCCAACTGGAGTTAACCCTAACTCAACAAGAACCCCAGGCTCGTTCCTTCTTCAGTTCTGAGCATCTTGGCGTTAGTTTAGTGGTGTTTGGGATTGTGACGATCGCCCTAGCCGCGTGGCGATACAATCAGGTGTTTTGGCAAATTGAGCGCGGCAACTATCGTCCTGATCGTTCGATCGTGTGGCTGATGACGGCTGTTGTGATGGTTTTGGGATTGCTTAGTATTCCGCTACTGCTTTCACGCAGTCGTCTGCCCAGTGTTCCTGCTGCGCCCATTAAACCTCAGTCTAGGCAGCCGTTTTGACACTCATCAGAAAATTGTCTATCGTGCCAGACTCCCTTTCTCAAAGTGTTCGGTTGCAACCCTGATTGATGATTTGCATATCACCGATGCAGCAGAGGCAGGGCAAGCTCTTTAAAGCAATGAGCAATGGAAAGAGCAATTGCAGCAGCTTCCGATCGACTGTATCTTGGGGCTTGGGTATACTCCTTCTGTCTTGATGTCTACCTGTGCCTTGATCGAACAGGGTCAGCATAAACTAGGTGAGAGGCAAGATTGAGCTTCTCCGTCTGAACTCGGAGAGGTGACGTTTGACGAACCAGACCACAAGGGGCGGAATCAGCACCCACTGAAAGAGCGGCAGCAGTCCAGTCCCCAAGAATGGAAGGGTTGGCATCAGGTCAGCATATTTCCATTGACTAAATATCTTAGTAGCTAGAGCTTCAAAGATGACTGTAATGACGACGCCTACTAGGATAAAGCTGCTGACTTGCCAGTATTTAAGGTTATGAAACCATTGCCGTGATTTTGAGATCACCGCAACCGCCCAAAAAGCAGCGATCGAGATTCCAACGTCCCCAACGGTCGCGAGAGTACAGTTTCTGATCATATCGAAGCAAGAAGAATCAGATGGAATCTGATAAAACGGCATTTGCTGCATTTCCCAAAAGAAATTCAACAGAAATGAGAATATACCAATGTTCCACTCCGGCAAATTCAGCCAACGAAAGGAGCGAATGACGCTTGTATTGTGTGTCATATAACAACTGATTGAGTCATACACCAAACGCTGGTTTCAGTTCAGCAACCCAAGTTTTGATCCGCTCCTCGGTCAGTTCAGATTGATTATCTTCATCCAGAGCGAGACCCACAAATTTACCATCCCGAACGGCTCTAGACTCATTAAAGTCGTAACCATCAGTAGACCAATACCCCACCGTTGTACCACCCTGTTCAGAAATTTTCTCTTCCAAGATGCCGATCGCGTCTTGAAAACTATCGGCATAGCCTACCTGATCACCGATCCCAAAATAGGCGACTTTCTTGCCCGTGAAATCAACGTTATCTAGCTCATCGTAGAAGCTGTCCCAATCGTCCTGAAGCTGACCGACATTCCAGGTTGGACACCCAACAATGATATTGTTATAGTTCTCGAAGTCACTGAGTTCAAATTTCGCAACATCATACAACGTCACAGCTTCTTCACCACCAAACTCCTTTTGAATTAGTTCTGCTTCAGTTTGGGTATTCCCGGTTTGAGTTCCATAAAATAAGCCAATCTTAGACATATTTCACTCCTTTAAACTTATTAGTGGTCAATGGCTAACGATTCGTAATTCGCGCAACTTTGAAGGAACCGATGAATCCTATGATCTTTTGAGTTCTCTAAGATCAAACCTGCTCAATGATTGGACAAATGGTCGCCGCCGAGTTTTGGGGCAAAATAGCTTCTCCAGCCAGAAGTCTTCCTAACTCCTGTCTGAGAATTTGGAGTTCCTGAATTTGTCGATCGACCTCTATAAGCTTGTTTCTCAGACTTTCTTGAACGCGATCACACGGCAAATCACCTTGGTCGTGAATCTCTAAAAACTCTCGAATTTCTAACAAGCTCAATCCTAATTTTTGAGCGCGTTTAATAAAGTTTAAGCGGGCGAACACATCAGCGCTAAACAATCTAAATCCGCCCTCCGTCCTGCCCATCGTTTTGAGTAAGCCTAGTTCCTCATAATAGCGAATCGTTTTGATCGGAATCCCACTTTCTTTGGCAACGGAACCAATCAGTTTTGTCTCTTCTTGAACAACCATCTTGATCACCTACTCTGCTTTCACAACTCCCCGAAACATATTCATGCCACAGGTAAAGGGATAGTCACCCGGTTTCTCTGGCGTAAACTCGATCGACGTAATCTGATTCATGGCTAAGTCAGCCGCAATGTGGAAATCTGGAAACAAAACTTTCTCTAAGCAGCTACTGGAATCTTTGCGAAAAAAGTTTAGCTGCACAGGTTGACCTGCTTTGACCACCACTTGACTCGGCTCATAGCCCCCATCCACATCGATCGTGAGGGTCTGAACGCCTTGCTCAACAGTGGATCGCTGTGCCTTTGGTTTGCCGAGAAACCACCAAAGTTCCAATCCAATCAGAGCGATTCCCCCAACTGCAACTCCAGCTTTGACGGCGATCGGTTGCTCAATGCGCTGAAATTTACTCGGTGTAGAACGCTCCATTGGCATTTGTGCAGACGTGGATGCAGCGCCCAGCAACAAACTCAGACCTACTAAACGTCCTAAAATTTTGCGTCGGTTCATGGTGTTGTCCCTTCCTGATTAGGTCAGTGTTTTAGGCTGAAAGTTGCGTAAGCGCAGAGCATTAGTGACGACTGAAATAGAACTCAGTGCCATTGCACCGCCAGCAATCATCGGACTGAGCAACCAGCCAAAGAATGGAAATAAAATCCCCGCCGCGATCGGAATCCCAACAATGTTGTAAATGAATGCGAAAAAGAGATTTTGACGAATGTTGCTCATCGTAGCGCGACTGAGTTGAATGGCAGTGACAATGCTTTGAAGATCGCCAGAGATTAACGTAATGTCACTCGCTGCGATCGCCACATCAGTTCCCGTCCCGATCGCGATCCCAACCTGTGCTTGAGCTAAAGCGGGTGCATCATTAATGCCATCCCCCACCATTGCCACAATTTTTCCTTCTTTTTGAAGGGCGGCGATTTGAGCCACTTTTTGGTCGGGGCGAACTTCGGCAATCACACGGGTAATTCCTACTTCACGGGCGATCGCGTCTGCGGTTTGCTGATTATCTCCAGTCAGCATAATCACGTCTAGACCGAGTTTCTTCAGCGATCGGACTGCCTGAACCGAAGAAGGTTTCAGCGCATCGGCAATCCCCATCAATCCCTCAAGTTTGCCATCGACTGCAATCCAGACGGCGGTTTTACCCGATGCTTCTAACTGACTTTTTTGCTCTCGCAATGCCTGAGAGTCGATTCTAAGTTCTTCCATCCAGCGCTGAGTGCCGATTTGGACGACTTGATTAGACACCGTACCCTCAACGCCACTGCCAGCAACTGCTTCAAAGTTCTGCACGTCTCCTAACGCCACTTCTTGAGACTGAGCATAGCGAACTACCGCTTCCGCTAACGGATGTTCCGAGTTTCGCTCAACCGATGCCGCTAATCTCAGGAGTTTCAATTCGCTTTGATTCGCAGTACCGTTTACCGTTAGAAAGTCTGTTACGGTTGGTTTTCCTTGCGTTAACGTTCCCGTTTTATCTAGCACGATCGTTTGGATTTGATGCGCCAATTCTAAACTGTCTGCCCCTTTGATCAAGATTCCGTTTTCGGCTCCCTTTCCAGTACCCACCATAATCGAGGTTGGAGTGGCTAATCCCAATGCACACGGACAGGCGATAATTAGCACGCCAACGGTTGTAATCAGAGCCAGAGTTAGATTTCCGAGGGCGAGAAACCAGATCACAAAAGTGGCGATCGCGACCCCAATGACAACAGGCACAAACCAACCAGTGACGCGATCGGCTAACCGCTGAATCGGTGCTTTTGATCCTTGAGCTTGCTGCACGAGTTGAACAATCTGTGCCAGTAGGGTGTCTTTTCCAACTCGGGTCGCCCGAAACTTAAAGCTACCTGTCTTATTGATTGTTGCCCCGATCACTTCATCTCCAGCTTGCTTTTTAACGGGCATACTTTCGCCAGTCACCATCGACTCATCAAGCGTCGAAGATCCGTCCACCACTTCGCCATCAACGGGAATCTTTTCGCCCGGACGCACGACCACGACATCCCCAATCTGCACATCCTGAATCGGGACTTCCAGTTCTCGCCCATTGCGAATAATGCGAGCATCTCGTGCCTGCAAGCCAATCAATTTGCGAATCGCATCCGAGGTTTGCCCCTTGGCGCGATTCTCAAACAATCGACCCAGCAAAATTAGCGTAATGATTACCGAGGACGCTTCGTAGTAAACCTCCGGTGTCAAGCCTTGGGTAGTGAAGAAACGCGGGAAAACAGTTGCAAAGATCGAGTAGAAGTAAGCAGACCCGGTTCCGATCGCCACCAATGTATCCATCGAAGCTGCGCGGCGCTTAAGGGCTTTCCACGCATTCTTAAAGAAGTCTCCTCCACACCAAAACAGCACCGGAGTTGCCAGCACGAGTTGAATCCAAGGATTGTCAAGCCCTCGAATCAACGGTAAATTCAGCATGGCAGACATTGCGCCCACCACAATCAAAGCACTCAAAGCGCCGCCAACGATCACCTTGCGTTTGAGTTGACGCGACTCGGCTGCCCGCATCGATTTTTCAGCATCATCCTCGCCCGTCACCATCGTTTGTTCTTGCAGCGAGAATGCAGAATATCCCGCTTCGCTGACGGCATCCTGAATCGTGTCCAGGTCGGTCTTACGAGGGTCGTAGGTGACAGTTGCTTGTTCAATGCCAAAATTAACGTTACTTTCGCTAACTCCAGGAACAGTGCGAATCGCGTCTTCAATGCTGTTTGCGCACGAAGCGCAGCTCATGCCCCGCAGCTTGAGCGTTACAGTTTCCATGTTTAAACTCCTTTAGCTTTGCTTGAAAAAGCACCTCGTCACGAAGCGACGGTATATCCAGCCGCCGTAATCGCGTCTTTGATTGCCGTTTCAGACTGCTGAGTTTCGATGTTCACAAGCTTGGTTTTGGGGTCAGCTTCGACTTTGGCAGTGGTATCGATCGCTTTCACCGCTTCAGTGATCGTGGTGACGCAAGCAGAACACGCCATATTGGGAACCGTGAGTTGAAGTGTCATGATGGTTAAAGAAAAACAATTGGATGTAAAACTTACTTCTATCTTGATCTCTCCAGCCCACTAGAGAGTCAAGCGATTTTGTGAAAATCATCCTTAGGTGTGAGTGAGACCGACCAAAAAAGACTGCCCGATCGAGGCTGTTAAGCAGATAAACCGGGCAGCATCTGTCTTCAACGCCCAAGATCTTGCCTGTCATTTCGCTGGTCTAAATTTTGCTTTTTCAGATGAATCTAAATCTCATCCTGATCTCAGTTTCTATGAAATACTAAGCAGTTGCGCCAGATAGGGCATTTCTGTCTTGTACTTCATCGTCTCCAACCAAGTTGAGCGATAGAGTTGACTCTCCAGTGAACCGGAGAGTGCAGAATTGAAACGCTGTTGTGATTGAACTTTAGATGACACTACAAATGATGCAAAAACGTGCTTTGAGTGGCTTTTGGACAGTAGCGTGGATGACGATCGCCACCTCTGGAGGAGTGTTAACCGCCTGTTCAAATGCTTCTCAACCTTCGGTTCAAGCGTCCCCAAGCCCTGCGGCGACTGACACAGGTTTCATGAAGGGAATGGATCACAGCACCATGGATCACAGCAGCATAGGCAGCATGAGCATGGATCTGGGTCCTGCCGATGCCGACTTTGATTTACGATTCATGGATGCCATGACTTCGCACCACCAGGGAGCCGTGATGATGGCAAAAGAAGCCAAGCAAAAGTCAAAGCGCCCAGAAATCAAAAATTTAGCATCCGACATCATCAAAGCTCAAGATCAAGAAATTGCTCAGATGAAGCAGTGGCGAACCGCCTGGTATCCCAAAGCAGAAAGCACCCCAATGGCGTATAACTCCAAAATGGGAAAAACGATGCCAATGCTGTCTGACCAAATGAACGGCGTGATGATGAACAGGGATCTCGGTGCCGCCGATGATCAGTTCGATTTACGCTTTATCAATGCGATGATTCCGCACCACGAAAGCGCAGTGGTGATGGCAACCGATGTGTTGAGCAAAACAAAGCGTCCAGAGGTCAAGAAACTAGCTGAAGACATTGTTTCATCCCAGCAGGCAGAAATTGCTCAGATGAAGCAGCGGCGCAAAGCCTGGTATAACCAGTAACTCAACTCTCGCAGTTCTAAAGCAACCTTTTTAGAATTGCGGTGATGAGTTTCAAGGAGGGAGCCAAGCGGCTCAGTCTGCGGGATCAATTCAGATAGATGCCGAAACCGCCAAGCGAATAGGGCTAAAGATCGAACCCGTGACTCGCCAGCGATTAGCCTTTGGCGTGAAAGCCACGGGACAGATCGAATCTTTGCCCAACCAGCCAGTAGAAGTCACGACTCCGGTCGGCGGAACTGTGTTGCAGTTGTTGGTGAAGCCAGGAGAACGGGTGAAACGGGCAACTGATAACCTCGTCGATCGCAGAGGCGTTGACATAAGCGGATTCCATCCAGCTTGGGCAGCATGATATCGAGAAATAACAAGTCATAGCTGAAGGCTTCTAGTAAGTTCCACCCGGCTAACTCATCTGCCGCAGGTTCGACCAAAGAATGCTGATCGGTCAAGGCTTCAGTAACAGCATCCGCGATGCGATCGTCATCTTCAACAAACAAAATTCTCACGACAGTGGGATAAAACGGCTATGGAGTTTGGGCATTGGGGTCACGCCTTGAGTTGGATGCAGGCTGGGATCTTACTGATCCCAAAAAGCCCCCATCAAATGCCCAAGATTACCCAAATTTGTCCTAGATTGCTCCACCTCTTGCGTCCAGACCAATGCTTTTTGCGTTCGCCCCAAAAACGCAAAGACCCGCTACTAGAGCGGGTCTTGCCTACGATCGGAGCGACAGGATTTGAACCTGCGACCCCTACTACCCCAAAGTAGTGCGCTACCAAGCTGCGCTACGCCCCGATGTCGCTTAACAAGCATAGCATGGAGGGTTGCATCCAACCAAGCGGTCAAAAAACTTGAAGCGTCTGAAGAGCGGGTAAGAGGTGAGCAACGGCTGAGGCAGACCAAAACCCTTCACCTCGGCGACCTGTGAGGAGAATTAATCGAAGACTGTAGGCGTGGGGATAGCCTTCAACTTCTAGCCAGAGGAGAGCGCTTTCGGCTTCGCAGGCGATCGTTTCTTCATCCATCAGTTCGGTAGTCATTTGCTGCATCGTGCGGCTGAGTTGTTCGAGCAGCCGAGAAAAGTCTTGTAGTTCGAGTTCGGTGAGTTCGATCGCCCAGTGGTCTCCGCCGAGGAGTCCTTTAAATTCGGGGGCTTCGGCATCCCAGCCAACACGCCAATCGCTGCCGCTTTTTAATAACCGTCCCATTATAGTTAGGGCTTGAGGAGTTGAGCACCGCTGGGTTGAATCGGGCGATCGGGGCTGGTTGGAGGGAGTTGAGGGCGGGAAACGGGGGCTGTGGGCTGCTCAGAAGTAGGGCTGAAAAGGTTTACGAGGGTTTGAACGAGAGTGTTGCGCTGTTTGAGGGTGAGGCGGTTAACGACGGCACGATCGCGGTCTAAGGGATTTTTTCTCAGGTTGTTTGAGCCAGGATAGTCGGAGTCGATGATGGGTTCGTTGATGCCCAGATAGTCGCCTAGTGTCATTTTCCAGTCAAGGCGGTAGTTGATGGGGCGACCTTTGACATATTGGTGATAGCGAATCATGCGGCTGACAAGGGTGTTGTTAGGGTCAACTTTTTTAGTTTCACGGTTGACGTATTGATTTTCTAGGGGCAGGTCGGGGATCTTCTCATAGACTTGCTTCCAGGCATCTTGGGGTCTAATAGCTTGGGCAATGGCTGGGGTGAACTGGAAGAAGGCAGTGCTAAGGATGAGGGCAGCGATCGTGAGGGTGGTTTGCTGAATGGGGCGCTTCATAAGATTGCTCAACTCTCTAACTTCATCCTTCATCCTTAGTACTTTATCTTATAGACCTATTTGAGGATTATTTTGTGGCTTATCCGTCTTATATGAGACCACCGATGAGACTTAGAGTGAGTCTTATACGAGACAGATGCGACGAGTAATGGTCTTCTGCAGTGTGCGTATCGTCGGAACCAATATCAGGTGATGTGCAACTAATTTACCCTCATCCCAACCCTTCTCCCTAGGGAGAAGGGCTTTCAGATTCTTTCTAGTTCCCTCTCCTTGGGGAGAGGGCTAGGGTGAGGGCTGTATTCTCAAGCATTTGAGAGAAGTTGCACATCGCCTAATATCGTCTTCTAACAGCACAATGACTCGATCGTGTTTATATTCAAGCAGAGGACGATTGAGCGTGAGTTATCGATTGCTGCCGATCGTGCCTGTGACTCCAAGAAATTAGCGAGATTGATCCAGGGGTTCCATTCGCGTCTGTTTCCGATGCTTCGGGTTCTGATTAAAATTATTTCACGTCTTCGGAAACTCCTTCGAGAAAGGCGATGAAGCCTTTGCCCCAAGGGTTTTGTTCTGCAAAGTGTTCTCCAACTTTGAGGGCTGCTTTTTTGCCGCCGTTGTAAAGTCGTTTGAGGCTCATGAGATCTTGCCATTGCGGAAGTTGCTTGGCTTTGATCTCGGTGAATTCTGCATCAATGATTCTGAGTGCTTGTTGCTCGTTTTCTACGAACGTGTATTTTTGCTCTAAGGTGCGAATGACTTGCACGATCGCGTTGAGGGCTGTGTCGCTTTCTGACTGAGTAGGATTCACAATCATGTCCCCTTCGACGTTTCCGGCTGCACCGTGGACTGAGCCGTGAAAGTTCATCTGAATTTTGGATTGGTTAGACATGAGTGTGACTTATGAGTTAGGGGTTGACTGAACGGATATAACTTTTTGCAGATGATTAGCAGCGATCGTCAAAAGTGCTTGGGTAGTGCCATCGGGATTGACGAATTCAACTTCAAAGGTTTGACCGTTGGGATAGGCGTGAACGATCGCGCCTCGATCGCCTTGCTTTAACCCGTGTTCTGGCAGGTTATGACTTAGGGCAACAACATCTAATTCCTGAATGGGTGTATCGAGTTGATAGGTCATGGCGATCGCTCACACTTGATTGTAAGCGTTTAGAAACTCTTCCCTTGAAACAGTGATCTGTGTGCAGATTGCTCTCAATGTTCCACTCTTAATTCGGGTTTGGTTGGGCATGACGAGTGGTGTTTCTGTACCATCTTCATTTTCTCGTGTCATGACAATGTGTTCTCGTTCACGGACGATCTGGAAGCCCATTGACTCAAAGGTTTTGATGACTCGATTCTTAGGAGCATCAACTGGAAACTTAACCATCAAACTGCGATCGCTGCTTCGTCAATAAACACTTCGACGGGTGATGTGTCTTCTAAGTTTTCTTTGCCGAAGACTTCGATGTAGGTGGCGATCGCTGACTTTACATCGGATAGGGCTGCTTCGTAGGTATCACCTTGTCCGACGATCGCTCCGACGATGCCGATCGGGTAAGCGACGTATCCATCGGGATGTTTCTCGATAATGATTTTGAACTGCTTCATTGATTTTCAGGAGTAGCAGAGTGAATTCTGTGTTCAGTGTATCGCAGTTAAATCAGGTTATTTGGTTACAGAAGGTTTGTGGGGTTGACGATCGAGCGATCGTGTCACGGGTCTATTGGATCAGAGTTTGACGCTGGTGGTTGAATGTTCTGATTTCCTTCGACGATGCCTACAACTCCATACGCTGGGGCATGAAAGTGCTGATGAACAACAGCAAATCTTCAATCAAGTCTTGCTTCAGCCGGAGTTTGTTCCGTCGAAATGTTGCTTCTAATAAATCCAGCACCGATTTATAATTCGACCTGTCCAATTCCCGCAACTCCACCAACACCGGAATTAGTAGACCTGGATTGGTCAGTGCCGCCTGTGCCTCTTCCCACAGCAACCGCTTTAGCGCTGTTGATTTGCCTGATCCTGGCTTGCCCACCAGCAACACTTGCGGCGACTTTTGATGTTGTGCTATGGACTGCCGTAACCCTGCCAATACCTCAAATTGTTTCGGTTCATCCTTGCGATCGTCACTCTTCACACCATTCTGGACGGGTGGACAAGATTGCACCTTCAACGGCAATTGTGCAGTAGTCGGCGTGTACAACTCCCGGCTATCCTTGGTTGCGCGATCAAGGATAGTTTGTAAATACAACCGAAAAAAATCAGGCGGCAAATCGAGGCTCATAGGACAAAAAGCATTTGACTTTGAGCGATCGTCAAATCGCTCTCCCCATCCTAATCAATCCGCTAGAGCATTCAGTGATTTTGTCTGCTTTGGTAATAAACACAACCCTCTAAGCAGGATTGGCTTGCCCCAACTGCGTCAAGAAGCGCATCGCTTTTGCAATATAGCTGGCACAGTCATAAGGCGACGATTCGTAAAACGATCGCCACGCCGATCCTTTGTGTTCATCGTAGCGATCGGACAAGTCTGGAAATTTGTCTAACCAGGCTAATCGGACTGCGTGACCAATTAACACATCTAACACGATCGACTCTTCAATTTTGAAATCAGGATTGCGTTGCGCGATCGTCGCTAATTCCATCATTGCTTCTATATTCACCTGACGATATTCTGGCGCTTGAATTTTGTTTAATAAGTGTTCAATTTTGAGTGCAAAGTTTTTCTCTCCAGCCGTCATTTCCATGATCAGCCGTTCGCTATCAAGGCGGTTGCGGCGTTCTAATTTGTCGCCAATTACCAATCCTTCACAGTGATGTAAAAGCTGCCACACGCTCGGATAAAAATCTTTCGGAACGCGATTCAATGAGCCGTCTAGCTGACGTTTACGCCACCAATCTTGATTAGCGGGTTCGACTTCGGTTTGTTCATCTAACAAGACCACCCAATCGATGCCCCGATCGGGCAATTTTACCCGAAGTGATTCTTGCTTAAACAACGCCTGATTGAGATCAGCATATCCCACTAGAATCTGTCGCAGTCGAGTCTTAATCTCAAACGGACTGAGTTGCATCAAGTATTCATAGGCTTCGTCTTGAGTGAGCTTTAATTCTTGCGCGAGTTCGGTAGTGATCAGCAAGATTAGATAGCCGACTCGCAGAGTTAGTAATCCTTGAAAGAGGTCTGGCTCGCTTTTGATTAGCAAACTCAGATAGATGATAATTTCTTGAGTGAGAACCCGATCGCGAATATCTTCTCGACAAAAATGATGAATCTTTTCAAGCACTTCGATGTAGGGCAACGGCTGCATAATCAGCGAATCTTCACTGTATGCCCGTCCAACCGAAATCTGTTTTTGTCGCACCAAAATGTCGGTGACGGCATCCGATAACCCGACATCAACTTTGTCTAGTAAGCCTGCTGCCCGTCGCACAATTCCCCAATAGGGACCTGACGCATCGCCCTTACTGGCTTTGGCGTAGACTTCGTTGACTAAATCTGTGAGGGCGATCGCAGGTTGCGATCCTGTCAAACGAGTATCAAAATCTAATCCTTTGAGACGAACGAGTGTATTCAACAACTCAATCTGTTCGTAGAGATTGTGAGACTGACGCAAGTTCGATATCAGAGCATTAACATCAGTTTCATACTCCAGCTTAAATTCTTGCGAAGTGCTTAACGGGTCGTTTTTTTCGGGGTGATAAACCAGATGATAGTTTGGCAGCGTGGTATCAATCACAGACGAGGGCGGAAGCTCAAAATCGTGGAGTGAGTCAATGCGTTCAGTCCCGGCAGTGAGGGCAAGCTGATTGAGGCGACCTAGCTGCACCGGGATATCACCACAGCGACCTTCTTGCAGTTCTTGCACGAGATTGATTAGCGCTTCTCGCCCTAGTTCCAGCATTTCATGGGTGAGCAGCAGCGTCATGGTGGGCTTGCCCAAATCTTGCCAGTGGCGATGGGTGTAGGCGAGTTCGCTTTTGATGTTGGAGACGAGAAAGTGATAATCGAGCGTGACATAAAAGCGTCCTGGCTCTAGGAAAGACGGCAGAAACACGATCGTTTCTCCACAAATTTTGAACATCCTCGAAGTCGTCAAACTCCGCATTCGGCGCATCGGGCGACCCGTTAAATTGAGTTTGTCATTGCGTCCAACTTGAGCGTAGGCGGCAGCTAGTTCTCGCGCATGACGGACTTGAATCGGCTCGACTTGTTTAAGCGTTTGCGTCGTGATATTGTTGGCAGCTAATTTGGACTGTAGCTCTTCGTCTTCTGCTAAGAGCGCAATTTGTACGATCGCCTTGCGTTTTTGACCAATGCGAAGATGACATCCGATCGGGTCAACGTCTCCGACAGCTAATAATCCCTCGTGCATCATCTGCGCTAGAAGATATAAACTCTGTGCCCATACGAGGGGAATGTTTTCATTAGGCAAGCGAGTTTGACTAGAGGGATTTGCCTTTTCTTGCTCGATCGCGTCTTCAGGAACGTAGTACAACTCTGGCAGCAAGTCTAAGCCGTCTCGTTTGACAACCAGTTGAGCAAGTTTATCGAGATAGTTTTGTGCCTGTGGGCGATCGCCGCGAAACAATCCATCTAATGCTAAATAGGTAAAGAACAGCGACCATTCGCACTCGATATGTTCAAATTGCTTGAGTTCCCACGGCTCATAGTGGAGTCGGCTACCGTCTTCTAAAACGGTTTGGTGTCCGTCTCGCAGAAAGCGTTTGCAGCCATAGCGACCTTGCAGCAGATTGACAATTTTGGTGCGCGTACGATCGACGAGTTGCACATCTTCAACCGCAAACGCCGGAAAGCTAATCACGCTCAATAGAGCAGCATCGACTTCTTTAGAGCTAGACTCTCTGGGCAATAAGGATTCGAGCGTGGTGCGACATCGAGCAATCTCATCGGGCAACACATGAATCACCGATGCCTGACTGCCATGCACACCAAATAAATTTAGCCCGTTTAGCGCTTCGAGTGCCGCCTTTGCCATCCCAACCGAACTGGCATTTAGTTCAGGGTTGCCGTGATTGATTTTGTTGCCTCGCTCCCAGATGCCATAATCGGGCGTGCGATAGGTTCTGCCGATGTAGTAGACGAGATTTTGAATAAAACTCACTTCATCAATGGTGAAGACGATCGAGAGTCCTGATGCGGTCATTTGCGCCAACATCAACAGAAAAATTGAGGTTGCATCAAGCTGCAAATGTCCCCATTCGTCATCGCCGACTACGGTGCTTCCGGTATCGGTGTCATATTTAGCATGAAGGGCATCAAGTGGGGCTTGGTTGGCTTTGAATTTCTCGACTTTTTCGGCTTGTCGCATCATCGAGAACAGCAAGCCGCGCATCAATTTAACAACGCTGTGTTCTAGCTCGTAGGTGCGTCCCCGATCGTCATCCAGCTTACGATAGGCGAGTCCCAATCCCCACACGGCGAGAATGCTGTAGACGTTATCGCGCACCCACGCGTCGGTGTAGTCACCGTGAGCGTTGACGGCAGTGCTGGCAGGCAACAGTCCAGAAATTGCATTCTGACGACTGAGAATAACGGCACGAACCTGTTCGTAGTAGTGGTCTAAACGGGCTGCTAAATCAACGGGTTTGACTGCCATACTGCCCTCGCGTGAAAGAATTGAGCAAGCCTTAATTTTAAGCCTTTGTGTGGAGGATGAGTGGCTCGATCGAGAACCTGAGTTCTTACAGCACTTAAGCAAGGCAAGATTTCAAGAATAGCCCAACGGTTTTGCTGATAATCCCATTACCGATCGATAGTGAAGTTCCATTTGTGCCACTGATGGAGCTTGGCGTTTCGGATTCCATTGACTTTGATCGAATAGTGATTGTCTTAGTTCATCAACATTGACGTTACAAACTTCGTTATCTGAAACGACCGCTCTGCCATTCACCCAGACATGAGAAATAGCGTTGACTGGACGACCTAAAATCAGAAGCCCGATCGGGTCAGTGCGCGGCAACAGCGATAAGTTCATCAAGTCAACCATGATTAAATCGGCTTTTTTGCCCACCGTCAGCGAACCAAGTTGATCTCCTAAATTCAAGCCCGTTGCACCGCCCAAGGAAGCCATCTCGATCGCGTGTCGCGGCGTGATCCAATTTTGATAATCGGGATCAGTGGTGTTATGCAAAATCGAGCCGATTTTAATCGCTTCTAGCAGGTCTTGAGAATCATTGCTCGCCGAGCCATCACACCCAAACGAGACATTCACGCCCGCCTGACGATATTTGAGAACCGGGGCAATGCCACTTCCCAGCCGCAGATTGCTGAGAGGATTGTGAACCACCGTTGATTTTGTCGCCGCCATGATTTCGATGTCGGCATCGTCGAGCCAGACACAGTGCGCTAACGAAGTCCGATCGCCCAAAAATCCAATCTGTTTGAGATGCTCAACCGCGCTACAGCCATATTTTTCTTGGGCGAGAATCTGCTGCGCTTTCGTTTCGAGCAGGTGAGCGTGACGACAGAGATGGTAGCGATCGCTCAACTCAATACAGCCCTCAAACAAAGCATCCGAACAGAGTTGCATTCCGGTTGGCGCGACGAGAATATTCACCCCTTCATCCGGGCGATGAAATTGAGTCACCGCTTCTTGGACTAACGCCAGAGTTGCCGCCGTCGATCGCACATACTCATCGTGTTCCCGGTTAGCTCCCCCACTTGGAAGACCTGTCGATAACGCCTGATCTTGAATCAGAGGAGCCACAAATGCCCGAATTCCGACCTGACGATAGGCGCGAACCGCCGCCTCGATCGTCTCTAATTCTTGACCAGGGATCAATACCAAATGATCCACAACGCTTGTTCCGCCAGAGAGCAGCGTTTCGACAGCCGTTCCGATCGCGCTCAGGTAAGCTTTCTCTGGGTCGAGCGGTGTAAAGTCATAGAGTTCTGCAATCCACAACTCTAGCGGGACGGGCGGAATCATGCCGCGTTGCCACATCTCAGAAGAGTGTGTGTGAGCATTGACAAATCCTGGCAGAAGAAGTTTATTACGTCCGTCAATCAAAGTGCCAATGGGATCTAGATTCGGTGCGATCGCCGCAATGTGATCATCCACAATCTGCACATCGACCATCTCATAGGCTCGATCGCTAGGAATTAAAATGTTCTGAATAGTAAAACTCATGAGCAGAGGCAATAAGTAATAGACAGGCTATTAGATGTAGCGGATTACTTGATCGTCAAACTGTTACATTCGCTACAAAACCGATGACGCTATCCGAACGAAAAGATTACGCTGACGGCGATCGTCGATTAAGCACGCTAATCTAATTGAAAAATCTGACTCCATTACCGCTTTGAGGAACTTTTATCATGACCACGATTAAAGTAGGAATCAATGGATTTGGACGAATTGGTCGCCTTGCATTTCGGGCAGGTGTTGACAACCCCAATATCGAATTTGTGGGCATCAATGATTTGGTATCGCCCGACAACCTCGCTTATTTGCTCAAATATGACTCGACTCACGGCAGATTTAAGGGCACGATCGAGGCTAAGTCCGACGGCATTATTGTCAATGGCAAATTTATTCCCTGTACGGCAATTCGCAACCCCGCAGACCTGCCGTGGGGCACTCTCGGCGTAGATTATGTGATTGAGTCTACCGGATTTTTCACTGACTTTGCGGGCGCATCTAATCACCTTAAAGCAGGTGCAAAACGAGTGATTCTCTCGGCTCCGACCAAAGACCCTGAGAAAGTTCGGACGCTGTTGGTCGGCGTAAATCATCACCAGTTTGATCCGAGTCAGGACACGATCGTCTCCAATGCCAGTTGCACAACCAACTGTTTAGCGCCCGTTGCCAAAGTTCTTAACGATAGTTTTGGGTTAGCCGAAGGGTTAATGACCACCGTTCACGCCACCACAGCCACTCAGCCGACGGTTGACGGTCCGAGTCAAAAAGATTGGCGCGGCGGACGGGGTGCCTCTCAAAATATCATTCCCTCTTCGACGGGTGCCGCCAAAGCAGTAACGCTAGTCTTGCCAGAACTCAAGGGCAAACTGACGGGGATGGCGTTCCGAGTGCCCACACCGGATGTCTCTGTGGTGGATCTGACCTTCAAAACCGAGAAAGCGACGAGCTACAAAGAAATCTGTGCGGCGATGAAAGAAGCGTCAGAAGGCTCACTCAAAGGCATCTTAGGCTACACCGAAGATGAAGTCGTCTCAACCGATTTTCAGGGCGATACGCACTCTAGCATTTTTGATGCTGGAGCAGGCATTGAGTTAAACTCCAATTTCTTCAAAGTCATCTCGTGGTATGACAACGAGTGGGGCTATTCGTGTCGGGTGATTGATTTGATGGTGTCAATGGCAAAAAAAGAAGGCATTTTGTAGGAAAGATAAGGGATGAGGGATGAATTGATCAGGATTCAATTGATCCCCCGTCCTTCAAATTAAGACCAACGAACCACTAGATTTACTACTATTGAGAGGTCGATTCAATAAAACTGAATGCAAAAGACTACTTCACTTCCATCAACTTTAATTATTTTGGGGTTTCATGCACTTTCTGACCCTTTGCGGGTGCAAGTCGTTGATCTGCTGCGAGAGCAAGAACTTTGTGTGTGCGATCTCTGCGGAGTTTTGGAGGTGACGCAATCTAAATTATCTTTTCACCTCAAAACTCTAAAGGAAGCCCAGCTAGTTAAGGCTCGGCAAGAAGGGCGTTGGATCTACTACAGCTTGAATTTGTCCCAGTTTGTAGTTCTAGAGCAGTATCTCGCAGAACTGCGTCGCTTTAGCCCAATCCTACCGCCCCGAATCTGCAAAGACGAGGAATAATTCATCACCTTTAATTGAAGAGTCTTAAAACAACTCTCTAGAATTTGACTTGACAAATCAATTTTTCTTGAAATAATGAGGATGTGAACTCTTCATTTATGGGAACGTGATCCCTAAGTTTTGAATGAGACAATCCGTTTCCCAAACAAAACCTCTTTCTAAGCAACTGTCTTTTCTCGATCGCTACCTAACCCTCTGGATTTTTCTAGCAATGGCGATCGGGGTTGGCATTGGCTATTTTTTTCCTAGTGTCGATGTTGTGATCAATCAGTTTCAGGTCGGCACAACCAATATTCCGATCGCGATTGGCTTAATTTTGATGATGTATCCACCTCTCGCAAAGGTGCGATACGAGGAATTAGGCGATGTGTTTCGCAACGGCAAAATTTTGGGCATATCACTGCTTCAAAATTGGGTGATTGGACCGATTTTGATGTTTGCGCTGGCGATCGTCTTTTTGCGCGACTACCCAGACTACATGGTGGGCTTGATTTTAATTGGGCTGGCGCGATGTATCGCAATGGTTGTCGTCTGGAGCGATTTAGCAAAAGGCAACACCGAGTACACTGCTGGACTGGTGGCGTTTAACAGCATCTTTCAAGTCATTTTCTACAGTCCCTATGCCTGGTTTTTCATCTCAGTCTTGCCGCCGCTATTTGGCTTGCAGGGCAGCACCGTTAACATCAGCATTGCAGAGATTGCTAAGAGCGTATTCATTTACTTGGGCATTCCCTTTATCGCCGGATTCTTTACCCGATACTTTTTAGTGAAAGCGATGGGTAGACGCTGGTATCACGAAGAGTTTGTGCCTAGAATTAGTCCGATCACGCTGATTGCGTTGCTGTTTACGATCGTCGTAATGTTCAGCCTTAAAGGAAGTTTGATTGTACAAATTCCTTTAGATGTAGTTCGCATTGCGATTCCGCTATTGATCTACTTTGTGATTATGTTTTTCACGAGTTTCTACATGGCGTGGAAAATTAAAGCGGACTACTCGAAAGCGGCAAGTGTAGCATTTACCGCCGCAGGCAACAATTTTGAACTCGCGATCGCCGTTGCCGTTGCTGTGTTTGGCATCAATTCTGGTGCGGCGTTTGCAGCCGTGATTGGTCCGCTCGTAGAAGTGCCCGTGTTAAT
>Ga0209100_1000278_pt1 | contig 51219 bp, 44 predicted proteins | sample lystaG_FD_185480 | JGI IMG/M metagenome (GOLD analysis project Ga0209100, IMG submission 185480) | Glacier valley bacterial and archeal communities from Borup Fiord, Nunavut, Canada, to study Microbial Dark Matter (Phase II) -... | ecosystem: Environmental > Aquatic > Freshwater > Ice > Glacier ... | reverse complement strand
GCCTCCTTTAAAATTTGTGCTCAACAATATTTTATATTAAAGGCTTATATTATGCAATACTTTTATGCCAAAAAACAAAAAATATATGTTAGAGTGTTTTTTACACCCCAACATATATTATAGAACCTAAAAAAGCTGTGAATTAAATTCACAGCTTTTTGTTTATCATATTTCACTTTATATTTTTACTTTTATAGTATATAATCTATTCTTTATGCACTTTCCTCACTGAATTGGCTATTATATAACTTTGAATAAAATCCGTTCTTTTCAAGTAATTCATCATGACTTCCACGTTCTACTATTCTTCCATGATCCATTACAATTATCATATCTGCATTTTTTATAGTAGATAATCTATGTGCTATTACAAAGCTTGTTCTTCCTTGCATTAATTTAGTCATAGCTTTTTGTATAAGATGTTCAGTTCTTGTATCAACATTACTTGTAGCTTCATCAAGTATAAGCATAGGTGCGTCAGCAAGTATTGCTCTAGCTATTGTAAGTAATTGTTTTTGTCCTTGCGATATGTTACTTGTTTCTTCATTAAGTACAAAATCATATCCACCAGGAAGCGCTTTAATAAAATGATCTGCATGAGCTAAATCTGCTGCTTGTTCAATTTCACTATCTGAAGCATCTTGTTTAGAATATCTTAAATTTTCACGTATAGTTCCATTAAATAACCAAGTATCTTGAAGCACCATAGCAAACATTTTTCTTATATCTAATCTTGTCATATCTTTAATAGAAACATCATCAATTCTTATATCTCCACCTTGTATATCATAGAACTTCATAAGTAAATTTACTATTGTAGTTTTACCAGCTCCTGTAGGTCCAACAATTGCTACTGTTTGACCAGGTTTTACATTCAAACTCCATTTTTCAATTAATTTTTCGTTTTCATTATATGTAAATTCAACATTATCGCAAACTAAGCTTCCTTTTACTTTAGCAATCTTAACAGGATTTACTGCATCTAATGATTCTTCTTCTTCATCTAGTATTTCAAAAACTCTTTCTGCTGATGCTATTGTTCCTTGTATCACATTTGATATTTGTGCTGCTTGAGCTATAGGCTGAGTAAATTGATTTGTATATTGAATAAATGCTTGTATATCACCAATAGACATTTTACCTTTTATAGCTAAATTTGCTCCTAGTATACATATTCCTATATATCCTAAATTGTTTATTACAGTTATAATTGGCATCATAAGTCCTGATAAAAATTGTGACTTCCAACTTTGTTTATATAGTTCTTCATTTATTTTATCAAACTTTTTAATTTCTGAATTTTGCATATTAAATGACTTTACAATTAAATCTCCTGAATATATTTCTTCAACGTGACCATTTATATCTCCAATCACTTTTTGCTGAGCAACAAAGTACTTTTGAGAGGCCTTTACAACAGAAACGATAAATATTACGCTTACAGGTAATACGAGTATTGCAATGCCTGTCATACTAAAGCTAATAGTCAACATCATTATCAATATTCCTACTATTGTAAATAGTGATTGTAGGATTTGTACTAAACTTTGTTGTAACATTGTACTTATATTATCTATATCATTTGTTACTCTACTTAAAATTTCACCATGTGTATGTTTATCAAAAAATTTAAGTGGTAATCTATCTAATTTTTCATCCATTTCTTTTCTTAGATTGTATGTAACTTTCTGAGCAATATATGCCATTGTTCTACTTGCTATATATGTTAATATTGCACTAACTATATATAATCCTGAAATCAAAAGTAATATTTCACCAATATACTTATAATTTATTTTAGGTACTGCTTTTAAAGACATTACTTTTGCAACATCTGGTATTTTTGCAACATATTCATATGGTATTACTTTCATATCAATTAAAGTTTGAACAGTTGCATTTTCAGGTAGAGAATTTTTAACTTGAACTGGCATTTTTTTAAGCATTTCTTGTATATTATTAAATACCATTTTCTCCATTATATTATTACCAAGTTCAGTAGTTGCCTTTCCTAATATTTTAGGTGATACTACTGAAAGCAATGTTCCAAGTGCAAGTATAATTAAAATTGCTACTATAGACTTATTATATTTTCCTATATAATTTATTAATCTTCTAAATGTGCCCTTAAAGTTTTTTGCTTTGTCTGCTGGGCCCATTCCACCACCCATTGGACCTCCTCTAAAAGGACCTCTAGGAGTATTTACAGCTTTTTCTTTATTTTCCACTATTCATTGCCTCCTCTTCTGTTATTTGTGACATTACTACTTCTTTATATGCTTGGCAATTTTCAAATAGTTCATGATGATTTCCAGAAGCAATTATTTTTCCTTCATCTAAAAACAATATGTTATCTGCATTTATTATAGTACTCACTCTTTGTGCAACTATAATAAATGTTGCACCTTTAATGCTATTTGTTAATGCTTCTCTTAAATTCTTATCAGTTGTATAATCTAATGCTGAAAAGCTATCATCAAATATATATATATCAGGTTTTTTAACTATTGCTCTTGCTATAGATATTCTTTGTTTTTGTCCACCTGAATAATTTGTTCCACCTTGAGATACTTCAGAATCAAATCCTTTATCTAATGAAGATATAAATTCATAACTTTGAGCTATTTTAGCTGCTTCAACTAATTCTTCTTCTGTAGCATCTTGTTTTCCATAACGTATATTATCTGCTATTGTACCAGTAAACAAATTAGCTTTTTGTGGTACATAACCTATCATATTTCTTAGTGATTCTATACTCATATCTTTTACAGATACACCACCAACTTTTATTTCTCCAGATGTCACATCGTAAAATCTAAGAATTAAATTTAAAAGTGTACTCTTTCCACTACCAGTTCCTCCTATAATTGCTACAGTTTCACCTTTTTTTATTTTAAAACTTAAATTATTTAGTACAGGTTCACTACTCTCATTATATCTGAAATTAACATTTGAAAATTCAATTTCACCAGGTTTAGAAGCTTTATCCATAATTATATCACTATCTTTTACACTTGGTTCAAGCTCTAACACCTCATTTATTCTTTTAGCAGATACAATTGCTCTTGGTATCATTATAAATAACATTGTAACCATAAGTATTGAGAACATAACTTGCATAGCGTATTGCATAAATGCCATCATATCTCCTATTTGTAAAACTCCGTCTCCAATTAAATGACTACCAAACCATACAATAGCTATAGTAGAAATATTTATAATAAAAAATACTATTGGCATTAAACCAGACATGATATATGCTGCTTTTATTGAAGATTCATATATATCTTTATTTGCTTTATCATATCTTTCACCTTCATACTTTTCAGTTCCAAAGGCACGTATTACTTTAACTCCAGTAAGTTTTTCTCTAACTACTTGGTTAATTTTATCTGTTCTTTTTTGTATTTGTGTAAATAACGGTACTATTTTACTTGCAAGTAATACTATAGCTGCTAGTAATAATGGAATTACAACTAAAAATAGTATAGATAGTTGTAGATTCTTTGAAGTAGCCATAATTATTCCACCTATACACATCATAGGTGCTAGTATCATCATACGAATCATCATTAAAGTTAAATTCTGTATTTGTGTAACATCATTTGTTGTACGAGTTATTAATGATGATGTTTGTATTTTATTAAATTCATTAAGTGAAAAGCTCTCTACTTTTGTAAATACACCTTTTCTTAAACTTTTTCCAAGACCTGCTGCAACTCTTGATGCGATGTATGTTGATATAATTGAACATATCACAGCAATAACTGTAACAAGAAGCATGTATCTTCCGTATTTCCAAACACTATCCATATTTAGATTTATTACACCTTTATTTATTATATCAGACATAAGTGTTGGCAAATATAAATTTGCCATTGATTGTATAAAAATAAGTATCATAGCAATAACTATTGGAATAGTAAAAGGTTTTATATATTGTAAAACTTTTTTCATATTATTTTATCATCCTTTCTATTAAAAAATTCTGTCGTTTTTGAAATTAATCTTATTAATTGTTTTGTATCCTCTTCACCCATATATTCAATATATTTAGACATTACACTTTTAACTTCAATTCTAACTCTTTCAATTTGTTCTTCCCCTTTAGGAGATATTTTCAAAAATATATTTCTTCTATCACTTTTATCTATATTTCTTTCAATAAGTTTTTTATCTTCAAGTAATGTAATTATTGGTGTTATAGTTGAAGGTGCAAGCTTTATTCTTTCACGAAGTACAGAAAGTGAAACTCTATTATCTTTAGAAATATCATGTAAAATAAATAAAATCATTTTCTCGTTATGTGTGAGTCCAGCACAATTTGTAAAATCTTGGAATTTGTATTTTTTTAAATTCATAAAAACGTGCATTAATTCCTCTATTAGTTCATTATTATTTTTCTCCATTTTATCCTCCTTTTAAATATAGTTTGTATACCGAACTATTATACCACGGAAATATTATTTTGTAAAGTATTTTATGTAAAAAACATTATTATTTTTAGTACTTACTGAAAAGTTTACATAATTATGATATAATACACTTTCTAATAAATATTTACGCTATCTGAAAATTCAGAGGCAAATATCTCTGAAAAAAATTGGAGGGATTTAATATGTTAATTAAAAAATGGAAAAAAACTCTGGTACTACTATTAATGGATTTTGATTTTAATCTACATATAACAATAGCTTCAACTGCGAATCCAATAAATAATTTATTTAAAAATTTAAAAACTGAAGATATATGGAAAGAATATATTATTAAAAGCGTTGGCGATATTCCGTATTCAGATGGAATAAATAAAATTTGTTTATATATTGCAAAAGATGGAATGTATGATATATACGAAGATATGTTTTTTGGAAATACCTTTATTGATTACTATTGGAATAATCTATTGGATGCCGATGGTGTACGTATTAAAATAACTAATATTAATGGTGACCAATTAACTAGAATTATAGTAAGATAATATTATTTAAATGACTTGGAAAATTTCCAGGTCTTTTTTATATTCTATACTATTTTTTAGTTAATTGTTATATTAACTGTAATATTTTTACATATTATTATAGTTATACTTGACAAGTTTACATAATTGTGCTAAAATAAATACGATAATAAATATTAATGTTGTTTGAAATTTCAAATACCGTACCTCTAAAAAAAAATAGGAGGAATTATATATGATAGAAAAATGGCAGCAAACTGTAGAGTTATTATTACAAGAAGAAAATTTTGATCTTAATTCAAAGATAACAGTTGTAACAAACTCAACTTCAATTGATAATTCATATCAAAATGCACAAACTCAAGCAATATGGAAAGAATGTATTCTTGAAAGCATTGAAGATATTTTAAAAATAGATGAAATTGAAAAGATTTATTTGCTTATTTTAAAAGATAAGTATTATGTTATATATGAAGATACCTTTTCTGGAAATAATTTTATTAACTGTTTTTGGGATGATTTATTGGATGCTAATGGTATCCGTATCAAAACAACTATGGCTAGTGGAGAACAATTAACTAGAATAATAGTAAGGTAATATTAAAGTGACTTGGAAAATGCCAAGTCACTTTTTAAATTTTATAACAAATGCAATTATTTACATATTATACCATAATTTACTTGACAAGTTTACATAATTGTGCTATAATGAATACGTTAATAAATATTTATGCTATCTGAAAATTCAGAGGCGTATGCCTCTAAAAAATTGGAGGGATTTTATATGATAGAAAAATGGCAACAAACTGTAGCATTATTATTATCCGAGGTTAACTTTAATATAGAACTTGTATTTCCCAAAAATGTAGCTTTAACAACTACATCCCTTGAATTAGATGCAATTGAAAACAATTGGAAACAAAGTATTTTTAACACTGTTAACAAAGCTGTAAATAAAAATGAAATTAACACTATAGTTTTGCTTATTGCAAAAGATGGTATTTATGATATATATAGAGATGAATTTTTAGATAATCGCTTTATTGATTACTTTTGGAAAAACATTAAAGATGCTGATGGAGTTCGTATTTGCGTACTCAATAAATTTCGTAAACAACAAGCTTTTATAATAGTAAGAAAATAATAATTTTAAACGACTTGAATAAATTTTCAAGTCGTTTTTCTATACATCTATTAAATATTGACAAGTTTACATAACTGTGGTATAATATACATCGGTAGTTAAATTTATGCTATCCAAAAATTTGGAAGCACATGATTCTAAAAAAAACAGGAGGTATTTGACATGCTAACAGAAAAGTGTCAAAAGACAGTATCATTATTATTAACAGAGGATGATTTCAACGTGCGGATAACAGTTGCAAAAAACGCAACTTTCAAAAGTATTCTCACTCAAAATTCAATAATTGATAGTATCTGGAAAGAATATATTCGTGATAGTATAGGCGAGATATTATATACAGATAGAGATTATTTTGCTAAAATTTTAATAGTTAAGAATGAAACCTTAAAGAAAGTTGAAGATACACTTAATGGAAAACAAATTGCTTATAATCTTTTTCTTAAATCTGTACTAGATGCAGATGGTATTCGTCTTACAATAACTCAGATGAATGGGAAAAAATTATCTTGGATAATTGTAAGACCATAACAATAAAAAGACTTGGAAAATTTCCAAGTCTTTTTTATATGCTATTTATTTACAATACTAATTGCTACACCATCACCTACATTAAGTACTACTGAATCTAATGTTTTATCTTGATTAATATCATCTATATATTCACGTAATCTTGTTACAGCAGTTCTATGTCTATGTTCGTTATATTCTCCAAGTACTCTACCTTTAAAAAGTACATTATCAGCAATTATAACTCCACCTGATTTAATTAACCTTTTAGCTTCATTTAAAAATACCATATATTGACCTTTTGCAGCATCAATAAATATAACATCATATGTATTATCTTCTTTTAGATTAGTCAAATATTCAGTTGCATCTGCAAAAATAGGCTTAATATATTCTGTTAAATTTAAACTAGATATATTAGCAGTTGCCTCATTAAATCTCTTTTCATTTCTCTCAATTGTTTTTATATAGCTTTCACTCTTATTATTTTCATCAATATCTAAATATTTAGCAAACATAGCTGCTGAATATCCAACAGCTGTTCCAATCTCCAATATTTTTTTAGGTTTTGCAATATGCAATATAACCTCAATTAATTTCAAAGAATCATCTTGAAGTATTGGAACATAGTTTTCTATTGCTTTTATTTTAATATTGTTTAACTTATCTTCATCAACAAGTAACTTCACTATATCTTCCCCCTGTTATTTTAAGCATTTTAATATATCTTCTTTTGCTCCATCATTATACAATATATTGTATAACGTATTTATTGATTTTATTTCTATCTTTCTATCTTTTAACATATCGTATATAGAATTTAATGAGTATATACCTTCAACAGTAGTTAAACCCATTATTTCAAACGCTTTTTCTGTATTATTACCTTTTGCAATTAAAGTACCAAAGGTATAATTTCTGCTTTTAATATTCATGCAAGTAAGTAAAAAATCACCTATTCCCGCAAATGTAAATATTGAATTTGCTTTTCCACCTAATACCTCACATACTAATCTTAAATCATTAAGTAATATTGTAAGCATAGTAGCTTTAGTAGAATCACTCTTTTCTTGTAGCATTCCCATAATAATTGCAAATGCATTTTTTGCACTTGAGCATATTTCAACACCTGCAATATCATCTGTTACAGATATTGTTATTTTATCATTTTCAAATACTTCTTTTAATGTATAACATAAATCCATATTCTTACTTGCAGCTACAAGTCCAAGTTCATTATTATTTGCAAGTTCAATTGCAAAAGAAGGTCCAGACAACATACATATTTTGTCGCTATCTGTTTCTTCCTTAACTATTTCAGACATTCTTTTTCCAGTTCCTACTTCTATACCTTTAGTTACAATACATACTATTTGATCTTCTTTTAAGTACTTAGCTAACTGCTTAGAAACTTCTCTTACAGCATTCATAGGTACAGCTATAACTATAATAGTAGAATTATGAATATTCTTTTCTAAATCAGTAGACATTATTATACCTTTTGGTATCATAATACCTGGTAATAATCTTTTATTTTGTCTGCTAAGTAGTAATGAATCTAATTCCTCAACATACTTTGTCCACATGTTTACGTTGTTATTATTTGAATGTAAAACTTTAGCTAGGGCTATACCATATGCCCCAGTTCCAAGTATTGATATTTTCATATTTTACCTCTTATCCTCAAATTTATTATTATACTTTTTTACTACTTCTAACTTCTATATGTACATCTTTAAGTTGCCCTTCACTCACAAAGTTTGGTGCTTGCATTAATAGATCCCTTGCTTTACTATTTTTAGGGAATGCAATAACTTCACGAATGTTATTTTCTTTGCAAAGTAACATTACTATTCTGTCTACCCCAGGAGCTGCCCCTGCATGTGGTGGAGCACCATATTTGAATGCATTAAATAACGCACCAAATTTATTTTCAACATGTTCTTTTGTATACCCAGCTATTTCAAAAGCTTTGAGCATTACATCAGTATTATGATTTCTAACTGCGCCTGAAGCTATTTCATATCCATTACATACTAAATCATATTGATGTGCTAAAATATCTAAAGGTTCCATATTAAGTAAAGACTCTAAACCACCTTTTGGCATAGAAAACGGATTATGTGCAAAATCTATTTTTCCATCATTTAATTCATACATAGGAAAATCTACAACAAAGCAGAATTTATATATATCATTATCTAATAGGTTTAATCTTTTTCCTAATTCTATACGTATATTTCCAGTATCTTTACAAACTTTTTCATATTCATCAGCTAAGAAAAACAATCCATATCCTTCTTTAGCGTTAGTTATATCTTTAATTTTTGTTAGCATATCTTCTGTTATATATTTAGTTATAGATCCAGCTATTGTTGCATCTTCATTTATTTTTATCCATGCAAGTCCACCTAAACCTAATTCTTCTTTAGCATATTTAACCATTTCATCGAAGAATTTTCTAGTTACTGATTTAGTATCTACAGCTATACACTTAATTGTTTTATTCTTAAATACAATGAATTCTGTACCCAAAAATACTTCTGTTAAATCAGATAATACTAAAGGATTTCTTAAATCAGGTTTATCACTTCCATATTTATCAATTGATTCTCTATATGGTATTCTTATAAATGGAGATTCAGATATTTTACTAGTTGAAAGTTTTTTAAAAGTATATCCTATTACTTCTTCTAATACATTAAGAACATCTTCTTCTTCAACAAAAGCCATTTCAAAGTCAAGTTGATAAAATTCACCTGGTGATCTATCTGCTCTAGGATCTTCATCTCTAAAACATGGTGCTATTTGATAATATTTATCAAAACCTGATATCATAAGCAATTGTTTAAATTGTTGTGGAGCTTGAGGAAGAGCATAAAATTCACCTGGATGTATTCTACTAGGAATTAAAAAATCACGAGCTCCTTCTGGAGATGATGATGTAAGTATTGGAGTTTGTATTTCTATAAATCCCATACTATCCATTTTATCTCTTAATGTTTTAAGAACTGTACTTCTAAATACTACCTTTTTATGTATAGAATCATTTCTTAAATCTAAGAATCTATATTCTAATCTTAAATCTTCTCTTACTTCTCTACTCTTTTCAATTTCAAATGGTAGTGGATTCACTACATTATTTAAAACTTCTAATGTATCTATAACGACTTCAACTTCACCAGTTTCAATCTTATCATTCAAATTTTCTTTAGGTCTTTTAATTACATTACCAGTTACACAAATAGTAGATTCAACATTTATTTTTTTAATTTGTTCTACTATCTTTTCATCTTGTGTTGTTATTTGCATTATGCCATAATGATCTCTAAGATCTATAAATATAAACCCGCCTAGATTTCTTATAGTTTTAACAAATCCTGATAATTTTACTTGTTTTCCTTCATCTTCTAGTCTTAATTCATTGCACGTATGTGTTCTATATTTATTCATATAATTTACATCCTTCTTCTAAAATTATTTTAAAATGTTAAACTTCCTGTAGTTCTTGGAAATGGTATTACATCACGTATATTTGGTATTCCAGTTATATACATAATTAATCTTTCAAATCCTAGTCCAAAACCTGCATGAATACAAGTACCATATCTACGTGTATCTAAATACCAAGAATATTCTTCAGTATTTAAACCCATTTCTGTCATTCTATTTTCTAATTTAGTTAAATTTTCTTCTCTTTGACTACCACCAATTATTTCACCAATACCTGGTACAAGTAAATCCATAGCAGCAACTGTTTTATCATCATCATTTAGTTTCATATAGAAAGCTTTTATATCTTTTGGATAATTAGTTACAAACACTGGTTTATGATATATAACTTCTGTTAAATATCTTTCATGTTCAGTTTGAAGATCTACTCCCCACTTTACTTTATATTCAAATTTATCATTATGCTTTTCAAGTATTTCAACTGCTTCTGTATATGTTACTCTTATGAAATCAGCTTCTACTACACTATTTAATCTTTCAACTAAACCTTTGTCATAAAATTCATTGAAAAATTTCATTTCTAAACTGCACTTTTGCATAGTATTTTTTATAACTGTTTTAAGCATATTTTCTGCTAAATTCATATCACTAATTAAATCAGCAAATGCCATTTCAGGTTCTATCATCCAAAATTCAGCTGCATGACGTGTAGTGTTTGAATTTTCTGCTCTAAATGTTGGTCCAAAAGTATATACATTACCAAATGCCATAGCCATACATTCCGCAATTAATTGACCAGAAACTGTTAAGTTTGCTTGTTTTCCAAAAAAATCTTTAGAAAAATCAGTTTCCGTAGCTGGTAAATTAGTTACTCTAAACATTTCTCCTGCACCTTCGCAGTCACTACTTGTTATAATTGGAGTATGTATATATGCAAAATTGTTACTTGTAAAAAAATTATGAATTTCATTTGCAAGTACTGATCTTACTTTAAATACTGCTAAAAATGTATTTGTTCTTGATCTCAAATGTGCATTTTCTCTTAAAAACTCCATTGAATGTCTTTTATTCTGAAGTGGATAGTCAGGACTTGATACTCCTGATATTTCTATTTTGCTTGCACTAATTTCAAATGGTTGTTTAGCATCTGGCGTAACTTTTACTATACCTTTAACTATGATACTTGCTCCTATATTTAAAGATGCAATATCTTTGTAATTACTAAGATTAGCTTCAGCAATAATCTGTATACTTTTAAAATAACTTCCGTCATTTAATTCTATAAAAGCTATTGTCTTAGAATCTCTTAAATTTCTTATCCAACCACATACTAAAACTTCTTTATCTGCATATTCGTTAATATTATTAAATAATTCAATATTTAATTTTTTATCGTTTAAATTCATGTTAATTACCACCTTTTAAAATATTGTCTATATCTTTAGCTGTCATACTAATTTTAACTTGCTCAGATGTATTCATATTTTTTAATGAACATAAATTTTCTTTTAATTCATCTTCTCCTATGATACAAATATATCTACAATTTATTTTGCCAGCATATTTCATTTGTGCATTAAAACTTCTATTACAAATATCTATATCTATAACATATCCTAAATCTCTTAAATTATTTATTAAGTTATATACTTTAGGAAAAATGTCACTATTCATAACTGTAAAATATATATCTACCTGTCTCTTATCTGGAACTAAATTACATTCTTTTAAAAGCAAAATTATTCTATCCATTCCGAGTCCAAAACCAATTGCAGGTGTATGAGATCCGCCTAATATTTCTACTAAGGTATCATATCTTCCTCCACCACCAACTGCTAAATCCAAGTCTTTAGATATAAATTCAAATACAGTTTTATTGTAATAGTCTAATCCTCTTACAATTGTTTTATCTATTTCATATTCTATTCCTATATAGGTTAAATTAGATTTTAAACTTTCAAAATCACTACTACATTCGGCACATAAATAATCTGTAATCATAGGTAGATTTTGTTTAGCACTTTTACATTTATCTTGTTTGCAATCAATTATTCTCATAGGATTTTTTACATATCTTATTTTACAATCATCACACATATTATCTATTTTATCAGCTAAATATTCTTTTAAAGTAGTTATATATTTAGTTCTACATACGCTACAACCAATAGAATTTATTTTTAAAGCTACTTTATCTAATAGTCCTAGTTTTTTAAATAGTTCATATGCTACAGATATAACTTCAATATCAGCTAAATATGAGTCAGAACCTAGCAGTTCAATACCAAATTGACTAAACTCTCTATATCTACCTTTTTGCATTTTCTCATATCTATACATAGTTCCAATATACCATAGTTTTATAGGAGTTGGCATACTAGAAAATCCATTTTCTATATATGCTCTAACAACACCTGCAGTAAGCTCTGGTCTTAAAGTAATACTTCTATTACCTTTATCCAAAAAAGTATACATTTCTTTATTTACAATATCTGTCTCATCCCCAACACTTCTTGAAAAAAGTGATGTATCTTCAAATATTGGTGTTCTTATTTGATTCATATTATGTTTTAAACATATTTCCTTAATGTTTTCTTCTACATATTCCCATATTTTCATATCATCAAAAAATATGTCTTTAGTTCCCTTTGCTCTTGATATATTCATCTGCGTTCACCCGCAAAAATTATACCATAAATTGCATATTTATGCAATAAAAGATGTCATAAAAATTTCAAAAATACAGCATTTAATTTTTATTCCATAAAAAAGTATAAATAAAATCATAAAGTACCAATATATTGGATGCTTTATGATAACTGATAATACTGAATATATAAAAAATAATTAGTAAATTTTATAAAAAAATGACTCTATAAATATAGAATCATCTTTAGTTATTTGTTTTTATAATTTATTAAACTAATATATTATATTTTCATTAGTTTTTCCATTATTGGAATATCTGCTGTTGCCCAGTCTAACTGAGATAGTTCTTCTCTTTTTAACCATTTAAAATTATTATGTTCTTTCATAACAAATTTTTTGCTATCGACATTACATATATAACTATGCATAGTTAATTCAAAGTCAGGATAAGTATGATTAACTATTAAAAATTTTTTACTCTCATCAACTTCAACTTTCATTTCCATTTCTTCAATAAGTTCTCTTTTTAATGCTTCAACATTACTTTCTCCTATTTCAATTTTTCCACCAGGAAATTCATATTTTAAAGAAGTATACTCATGCTTTCCCATAGGTCTTTGCATACAAAGTATTTCTTCTCCATAACATATTATTCCAGCTACAACTTCTAAATGTTTCATTAGAACACCTCCATTTAATATTTCCCATTATAATTATACCAAATTTATAGGCAAATTACCATGTTTTTATTAAAGAAAGTAATTATTTAGCAAAATTTGTAGTTCATTATTTTTTTACATAAAATAATTGTGATGCCAATTTAAAAAATTAACACCACAATATTAAATATTATTTGATTACAGATTATTTTCTTATTCCTAATTTAGCTATTGTATCTCTATATTTTTCGATATCTTTAGCTTCTAAATAATTTAATAATCTTCTTCTTTTACCAACCATTACTAAAAGTCCACGTCTTGAATGATTATCTTTATTATGAATTTTAAGATGTCCAGTCAATTCGTTTATTCTTTCTGTAAGTAAAGCTACTTGTACTTCTGTAGAACCAGTATCTTTCTCAAATCTTGCATAAGTTGTTAAAACTTCAGCTTTTCTTTCTTTAGTCATTTTATATTTCCTCCTTTTTCAATAATTCCTATAAACTAAGAAATAATATGAGGCATATTATATCTGAGTAAAAGGTATATATATACATAATTTAATATGTTTATATCAATCGATTATTTTCCTGCTATATATGCATATGGATTTACAGGAGCACCATTAATTCTGAGTTCAAAGTGTAAGTGATTACCAGTTGAGTTACCAGTTGATCCTTCTTTAGCAATTGTTTGACCCATTTCAACAGAATTACCAGCGTCAACTAATAATTTGCTACAATGCGCATACCAAGTTGAAACACCATTACCATGATCTACTTTAAGCATATAACCATAAGGTCCACCCCAACCTGCAAATGTTACAAGTCCAGATTTATATGCGTATATTGGATCACCACTTCTACCAGCTATATCCATACCTGTATGGATAGATGCTCCTCTATAACCAAATGGAGAAGACACATATCTAGCAGTTGTAGGCCATATTCCGCCTTGTGCTGCAGATACATTGGCTGTTGCAGCTGAAACAGCTGCATTAGATGTTGATGCTTTTGGTTTAATTGTTACTTTAGGTATAACTACCACTTTATATCTACTAACTATATCTTTAAATATATTTTCTGCAACTTCAATAGAAGTCATTTCACCAAGATCAGATACTTTTTCTGATGTAACTTCAGATTTAACTTTAGGAACATCCTTTTTAAGATTAGTTACATATTTATTTGCTTCATCTTGACTATTAAATATCATTTTCTTTTCATCATTTATAGCAACGTTATATATAGTATATTCTGTTTTTACTTCTGCTCTTAAACTAGTATATACATTTTGTGATGTTATAAGATTATCTCTTATATAACAAGTTGTAAATACTGGTTCAGCATCTAAATATGCTTTAACGTTAGGATCGATTAACTCTTTTTCTGAAACTAAAGTATTATATACATCTTCAAACTCTTCTTCATTAGAAAAATAACCAATAAATTTATCATTTAAAGCTACTCTTAATGTAGGTTTATATGTGTTTAGTACAGTAACTACTACTGCTGAAAACATTAATACCAATAAGAATGTTGTAGAAAATATAAACTTTAGACTACTGAGCACACCCTTTTTTTCCATAACTTAATCTTGCACCTTCCTTATATTGACACCATATATTATAACATAAAAAAGTCTATTTGTCAAATTAATGATTTTCAACATGCCTATATCATAGTATATATTACATTATATGTCAGCAATATTACATTTCTATAATATTTTAAGAAACAATGCTAAATTATCCATGATTTTAGGTATATTTCGTAAATTTGACTAAATTATATAATAAACTATCTGAAAATACAAGTTATTTTAGCAAATTTTATAAATTTTAAACAATTTATATTCAATCTCTTTATTTTTCCCACGTTTTGTAGTATAATGTTAATATAAGTATTTAGTTTTACTAGATGAAAGGAGTGAAAATATTATGTTTTCGTTACCTATGTGGATTACATGGCTTATACTTTGTGGATTTTTTTTCTTAATTGAAATTTTCACAATATCATTTTTAATGTTCTGGCCTGGAGTTGCAGCTTTTGTAGCATTTATTTTAGCTATATTAAACGTACCAACTCATATACAGATAACAGTTTTTGCCATATTAAGTATTATACTCATATTACTTACAAAACCACTTACAAATAAATTATTTAAAACTAAAGACACGACTACTAATGCGAGAATTATTATAGGCAAACGTGGAATTGTTCTTAAGACAATAGATAATTTAAATTGTAAAGGTCAAGTTAAAGTAGCTGGCGAAATATGGTCTGCAATTTCTTCTACAGATGAAATTATTACTGTAGATACAAATATAGAAGTTGAGGCAATAGACGGAGTTAAAGTTAAAGTTAAAAAAATTTAAAAGGGGGAAATAACATGGAATTAATTTTTGTTTTAGTTATTGTAGCAATAATTGCATTGCTTACAATAAAAGTTGTTAAACAATCCGAAGTTTATGTAATAGAAAGATTCGGTAAATATCATAAGACTGCACAAGCGGGTCTTAACTTTATACTACCTTTCGTAGATAAGGTAAGAGCAATAGTAAGCATGAAACAACAAACTATGGATATACCACCTCAAGGTGTTATAACAAAAGATAACGTTACAATTACTATAGATACAGTTGTTTTCTATCAAATAATAGATCCAGTTAAAGCTGTTTATGAGATAGAAAGTCTTCAAAAAGGTATTGGATACATAGCTATCACTACAATTCGTGATATCGTTGGTAGAACAGATTTAGATAATACATTTTCTTCAAGAGACGTAATTAATTCACAACTTAGAGAAGTTTTAGATGATGCTACTGATAGATGGGGTTGTAAAGTTGATAGAGTTGAAATAAAAGATATAAAACCACCAATAGATATACGCGATGCAATGGAAAAACAGATGAATGCTGAAAGAACTAAAAGAGCAGCAATCCTTGAAGCTGAAGGTATAAGACAATATGATATTACAATTGCTGAAGGTAAAAAAGCATCTGCAATCCTTGAAGCTGAAGCAGATAGAGAATCTAGCATACGTAGAGCACAGGGTTCTAGAGAATCTAAAATTCTCGAAGCTGAAGGTACAGCAGATGCAATAAAAAAAGTTGCAGATGCTAAAGCTAGAGAAATTGAACTTGTATATACTTCAATAATGAATGCTAAACCTGATGATAGATTAGTTGCTATTAAATCTTTAGAAGCACTAGAGAAAATATCTCAAGGTCCAGCAAACAAAATATTTATTCCTTTTGATACATCAAAAACATTAGGATCAATTGGAGCAGTAAGTGATATGTTCAAAACAAAATAAGTAGTTAATTAGGATATAAAAAAGATGTTGATTTTAAATCAGCATCTTTTTTGTCTTTATTTCAATAAACTTAGATTATTACATAGTCCATGTTACTGTTGCAGCAGTAGCACCCCATGGTGATCCTGCTATTGATCCATTTGCTTTACTTATTGACATACTTAATAACTTACCACATCCAGCAAAAGAATTGCTTGATATGCTTGTTACGCTACTAGGTATTAATATACTTGGTAAATTACCACAGTTATTAAATACACGATCTGCTATAGTTATAACACCATTAGGCATTGTAATATTTGTTAAACTACTGCATCCTCTGAATGTATCATGAGGTAAAATTTTTAAACCAGTTCCCATTGTAATATTTGTTAAACCACTGCAGTTCTCAAACACACAATCTGCTAGGCTAGTTAAACTGTTTGGTAATGTCAAACTTGTTAAACTTTTACATCCATAGAATGCATATATTCCTATACTTTGTATATTATTTGACATTGTTAAATTTGTTAACCCACTGCTTTCAAATACCCAAGGGCCTATTGTTGTAACGCTATCTGGTATTATTAAATTTTTAAGGCTACTACATTCATAAAATGCTCCATTGCTGATTGTTTTTATACTATTTGGTATTATTATATTTGCCAAACTAGTACATCCATAAAATGCACCCTCTCCAATTGTTGTTAGTCCATTTCCTATTGTTACAGTTGCTAACTTACTATTTGAGTCAAATACATACAAACCAAAATTTATTACACTATCAGGGATAACTATACTTGTTAAACCACTACATCCATAAAATGCAGAATCTAATATGTTTTTCATAGTATTTGGAATTGATATACTTGATAATTTAGTAGCTCCTTCAAATGAGCATACCTCTAAGCTTGTTACATCATTTGGTATTACATAAGAGCTTTCTGGCTTTGCCTGTGGATACTTAATCATTGCAGTTTTACCTTTATTAAATAATATTCCGTTAACGCTACAATAATTTGCATTGTCTGAACTCACTTCTATATTTGTTAAACTGCTACATTCTAGAAATACGAAGTCTACTATATTTGTAACAGTATTAGGTATTGTTATACTTGCTAAGTTACTACAACCAAAAAATGCATAATTTTCCAATTTTGTCACACTATTTGGTATTTCAAATGTGCTTGCGGTTTTATTAGCTGGGTATGTAACTAATGCAGTTAGATTTTTATTATATAGTATACCATTATTACTGCTATATACTCCATTGCCTGAAGCTACATTAATACTTGATAGGCTGCTGCATTTATTAAATGCAAAAAGCCCTATACTTGTTACACTATTCGGTATTGATATATTTGTTAAACCAGTACACCCATAAAATGCATTAACTCCTATAGTCGCCAAAGTATTTGGTAACGTTACACTTGTTAAAGAACTTCCTCTACCAAATGAAATTTCACCTATTGTTTTTATTCCTCCGGAAATTACTAATTCCTTTAAAAGTGTAACTCCAGCCATATCTCCAAAAATACTATTATATTGATTTGTATCTCCTATAATATTTTCAACAGGTATACCATCAATAGAATTAGGTATAACTATCTTTGTTAAAGTTTTTATATCTGTACCTAAATACTTACTGATTGTTTTTGTTGTTGCGTTAAACTGCCATAAATTCGAACTAGAATTTACCGTTATTATTTCTTCTTTATTTATAAGCATATTTTGCGTCCATAAAATAATATTTTCATTAGATATTGATCCATTCATTACTAGTTCGCCTTTTTGTATTGAAAATATATCAGAATATAAAATATTATTAATTTTATTACCATCCATAGATTTTACAATTTCAGTTATACTTGGATTAGTTGTAGTATTTGCATTTAATGTATCTGCATTAAATTCTCCTATATTTTCCATATATTGTGAATCTACATATAAAGCAAGTTCACTTTTAAATGTATCAGAATCAGTTTTGAATTTTGCTTCACTTGCTTTATTTATTACGTTGTTATCAACTAAACCAAGAATTACTGCTCCTGCAAGTATTATTATAACTACTATTGTTATTACTAGTACTATTAAAGATATACCTTTTTTGTTTTTCATTTATATTGCCTCCTATTTAGCATTATTAATTGTGTTTAATTAATCTTATCACTAAATAGTTATTTATGCAACATTTTAAATGTATATATACAATATTTGTAACCTTTGATAGTTTTTATAATTTATATGTATAAATAACTGATATGAAAAATGATCATTAGAATAATAAGTGATATAAAAAAAGTATAATAAGAAATTATCATTAAATGATAATTTCTTATTATACTTTTATCTACTTATTCATGTTTAATATAAATTGATTCTTGCCCTGTAACTACACCTTTTTCATCTATATTCCAATTTCCACTTGGTAATTTTAAATCTTTTAGTGCTTCTTTATTTATAAAGAACTTTTTACCGTTTATAGTAAAATATGCCGTACCAGCGTTAATACTACCAGGAGTTATAACAGCTTCATTACCATTTTTGCTTATCATATCTGATATATACATTGTAACTGCTGATTGTACTAATGATTTATCTGACAATGATGAAGCTTTTTGTATTTGTTCTTTAACTTCACTACCTCCTCCAATTGATTTTTTTTCTGAACTAGTAGAATTATTTACTTCTTTAAATTTATTAAATAACCCCGTTTTATATATAGCAAAAATTGCTACATCGAATATTATAAAAACTATTATTATTAATAAAATCTTTGACAAACCTTTTTTCATAAAATCCCCCCTTATTTGCTTAATTCCTCTTCTATCTTACCAATCATATTTGTTTTTAATATTTGGTGAGCTTGTAAAATAGCTTTTTCGTATGTCACTATAGACGAACTACCATGAACTTTTATAACTGGCTTCTTTATTCCTAGCAATACTGCTCCTTCATGTTCTTTATAATCAAATCTTTTAAGTGCGCCAGTCAAAACTGGTTTTGCAATTAACCCTGAAATTTTCTTTAAAATTCCTTTTTTAAATTCTGTAGATATAACATTTTTAATTACAGATGCTGTACCTTCCATAGATTTAAGTGCTATATTTCCCATAAGTCCATCACATACTATTACATCAACTTTTCCACTTAATATGTATCTTGCTTCTATATTACCCTTAAAGTTAGGAAATTGCTCTTTTAGAAGCTTATATGTTTCTTTTAATGTAGGAGTACCTTTTTCTTCTTCAGCTCCTATATTTAAAAGTGCTATACTTGGATTTGCTATTCCTAATAAGTTTTTTGCATATATTTCACCAAGCTTAGCATATTGTACTAAAGAAATATCTTTTGCTTCTGGATTTGCACCAGAATCTAGAAAAACAACATCTTTTCCTGTTAAAGCAGGTAAAAGAGTCATTAAGGCAGGTCTATGTATTCCTTTTATTCTACCAAGTTTCAGTAAACCTCCAGCCATAAGTGCACCCGTATTTGAAGCAGATACAAATATTGTGTTATCATTTTCTCTCATATATTCAAACGCAACTACTAAATTAGATGTCTTTTTGTTTTTAATTGAAAAAGCTGGCTCATCATAATTAGTAATATATTCACTACACTCTAGTATTTCAAATTTACTTAGATAGTCTTCTTTATTGTTTTTTGAGAGTACTGATTTAATATCATCAATTTTACCAACCAACATTATTTTTTCTTCAATTTTGTTTAACATATTTACAGCTGCCAATATTGGCAGCTCTATGCCTTTGTCTGCTCCCGCTATATCTATTAAAATTTTCATTATTGTCCCCTTTTAAAATAATTTATTCTCTTCGCCATGAATAATTCTATTTATATTTTTTCTGTGTTTAAATAAAACTATAAGTGATACTATAAATACGGATAATATATATTCAGGCAGCATAACAAATGTTACAATGTTAAATAATATTACTCCACCTATTGAACCTATTGAAACAGTTCTTGTAATTAGTATTATAATTATTCCTGCTATTATACAAACTAATGCGACTTGCACGTCTAAAAGAATTGCTGCAACAAGTATTGTTACAACACCTTTACCACCTCTTAAGCCATAATATATTGGATAACAGTGTCCAGTAACAGCTGCAACTAAAAATAATGAATTAAACATTATTTCTGTATCTTGTTTAAAAATTGTAGCAATCCCAAGTATTACACCGTACGATACTACTACTTTAAGCACATCTAGTATGAATACAACGAAACCCATAAACTTTCCAAGTACTCTAATTGAATTTGTTGTACCTGCATTACCGCTACCTAGATTACGTATATCTTCACCTGTTTTCATTTTACATATTTCTATTGCAGGACTTATACTACATATTAGATAAGTTATTGCAAAAATTGCTATATTATATATCATCTAAATCATCTCCTTAAAGATATGTATATCTTATCATATATGATTTAAAAAATCAAGCATTGACTTGAAAAAAAAAGAAAATTATGGTATACTTGTTCCATTGCTTGAATAAGCAATATTTAGGAGTGATATATTTGTTATGTTCAATATGTAAGAAAAATATGGCAGTTATATTTATAAAAGAGAAAAATAATACAACTGCTTTATGTTTAGAATGTGCTAAAGAAAAAGGTATAGATCCAATGAAAGCAATGATGGATCAATTCAAATCAGTTGGAAATCTAGATCTTGAAAATCTAACATCTCAGTTTGATAAATTTATGGCTGATTTAGATCCAGAAAAACTTGAAGAATTAGGGTCTAACCCATTTGCAAGTTTAGAAAATAGTGATTTAGGAAATTCACAAGAAAATATAGAAGAAAAAGAAATAAAATCAACAAGTAAACAAAATAAAAAAACTAAAACATTAGATATTTATGGTATTAATCTAACTGAAAAAGCTAGAAATAACGAATTAGATGCAGTTATAGGTAGAAATAGAGAATTAGAAAGAGTTGTTCAAATACTTAATAGAAGAACTAAAAACAATCCTGCTTTAATTGGAGAACCTGGTGTCGGTAAAACAGCACTAGTAAATGCGTTAGCTATTGCTATAGCTAATGGCAAAGTTCCCGCTAAATTAATACTTAAAGAAGTATATTTATTAGATATGACTTCACTTATAGCTGGAACTCAATTTAGAGGACAGTTTGAATCTAGAGTTAAATCAATTATAGAAGAATGTAAAAATCATGGTAATATAATTTTAGCTATAGATGAAGTTCATAATATTGTTGGAGGTCAAGACCATGACAATTCAATGAACGCAGCTAACATGTTAAAACCTGCTCTATCAAATGGGTATGTACAACTAATTGGTGCTACCACTTTAAAAGAATACAGAAAATATATTGAAAAAGATACAGCGTTAGAAAGAAGATTTCAAACAGTTATAATTGATGAGCCAAGTTTCGATGATACAGTTCAAATTTTAAAAGGTATTAAAAAATATTATGAAGATTATCACAAAGTAGTAATACCTGATGAAACATTATCTAAAGCAGTTGAATTATCTGTAAAATACATTCATGATAGATTCCTTCCTGACAAAGCCATTGATTTAATAGATGAAGCAGCTTCAAGAGTTAATTTAGATGATAATATACTTGCTGAGGTTACTAAAAAATCATTTGAAATAGCAGCTTTAGAAGATGCTTTGAAAAGAATTGAAGACGAAACACAAGTTGTTGAAAATCCAGTATATGAAGAAAAAGAATATACTAATTATGAAAAAGCAGCAATTTTAAAAGAGCAAATTTGTAAATCTAAAACAAGATTAGATGTATTAAATGATAAAGTTAAACCAAAAGAAGTAACTCAGGATCATTTAGCTGGAGTTGTAGAACTTTGGACTAAAATACCAGTTACTAAAATAAAAACATCTGACAAAGCTAAATTACTGAATTTAGAGAACAACTTAAAGAAAAGAATTATTGGTCAAGATCATGCAGTAGAATCTATATCTAATGCAATCATACGTAAAAGAGCTGGACTACAAAATATAGTTAAACCACCTTCTTTTATATTTGTTGGTCCTACCGGTGTTGGTAAAACTGCATTAGTTAAAGCCCTAGCATATGAATTATTTGATAGTGAAGAAGCCATTATAAAATTAGATATGTCTGAATATTCAGAATCACATAGTACATCTAAATTAATAGGTTCTCCACCAGGATATGTTGGATATGACGAAGCAGGTCAATTAACTGAAAAAGTGCGAAGAAATCCATACAGTATAATACTATTTGATGAAATTGAAAAAGCTCATTCTAGTATATATAATGTATTATTACAAATATTAGATGAAGGAAAATTAACAGATTCTCAAGGTAAAGCTGTTTCATTTCAACATACTATTATTGTTATGACATCTAACCTTGGAACAAATTTTAAAAATGATGGTTATGGTTTTGGTAACAAAGATATAGAAAAAAATATGCTTAATAATAAAATAGATGATAATGTAAAAAATTTCTTTTCTCCAGAATTTTTAAATAGAATTGATGAAGTAATATCATTTAACAAGTTAGATAAGAAAAGTATTAGTAAAATTACTGAAATAATGATTAATGAATTTATTTTGGAAACATCTAAAAAAGGTTATAAATTTAAAATTACTGAAAATGTTGTAAGTTATATATCAAATATTGGATATGATCCTAAATTTGGTGCTAGACCACTTAAAAGAGCTATACAAAAGTCTATTGAAGACACTATTGCTATTAAGTATTTAAAAGACGAAATAAAACCAAATAAGAGCTATACAATTGATATCATAGACAACAAGATAGCTGTAATATAAGCAAATTATAAATCTTATCAATATATAATAAAAATTGAACTAATTAAAAACTAGTTCAATTTTTTTATTCTAAATATTTATATGTTTTATCATTAACATTTTATTTGTAATTTATTAACTTTCTAAATCTTCCATATACCTATTTAACTCTTCTAAACTATTAGCCTGTATTCCTTTTTTAAGTTCTGTTACTAATTCTTCTCTAATATTAGATTCTGGTATCTCTGTATTTTTATACATTACATATATTCCATCACTTAGCACTTGATATATCATAACAAAACCATCTTCTAATAAAAGCTTAAAGTGATTCGGACAATTAGAAACTACCTCTTTTCTAAATATAATACTATCTTCCGTCTCTTCTATTATCTTATATTCTTTATCTACTTTTTCTTTAATTTTTTCTTTAGTTGTACCAAATTCCATGTTTTTATTAGTAATAGTTTCTTTACAATTTATATAGTAATCTTCATATATTACTTCAATATCTTTATCATCATTCTTGTTTATAGCAGGAATTGCCGGTGCCTCATTCACTGTCTCTATTGGAGCTGGTAATACATTTTCTTTTGCTACATTACTACTAATTTTTAATCCTATATAAGCTCCGGTTAAAAGTAAAACAACTGCAACACACATAACTACAATTCTATATACCATTTTATTCATATAATCACCTTTTAAATATATGTTTTGCATTTAATTGTAAATTATACAGAATATATAAAGAATGTATAAATATTGGAATTTAAAAGTCATTATTTAATAACAAAAGATTACTTCTATATTATACAAAAATAATCTTTCAGTGTTTTTATTAGTAAATTAGTATAAATAATTTTTATTGTTTTTGTAATTGATTTAATATATCAAATTAATTATTAACCGCTTATCTTTTGTATTAGTACTGAGGCGTTTGTGTTTATTTGAGTTCCACCTGCTAATGTTTCTAAAGTAACTGCAAAGGCACTTGTATGATTTCTTATAGTTAATATATCTCCAGCAGTAGCGCTTATAATTACCATTCCAGTAGTCATTACAGTTCCAGCACTTGTTCCATATAAACTACCAGCAACTTGTACTCCATTTTGAAAAAGTGTAAATTGATATGGCTGTATACCTGCAACATAAAACCACACAGCATAGTTTCCAGCACTACCAATTTGTATTGTAGATGTTCCTACTGTATGTGAAATAGTTCCAACAATTAAACCATTATTACTAAATAATATATCAGCCTCTATATTCACAGTCTGTGCATCTAGATTGTATATATACGCATATTCAGCTAATCCATTAGTTCCTGTTGCTCCTGCTGGCCCTGTTGCTCCTGTTGTTCCTGTTGCTCCTGTTGCTCCTGTTGTTCCTGCTGCTCCCACTGCTCCTGTTGTTCCTGTTGCTCCTGTTGCTCCTGTTGTTCCTGCTGCTCCCACTGCTCCTGTTGCTCCCACTGCTCCTGTTGGCCCTGTTGTTCCTGTTGCTCCTGTTGTTCCTGTTGCTCCTTGTGGTCCCGGTGGACAAACTACACATTTATTACAACAATTATGATGTTTACAATTATTATTAAAACAATTTCTTTCTTCATCTTCACATTTATTACAACAATTATTATGTTTACAATTATTATTAAAGCAATTTCTTTCTTCATCTTTATAACTATTTGAATCGTTATAAAATTGATTTTTCATTATATTTCCTCCTTTCATATAATATTAAACAGCTTCCTGTTTAATATATTATATGATGGTATCTCAATTGAAGTGTAATAGATAATGGATAAAAAATGGAACTTAGTATAATCTAAGTTCCATTTTAATTTATTATCTATTTATAGTATTATGCAAATTAATCCGCCACTGCCTTCATTTATAATTCTTTGTAATGTTTCTTGTAATTTCATTTGAGCTTCCTCAGGCATTCTATATAATTTGTTTTGTAATCCTTCATTAACTAATTCATGTAATGATTTACCAAATATATTAGATTCCCATATTTTTGTAGTATCATTTTCAAATCCACTTAGTAAATACTTAACTAAGTCTTCAGATTGCTTCTCACTGCCCACAATAGGTGAAATCTCTGTTTCTACATCACATCTAATCATATGTATCGATGGAGCACTTGCTCTTAGTTTAACGCCAAATTTGCTTCCTTGTTTAACTATCTCTGGCTCTTGTAATATAAGTTCATCCATCTGTGGTGTTACTATTCCATATCCTTTAATTCTTACTTCTTCCAAAGCTACAGCTATTTTATCATATTCTTTTTTAGTTTTAGCATATTCTTTCATAATTTTAAATACATCGCCATCAGATGTTATTTCATTATTTGAAACTTCACTTAATACTCTGTAGAATACAGAAGGATTTATTTCAATTCCAATTTTTATACTTCCATCTTCCATTTTTGCACTATCTACTAGGATTTTATCAATCATATCATTTTCTTTAGAAATTCTTGACACTACATCATTTATTTCTCTTAATGAATAATCTTTATCAAAAGATGTTTTTACAATACGTATCATATCTTGTTTTAACCAATGATTAAATTCAAGTACTGTAAACCATTTAGGCATTCTAAATCCTATTTCTGTTATAGGGAATTCACTAAGTACTTTTTCAAATACTCCTGATACATCCTTTTCTGTTAAGTTTAAAACATCTGTAGCTATTACTGGTGCATCATATTTTTCTTCTAACTCTCTAGATAATTTTTTAGTTTCATCACTGTATGGATGTGTAGAGTTGAGCATTATAACAAAAGGTTTATGAATATCTTTTAGTTCATTAATTACTCGCTCTTCTGCATCTACATATGAAGATCTTTCAATATCAGTTATGCTACCATCAGTAGTTACAACAAGACCTATTGTTGAATGTTCTGATATAACTTTTTTTGTTCCCATTTCAGCTGCTTTTGAGAATGGCATTTCTTCTGTTGACCAAGGTGTTTTTACCATACGTGGTAGATCACCTTCCATATATCCTAAACTATCATTAACTAAATATCCAACGCAATCAACTAATCTAGTTTTAAGTTTAACATTATTCTCAAGTTTTATTTCGACAGATTCATTAGGAACAAACTTTGGTTCAGTAGTCATTATTGTTCTTCCTGCTGCACTTTGTGGTAATTCATCTTTTGCTCTATCACGTTTGTATTCATTTTCAATATTTGGAATAACAAACATCTCCATAAAATTTTTAATAAATGTTGACTTACCAGTTCTTACAGGACCAACAACACCTAGATATATGTCCCCACCTGTTCTAGCCTCAATGTCTTTGTATATATCTCTTCTCTCCATTTTAATACCTCCATAAAATACTTTAATACAATATATTATCTCAAAGCTGTTTTATGAATAGTTTAATTAAAATATTTAATATATTTAAAGAATATACACTATTTATTTAAAATATTGTAACAAATCTACTTTTGAAGTGATGCAAATTGCGCCATCTTTGATTAGGTAATTAGAAAAGTACGTATCTTTATTGTATATACTTCCAGGAATAACTAATATATCTTTACCTTGTTCTAATATTAGATCTACAATCAGTGCAGATTTTATATTGTAACTTGACTGAGTAACAAATAAACAATCAGATATTCCAGTAATATATTCATAGTTAACATATGAGTTTTCTTCTATCTTATCTGATATAACTAGAATATCTTCTCTATCAATTTCCTTAATATATGGTAAATATATAATATTGCTATACTCTGTAACACAATCACTAACAATGGAAATATCATTTTTACTCAAGTATTCATAAAATTCATAATACACTACATTACCTGTAATACTAATTTCTTTTGAACTATATACATATACCTTCTTGTTTTTTAGTAAAGACATATTTCCACTAGCAAATAATACTAGTGGTGGGTTAAAAGTACTTATTAATTGTTGTGGATAATATTTAGAATGAATATTAATTGATTTAATATTCTTTTTGTACAAATTTTGGAATATCTCTATAGATTTAAATTTTAATTTTGAATTAACTAAATTAGAAAAAATACTATAACATATATATATACTATTTGATCTTAACTTTTTTAAAAAATTATCTTTATCCTTTGAATTTATATATATATCTTTAGCATCTTTAAATACTCTAAGTAAATTTATATATGTTAAGTAATCTAGTTTAACACATATACTAAGCCATACATACTCCATTTTAACTCCTTTATATATTATAATTAAATAATTATATACTAGGTATATTGAATAATCAAATACTTTACATACGATTTTAGACACTAATTTTAGGAGAAAAATAATATCTATAATTAGTAACTATTTATTAACATAAAAAAAGCCACTTAATTTAATAAGTGACTTTAATGTTGTTTATTTGTATTTTTTAATATTGTCTTGCAGTATATACCATGTGTTTAGATGGTTTTCCACAGATTGCACATTTAGTGTCTAACTGTTCTTCATCAAATGGAATACATCTAATAGTTGAAGCTGTAAGTTCTTTTATTTTATCTTCACAGTCTTCATTACCACACCACATCATTTTAACAAAGCCTTGTTTTGTTTTGAATATATCTAAATATTCTTCTAAACTTCTAGCTTCAAATGTATGCTTTTCAGTATTTTCTTTAGCCATTTTATACATGTTATCTTGTATGTCTACTAATAATTTTTCTATATGTTCTTCTAAGTTGTCTAAACTAATAGTTTGTTTTTCTAATGTATCTCTTCTAAATATAATACAATTGTTATTTTCTATATCTTTAGGTCCTATTTCAATTCTAACTGGAACTCCACGTAATTCCCAATGATTAAATTTGTATCCAGTAGAATATTCTTCTCTATCATCTACTTCAACACTATATTTTTTTGAAAGTATAATCTTAAGCTGCGCAACTTTTTCTAAAACTCCTGCTTTGTGTTGAGCTATTGGAACAATAACTATTTGTATTGGTGCTATATTTGGTGGTAGTTTAAGACCTCTATCATCACCATGAGTCATAATTATTCCACCAATTACTCTAGTTGACATTCCCCAAGATGTTTGATATGCATATTCTTCTTTTCCTGCTTTATTTTGGAACTTTATATCAAATGCTTTAGAAAAATGAGTTCCAAGATAATGAGATGTTCCTGATTGAAGTGCTTTACCATCATGCATTAAAGCTTCTATTGTATATGTACTATCTGCTCCAGCAAATCTTTCTTTTGCAGATTTTACTCCTTTAATTACAGGCATCGCTAAATATTGTTCACAGAAATCTGCATATACTTTGTGCATTCTTAATGTTTCTTCTAATCCTTCTTCAGGTGTAGAGTGCAGTGTGTGTCCTTCTTGCCATAAAAACTCTGATGTTCTCAAGAAAGGTCTAGTTGTTTTTTCCCATCTTACTACATTTGCCCATTGATTTATAAGCAATGGTAAATCTCTATGAGATTTTATCCACTTAGCATACATTGTACAAATTATAGTTTCTGATGTTGGTCTTATACATAATCTTTCTTGTAATTCATTATCTCCACCATGAGTTACCCATGCAACTTCTGGTGCAAATCCTGCTACGTGCTCTTTTTCTTTATTAAGTAAAGATTCTGGTATAAGTAATGGAAAGTATGCGTTTTTATGTCCAGTTTCTTTGAATTTTTGATCTAATACTTTTTGTATATTTTCCCATAAGGCGTAACCATATGGTCTAATAACCATGAAACCTTTAACAGGAGCATAATCTACAAGTTCTGATTTTAATATAACATCTGTATACCAATCAGTAAAGTTATCATCCATTTTAGTTAAGTCTTTTACAAAATTTTTATCATCCATAATTAAATCCCCTTTTTATTCTGCAACACTATCTAAACTAATGTTACCTATTTTACCATTTTTGAATTCATCTAGAAAGATTTTAGAAGCTTTATCAATATCAACTTCTCCACCTGATACTAAGCATCCTCTTTTTCTTCCAATAGTTTCAACAATTTCATGAGCTTCTTTAGTTAAATCTTCATCACTCAATTTATATTTTTCTTTTAAAAGTATTTTATATCTTTCACTTTTTACTAAAAGTTTTACACCTTCAAAAGCTAATTCTTCTATATCTAATATTTCTTGTTTAATATTTCCTGTAAGAGCAAGTTTTAGTCCTGCATTACCATCTTCTAATCTCGGCCATAAAAGTCCAGGAGTATCTAATAGTTCTACATTATCTCCAACTCTTATCCATTGTTTTCTAACAGTTACGCCAGGTTTATTACCTACATTTGCTGAAGTTTTTTTTGAAATTTTGTTGATAATCGTCGATTTACCCACATTGGGAATTCCAACAATCAACACTCTAAATATTGGCTTTATTGCTATACTTTTGTTTACATATTTAATGTCATATATTTTTTTTCCAACTATCTTTATTGTATCTAATAATTTAGAAATGTTATCTCCAGATTGAGCATTTGTCAAAACAACAGCTATGCCTTTTTCTTCAAAATATTTTTTCCATTTACTAACTTCCATTTTGTCTGCTATATCATACTTGTTTAAAACTACTATTTTTTCTTTACCTTCTGCCATTTCATCAATTATATAATTTTGACTAGATTTAGGAATTCTAGCATCTAAAACTTCTACAACAATGTCTATTAATTTTAGATCTTCTCTAATAGCTTTAGCAGCTGTAACCATATGTCCAGGGTACCAATTTATATTCATATTATTTTATCTCCTTTAACTCATTAATATATGTCTAAACACCCTATATAGAATATAAGGTGCTTAATATACATTACTTAAATTACATCTTTACTTCTTTTAATTTAGCTGATTTACCAACTCTATCTCTTAGATAATAAAGTTTTGCTCTTCTTGCTTTACCCATTCTAGTAACTTCAATCTTTTCAATTTTTGGTGAATTAACAGCGAATGTTCTTTCAACACCAACACTGTTAGATATTTTTCTTACTGTGAAAGTTTCGTTTAAACCTGAATTTTGTCTTTTGATAACAGTACCTTCAAATATTTGAATTCTCTCTTTTGTTCCTTCAGTTATTTTTACGTATACTTTTACTGTAGCACCTACTTCAAATTTATCTACGTTTTCTTTCATGTATTCTTGTTCTATAGCTCTTATTATGTCCATTTTTTTCCCCTCCTTTTATGTTTTGTTTTTTGTTTTTTGTTTAAATTTTTCTTATTTAAATTTTACTTAAGTAAATCTGGTCTATTTTTTAAAGTTAGCTCTAAAGACTTGTTATGTCTATATTCAGTTATGTTTTTATGATGACCCGAACGTAACACCTCAGGAACTTCTCTACCTCTAAATACGCTAGGTTTAGTGTATTGAGGGTATTCTAAAAGTTTATTAGTATGAGATTCATCTATTAATGATCCTTCAGTTATGATGCCTGGTACTAATCTTGTAACAGAGTCGATAAATATCATTGCTGCCATTTCTCCTCCTGTTAGTACATAATCACCAATTGAAATTTCTTTAATATTATACTCTTCTAATACTCTTTCATCAATTCCTTCGTAATGTCCACATATTAAGATATATGTTTTGTTCAAGCAACTTTCGCAGTAAGATTTGCACATGTCATAGTTTAATAAACTTCCTCTAGGAGACATATATATTATTTCATATTCTTTTGTTTTTATTAAAGTTAATGCATAATCAATAGCTTTTGCTACTGGCTCGGCTGATATAACCATACCATTTCCGCCTCCATAAGGAGTATCATCAACTTTTTTATTTTTAAACCCAGAAAAATCTCTAATATCTATTAACTCAACAGATAATTTACCTGTTTCTATACTACGCTTTATTATACTATTGTTTAAAAAGGATGTAAACATATCATTAAATAATGATAAAACTACAAATTTAATCATTTAAATTAGTCCTTCCATTATTTTAACATATATTCTTTTTTCTTCTAAACTAATTTTTAGTACAACATCTTTTATAGCAGGTAGATAAACAGTTTGATTTTCTGTTTTAACTTCATATACATCACTAGCTCCTGAATTAAATACATCAGCTAGTTTTCCGAAATATAAAGCATTTGAAAAATCACTTTCATTATCCACAGTATAAACATCTAGATTAATTAAATCTTCAATATAATATGTGTCTTCTTCTTTAATCTTTGCCTTTTTCATATAAATATACTTTTGCATAAGGTTTTTAGTTTGATCTATTGTATCAATACCTGCCAATTTAAAAACTATCATATTTTTCATAATCTTAGAATCTTTAACCAAATATTCTAATGTAAAATCAGAATCAAGGTATATTTTTTTAAGACTTGCGATATTTTCTATATCATCAGTGTACGGATATATTTTAACTTCACCTTTTAAACCATGTGTATTTACAATTTGACCAATTTTTATAACATCCATATCTTACGCTTCTTCTACATCAACTGAAACTTTAACTGAATCTTTCATAGCATATGCATAGATAATTTCTCTTATTGAACGTATTATTCTACCTTCTTTACCAATTATTCTACCCATGTCTTCTTTTGCTACTTTTAATTTTAAAACTTTTCTGTTTTCAACTTCTAGTTCACTAATTACAACTTCGTCAGCTTTACTTACAAGGTTTTTAACAATGTATTCTAATAATTCTTTATACATACTATCTACTCCTTAAAACTTAAATTTCAATTCCTGATTTCTTAATAATTGCTCTAGCAGTGTCTGTAGGTTTTGCGCCTTTTTTTATCCACTCTAAAACTTGTTCTTTGTCTACTTCAATTAATGCTGGTTCAACCATCGGGTTATATACCCCCACTTTAGCTAGAAATTTTCCACCAGTTGGAAATCTTGAATCAGCAACAACAAGAGTATAAAAAGGAGCTTTTTTAGCACCATCTCTTCTTAATCTTATTTTTACCATCTAATATTCACCTCCTTCAAAATGCATATAAATTATTTTATCTATTTAAACTTTAGGCATTTTCATATTTCCAAATGGATTTTTACCATTCGACATAGATTTCATCATCTTTTGCATTTCCACAAATTGATTCATAAATCTATTTATATCTTCGACTTTATTTCCACTACCTTTAGCGATTCTTTTTCTTCTTGAACCATCTAAAATTTTAGGATTAAGTCTTTCTCGTTTTGTCATTGATGTTATAATAGCATCTATTCTAAGTAATTTTTTTTCATCTATATCAGCATCTTTTAATTCTTTTGGTACTCCAGGTAACATTGCAAGTATTGATTTAAAAGAACCCATTTTTCTTATCTTTTTCATTTGATCTAAATAATCATCAAGTGTAAATTCATTTTTTCTTATTTTTCTTTCTAAATCAACTGCTTCATTTTCATCAAATGCTTCTTCAGCTTTATCTATAATTGAAAGCATATCACCCATACCAAGTATTCTTGATGCTATTCTATCTGGATGAAATTCTTCTAAATCACTTAGTTTTTCACCGACAGATGCAAACTTAATAGGTTTTTTAGTTATACTTTTAACAGAAAGTGCTGCTCCACCACGTGAATCAGAATCTAATTTTGTCATTGTAATAGAATCAATACCGACTATTTCATTAAATTTTTCAGCAACATTTACAGCTTCTTGACCAGTCATACTATCTACTACAAGCATTATTTCATGAGGTTTAATAGCTCTTTTCAAATCTACTAATTCATTCATTAACACATCATCTATTTGCAATCTACCTGCAGTATCTACTATAACTACATCACATAATTTAGATTTGGCTTGTTTTATACCGTTTAACGCAATGGTAATAACATTTTTGTTATCAACTTCACTATATACAGGTACATTTAAACTAGCTCCTAATGTTTCTAATTGTTTTATAGCTGCTGGTCTATTTACATCACATGCAATCATAAGTGGATTTTTGCCTTGTTTTCTTATGTAATTACTAAGCTTAGCACAGAATGTAGTTTTGCCACTACCTTGTAATCCAATAACTAAAATAACTGTTGGTGGATTAGATGATATATTTAATTTTGATGTTCCATCACCTAAAAGACAAGTTAATTCATCTTTTACTATTTTAACTACTTGTTGCCCTGGTGTTAAGCTTTCCATAACATCGCTGCCAAGAGCTTTTACTGATATGTTATTTACAAATTCTTTAACAACTTTATAATTAACATCAGCTTCTAATAAAGCGAGTTTTACTTCTTTAAGCATTTCATTTAATTCTTTTTCACTTATTCTTGTTTGTCCTTTTAATTTTTTAACTATATTTTGTAATTTATCTGAAAGACTGTTAAACATATCATCTCTCCTCTATTTTAATTTATTTAATATTTTCATTATATCTTTATTATTTGAATTTTCTTTATTACACATATCATATAGATTACTTATGCTTTTTCTAAATTCATTCATTTTAACAATTTCTTCAAAATTTAGTAATAACTTTTTACTTACTTCTAAACTATATCTTACGGCTTGAAAAGTTATATTAGTATTTTCAGCAATTTCTCTAAGTGATAAATCACTTAAATAATATAACTCAAAAGTCTTTTGCTGTTTTTCAGTAAGTAGTTTTCCATATATATCATATAATTCAACTAATTCAATATTATCGTTCAATATAATCCCCTCAATGTGTGTAAAAGTTTTTTACTTTACACATATTATACACTACAAATGTAATGTTGTCAATACTTTTCTGTGTTTTTTATAGCAATTTAACAAAAAACAGTCGTAATCTTACTAGATTACGGCTATCTTTTTCTATATATTTTATTATTTTTTATTAACTCTATTTGCTTTATACCAATTTGCAAAATCTAAATCCGCTGTTCCCCAAAATTGTGCTTCATAATCTCTATCTTTATCACGAATTTCACTTAAAGTTTTTGTTTCACCATCTGGAATATAAAATTTATCATGCCAACGTCCACTATTTCCTTTTGCTTCATATGCAATTGTTCCTGTTCCTCCACCTGTAAATACAATTGGCTCCTTTCCTGGCTCACAATATGCGTAACAATCTTCTAATCTTGCTTTTCTATTAGTTTCTTTTTCAAACATATTTAAGAATTTTTTAACTCCAATTTGTTTATCAAAATATGAATTATATGCTCCTGGCAAACCACCTAAAGCATCAATATATAATCCACTATCGGATTTTAAACATGGATAACCTAATTTGTCTGCTGCATATTTTACACTAAAAGCTACAACTTCACCACAACTTTTAGCTTGAATTTCCATTATCTCAAAATCCGGATTTACTATTTCTAAATCAAATCCTATTTTATCTTTAAATAAATAATTTGCTGCCTCTACTTTATGAATATTAGTTGTTAAATAAATTAATTTATTTTCTTTCTCCATTTTAATTCCCCCTAAATAATACATTTTTTCTCTCACATAAACTATTAATATTATACCATTCCAAAGTCATTATGTCAAATATTGTATTTTGTTACTTTTACTACTTGTAGATAATTCCTATAATAAAAGAAAAACACTTGTTATTTAAACAAGTGTTTTTGTGAGTTTATTAAGTTAAGATATAATCAGTAGGATCATATATTGTATTTTTAGTAATAATACATTGAGTATAGTCTATACCATCTGCAAGTACTTGAAACAAAATATTTTTAAACATATTTTGAACTATTTTTTTTATGCCTCTTGCACCAGTTTTGAGTCTTTCAGTTTCAATAGCAATTTCATTAATCATGTCTTCACTATAAAGTATTTTTAAACCTCTTTCTTCAAATACTTTGATGTAATTTACAAAAGTAGATTTTTCTGATGAGGTTATTATATTTTCTAAATTTTCTATTGTAAGTGTATTTAGTTCTACAACCATATCAAATCTTCCAACAAATTCCTTTGGAAATCCACCTTCAATAAAGTCCTGTGCAATGTACTCTTTATTGATATATAAATTAGTATTCTTAGCTGTTTTGAAACCAACTGCTCTATCATTAATTCTTTTATCACGAATTTTAACAAGATTTGGAAAAGCGCCTATAAATATTATTGTTACTCTCGAAGTATCTAAAAGACATCTAGTTTCTCCACGTGAATTAGTAACAGGAACCTTAGAACCTTCTAGCATCTTAAGTAATGAAAACAAAACATTTTCACCACTAACGTCTCTACCTGTACTACCAGCAGATACTTTTTTGTCTCCTTCATCAATTATAATTATACCTTTTTCTGCTTTACTTAAATTATCACCTGCAGCTTTATATAGATCTTTAACCATATCGTCTACACTTGCTCCATAATATGCTACTTCTGAAAATCTAGTGGCATCTTCAATAACATAAGGTACTTTGAATTCGTTTGCAAGTAATTTTATTATTTCTGTCTTACCACTACCTGAATCACCAAGTATTATAAGATTTGAATTAATTTCAATGTTATCAATATCCTGATTCTTGAAAATTGCTGTTGAAATGTCTTTTACTTGTTCATCTTGTCCTTTTATTACAGATCTAACACTTTTAATTATATCCATCAACTTAATCTTTGGTGGAATAATAACAATTTGAGTATCTAACTTTGTTACAGCAGTAACATCTTTCAAAGGTTTTTTAAGTTTTTCTGCAATGTTCTTGGATTCAATTATAGATTGATTGTCATCTTCCATATCTGCTAAATCGTGTGAACACATGTCGCAAAGAATGGGTGAAACATTCCTTACTGCATATGGTTTTCCCAAAGCATTAGGTTTTCTTAGTAGAACTTGATCACATATAGAGCATACAAGCTTTTCATATCTTTTTCTGTTTTTCATATTTTTTTTATTTCCACTAATATTCTCATTATTATCTTTCATTTTTACTAACCACCTTTCTTATTAAATTAAGGATATAGTTTTTTTGTTATCTAATAATACCATCATTTACCTCAAAAGTCAAGTAAATGCGTTAAAAACCGATTGTGCAATGTACAATTATGTAAACGTAGAAAAATGTAGAAAAAGCGTGAAACACTTCTCCTACATTTTAAATATTATAACTATATATTATTAATTAAATTTGTATCCACATTTTGGACAAAATTTAGCATTTTCATCACAAACATATCCACAAGTAGGACATACACGTTCAACTGCTGGTACTTTTTTAACTTCTTCTTTTTCTTCAACTTTTTTTAGTTTAATTGTTTTTTGTTTTTCACCACAATTTTCACAGTATACGCTTTCTAATCCAATTAATTCTGAGCAATTTTCACATTTTCTTATTTTTTTGTTATATAATATTATTTTATTCATTTCATCTATTTCAGCATTTATTTTATCAACTGACTTACACTCTTTACTAAAAGCTTTTCCTACGTCTTCGCCCTTAGAGTATACATCATAAACAGTTCTACCCATTGACACGTATGTCTGTTCAATATTTGCCTCTTTATCTGAAATTGCTATTCTAACTTTAGCTTCTTCTAATAATTTTCCAGATTTATCTGCAACAGTTTTATATGTATCAGCTACACCGTCTCCAACTTTTTTTGAAAGTTCGTTTATTTTTTTCATAAAATCCATTTTAAATCATCTCCTATATACAATATATCATATTTTCATGTTTTTTTCAAGGGTGTGAACTTAATTTTATAAAATTGCTATGTAATACTTAATATACATTTGTAATATTATATTCTGCTTATAGTTAAATATACAAATTAGTTAAATATACATTTGTATTTCATCTAAAGAGTACTATCTACTAATATTACAGGTCTAAATCCACCAGCAGTTCCTCCATAAGAAGGATACATAGAAAATATTCCCGCTTTTTTAGGTGTCATTTGATCATAATATTCACCACCACGTACAATAAACGGATTATTATTTGTATCAGGTCCATAAATATAATTATTAAACCAAGCATTTGATCCACTTGAACCTAGTGAAGTCTCATACATTGCATCTCCTTTTGGAGAAGTAGTATTGTATAAACTAGCTGTAGAATATGTGTCTCTATATTGTGCTGGCGCTTTTAACATATTAGCTGCCCAACCTGTAGCTCCTCCATTTAGATATGTAGCTACATATTGCCATTTAACTGAAGACATATCATATACTCCATATATATTTCCAGTTGTACTTTGTGAACCATTTGATATATATGCTGTAGTTGCGCCACCACCAGTTGTAGTTATAGTGTTTTTTGTTACTTCAATTACATCTTTTCCATATGTTGACTTACTTAAATATGTTACTGCTCCCCATTCTAAGTTTTTCATTAAATGTGTATCCAATCCTATTCCCGTAGTTCCCCAACCATATCTAGTATTAGTTTCTAGATTTTTACATGTAGTAAATGAGCCATCTATACTTCCGTCTAGCATTGTTGCACCTGGTTTACTATCAAGCAAACTTGTTGTTCCACTTGCCATGAATTTTGCTACCCATATTCCTGTCAACTCAGTCGTTCCAAAAGTAAAGGCTGGGTGAGTAGTCCATGCATTATTTGATGTAGTTACTAAATTTATTGTACTTACTGTTCTATTTGTATTCCATAAATCATTAATTCCTTGACTAAATTGTATGTTTATAACAGATGTCAAACTCGCTGAATGCCATCCAGAAGATATTTTATATACATACCTTGGTATCCATACCCACATGCTTCCATCTGCTGTTTGCGCATTTGCCCATTGTTTGTTCTTGTAGTTATACCATGATGTATCTGTATCTGGGTTTGATACTGTATCCCAAGTACTTGTAGTACTGTTCCAAGCTTTTGCAGTCATACCTGGTGCAAGTACTGGTTTGTTAGCTATACCTTCTTCAATATTTGCTATAGTTACACTGCTTTGACCACTATAATTTCCTGCTGCATTACTTCCTCTAGCATAGATAGTTGTATTATTTACTGTAACTACTATTGGAGATGAATATGTAATCCATGTAGTTCCATTTGTGCTATATTGTTTTATTGATGTATCTACACTGTATGTTATTGTAACTGTTACATTTCCACTTGTAAGTCCTGTAGGAGTTGCTGACATTACAGGATTTGTTGGAGATAGATTTGTTACTTCATATATTCCTTCAGGTGACCAATATCCATCTTGATCTAGCGCCTTAGAATATATTTTTGTTTTATTTATATTAATTGTTAAAGGAGATGTATAATCTAGCCATGCACCTAATGTTCCTCCTGGTTCTAATGTTCTATATTTTTTTTGAACAGAACCTTGTTCATATGTGATAGTTGCTGTTACTTGTGATGCTGTTGTAACTGGATTTACAGTTACTTTTGGCTCTTTTGGTCCTACAGCAATTACAGGTCTAATGCTTGCAATTTCTCCAGATCCATATGAATTATCAAGACTAAATATTCCTGCTGTGTATGTAGAGTAGAAATATCCTCCACGTAGCATAAATGGTCCATATCCATATGGTTGATCAATAAAGTTGCCAAACCAAGTATATGTTCCACCAGATTGACTTGATGTCTCATATAAGGCGTCTCCTTTTAATGATGTAGTAGCATTATATATATTTGCATTTTCATACACATCTCTATATTTACTTGGTGCATTTATCAAACTAACTCCATAAGCTAAATATCCTTGTGCATTGTTATTTAAATATGCAGCTATATATGTATAATTTGTAGCTGACATATCATAAATTCCATGTACAGTTCCTGTAGTGCTTTGTGCTGCATTTGCTATATATGCTGTGGCTGTTCCACCTCCTGTATATGCTGTTGCATTTCTAGTTATTTGTACTGTGTTTTTTCCATATGATGATTTACTTAGATATGCTACTGCTCCCCATTCTATATTTTTAATCAAATGTGTGTCAATTCTTTCTGCACTAGTTCCCCAACCATATCTACTGTTTGTTTCCATATTTCTGGGTGATGTATATGCACTATTTATATCTCCTATACTTATAATACTTGATCCTGGTTTTGAATCTATTGCAGCAGCGCTTCCACTTGCAGCAAACTTAGCAACCCAAATTCCAGTTAATTCTTGAGATCCAAAAGTAAATGCTGAATGATTAGTCCATGCATTATTTGATGCACTCGCTAAATTTGCTGTATTTATTGCGCCTATTACTGCACTGTTCCAATTATCATCTAATCCTTTACTAAATTGCACATTTACCACTGGTGTTAAAGATGCTGTATGCCATCCTGATGATATTTTATATATATATCTTGGCACCCAAACCCACATGCTTCCATCAGCAGTTTGCGCATTTGCCCACTCTTTACTTGCATAATTGTACCATGTTGTATCTGTATTTGAATCAGTAACTGTATCCCATACATTTGTAGAACTATTCCATCTTTTTGCTGTCATACCTGCAGAAAGCAACGGCTTGTTTACAACTACTTGAATTGCAAGTACAAAAGCATTAGTTTTACTTATTACACTATTACCTGCATTATCGATTGCTTTAACCCATAAATAGTATGTTCCTTCTACTCCGGTCTTTGTTATTAATGATCCATTTGCAAATGATGTCCATCCACTTACTGGTGTTACTGTATTTTGTACATCCCATACATACTGAAGTGTACTTGTGTTTACACCACTTCCAGATGAATCTGTAACCGTTACACTAGAACTTGCTGTCTCTACATTATTTGCATTCATAGTACCAAATCCTACTACAGGATTTATCTTATCAATATTTGCTATTGTTACTGTACTTTGACCACTTTGGTTTCCAGCTTCATCCTTTGCTCTCGCATAAACTGTTGTATTATTATTTATAATTGTTATTGGATTAACATATGCTAGCCAAGATGTGCCATTTGTGCTATATTCTTTTATTGTAGAACTTGCACCATACGTTATTGTAACCGTTACATTTCCTTTAGTCCATTCTGTTGGTTCGGTTAGTATTGTAGGATTTTCTGGTGGTAAAACATCTATATTTTCTACATTTAAGGTATATACTTGCATATTTCCTACTTGATCTTCGCCGTAGAATGTATAATATCCATTTTCTGTTATATTGACTACGCTGTTATTTGTTATTTCGATGCCATTAGTAGCAAAATAACTTTCTCCTTGTGCTCCAGATGACCATTTAACTTTACCTACTGCTACATCATCTGTTACATCAACTTTTACTCCTACACTTTGTTTTGTTGTTACTAAATCAGCAGTTAACTTTATTACTGGTGCTACTTCATCTATATTTATTACTTTATACATAGACTCCACAGACCATACTTCACTATCATCCATAGCCTTTGCATATATTATTGTGTTATTTGTATCTATAGTTATAGGTTCAGCATAACTTTTCCAATCTCCCAGTGTTTCCCCTGGTTTTAATATTCTATATTGTTTTTTTACCATTGTAGGATTATACACTATTGTTGCTGTAACAACTTTTGCTGGTTCTGTTGGATCTATTAAAATTTGTGGAGCTGATGGAGCAGCTCTATCCCATCTCATAGATATATTTTCAAATAGTTCACTTATAGGTACATCTATTAAATAATAATCTCCTGTAAATGTTACAAGTTTACCATTTTCATCTTCTATTTTTACTAATGTTCCATTTTTTATAACTGTGTCTTTGTATTGTGGTTTTATAAGTAATATACCTTCTTCGTTATATAATTTCCAATCACCTAGTTCTTTCCACTTATATTCTCTACCTTTTGATCCCTCCGGGTAACTAAGTTTTAATAAATAGTAATTTCCTTTATCTAATACTAATACCGGTGGTGTAGGTATTATATTTTCCACTGTGTAACTTGAATTAGATTTTTGTCCTGAATTATTTTCGCTATATGCATATATTGTTGTACCATTTGTAGTTACATCAACTTCACCCGTATAGTTTGTTAATGTCCCTCCATTAATACTATATTTTTTTACAGTTGCATATTTGTCATAATTTATATTTATAGCTACTTTACTGGCTTGTATATTGTTACTTGGAATTGCTACTATTGCTGGACTAGATATTCCATCTAGCAAATTATCTATTACTTTAGAAGTTTCACCTTTCCCATTTGTTGATAAGGCATACGCATATATAGTACAGCTACTAGTAATATCAAATGGCTCTGTATATGTTTGTAATGTTCCGTATTTTCCTATTGAATAATACTTTTGCGATGACTTCTTATCATACTCTATACTTATTGTTACTTTTCCGACTCTAGTTTCTGACAAAACAGGTTCTGGAGTAACATTAATATTTATTGCTAAATTTTGTATAGCAGCAGGAGGTTTTATTCCACCTATATTTGTTATATCTAAATATGTTTGCGCTACACCATATGTATTTGTTCCTCTTGCATAAATTCTCTTGTTTTCTGATACTATAATTGGTGTTGTATATGGTGTATATACTATTCCATCACTACTGTATTCTACTTTATCAGAATAACTATAAGCTACACTTACTACTACTTCTGATACACCATTTGCTCCACTCCATGGATATGGATTTGCATTTATACATATATATGGTTTATTATTTATACTACCATCTTCATTTTTTAGTATGTTTACTATTCTTGTTTTAGCTTCAAGTGATTTTTCTCCTGACATATTTCTATAGTATGCATATACTTCAACATTATCTTTTACAACTATTGGAGCTGTATACTCTTGATATGTTCCATATCTTCCTATTCTTATATATGTAATAGTGGCACCTGCAGGAGATGTAACACTTGCAGTTACTTGTGATACTAATCCGCTATTTGGATTTATATTAATAACTGGGGGTGGTACTATTTCTGCAGGTTCTATTGGAATCGGTTCAAGAATTCCTGGTTCTGTTGGAATTTCATTTATTCGAATCCAAGCTATCTGTGACTTATTACCATCAGCATCATAATAATATGCCATTATATATGTTCCCCACGCAGTTACATTTATTTCATTTATGTAATTTTGCTCTGATTCATAATTTTGTGTATATATTTTTCTATCTGCATTTGCTGGATATGTTATTTTTACTCTTGCTTTCTCACTACCTACTGCTAATAATCTAGTTATAGTTGGAGGAGCAAGTTTTATAATTGTATCTGGCTCGTAAGGCAATGGAACTTCTGGATTATATGGTGGTAATGGCTCATACTCTTTGGGAGCCTCAGGTGGTATCCCAGTAGTAGCATCATTTATATATATTGATGTTGATAATGACTTTTTACCACTTATATCATAATAATATGCAATAACATGTATTCCAAAATTTTGTATATTTATTTCACTAGTATAGTTTTGTTCTATTCCATAGTTTATTTTAAATACTTTTTTAGTTGCAATTTCGGGATATATTACTTTTACTCTTGCCTTTTCACTGCCCACTGCTGGTAATCTAGTTATTATTGGCGCTACCAATTCAGATACTTGTATGCCAATATTTCCAATATATACTAAATCTCTTCCTGACATTTCTCTTGTCATAAGCAAAGTCCCATCTGTATTATATATATTTTCTGTTTTTGTAGCTCTGGCTTGAATAAGACAATTTTCTGTTACCGAAAACTGACCAGTATATGCTACCCAATCACTACTTCCTATTTTGTATTCTTTTATTGTAGCTTCAGCATCATAGTTTATATTTACATTTACTTGAGATACTTTTGCTGTTCCAGTAGTATCAGGAATTATATCAACTAGCAATGTTCCTGCTGGAGGTATTGTAATTTCTTCACTGCCTATTTTATACTTTATCCATACATCTTTAATTCTATCTAATGGTATTGCTATTGGTCCCGTATAGTCTTGCCACATAAGCATTGGATCTACTCTAATCTCTCCTTCATTTCCAAGTCTCCACATTTTATTTGTTGAGCTTGATGGATAATATAGAGTTAGATTTATCCACCCATTCCACATTTCTTGTATTTCAGGAGTAGTAGCTACTTCAACCACACCATTATCTAATGTATGCCACCTTTTTCCTTCAAACACATCTCCTACATAATCGTAAATTTGTCTTGACATCGCATCAATTATATATCCCTTAGCTTGTTTGTTACTTGGTAATTTAGTAACACCTATATCAGATTCATTTATCCAATATAGATCTATATCATCTAATGTTTTACCAGAATTTAATTCTTCTATTTTAATTTTTAGAGTTGGAACATTATCTGATATATCTTGTTTATCACTTAAACTTAATTTACCTTCTAATGGTAATTTAAAATCTGATGCACTATATATGTCTATATTACTCATAGAGTAAAGATTTACCCCTTCTTCTACACTTCTATAATCACTCATAAATTTAGACTTTTTAGCGCTATCTAAAATTCCACTATTCCCTAAATTAATTATAATAATACTAGCTATTATAATAATTACAATTATTGTTATTACTAACATTATTAATGATATTCCTATTTTATTAGATTTTAACATTCTTTCAGCTCCTATATATAATATATTGTTTGTAATAAACTATAATTTTATTACAAAATTTAATACCTGCAATTATTTAACTTTTTATTTATATACAAATACATTATAAATTATATAGTATATATATTTTTTGTCAATGTTTTTTCGACAAATTTCGACAAATTGAGTATTTTGTACATAGATTTTTTATTTGTTTAAATAATTATATATAATCACTAAAAAAAGAGTAACAAATCAAAATTTGCTACTCTTTTTATAAATCAGTATACTAATTATTTTTTTCAATTAATATATTGTTATTTTCATATTTAACTGTTATTTTATCACCTGTTTTTATTATTTCATCTAATATCTCGTTTGCAAACTTATCTTCAATATAAATTTGTATAGCTCTTCTAAGAGGCCTTGCTCCATAAGCATCATCAAATCCAATTTTTGCTATATATTCTACAACTGCATCATCAAATACAACAAAAATATTTTTACTGACTAATCTTTTTTCAAATTCTACAAGCATTAATCTTACAATCTTTTTAATGCTATCAATTTGTAGCTTTCTAAATACAATGATTTCATCTAATCTGTTTAAAAATTCAGGTCTAAATATTTTTTTAATCTCACTCATAACTTCCTTTTTAGTTTTTTCATAATCTTTTGAACTATCTTCTTTAGATGCAAATCCCATAGATTTATTTTCTGTTATAGTTCTAGCACCTACATTAGAAGTCATTATAATAACAGTATTTTTAAAATTTACAACTCTACCGTTAGAATCTGAAAGTCTACCATCTTCTAGTATTTGAAGTAATATATTAAACACATCAGGATGTGCCTTTTCTATTTCATCAAATAATACTATACTATATGGTTTTCTTCTCACTTTTTCAGTTAATTGACCACCATCTTCATATCCTACATATCCTGGAGGTGAGCCTATTAATTTTGATACACTATGTGGCTCCATATATTCGGACATATCTAGTCTTATCATAGCAGATTCAGATCCAAATAAATTTTCAGATAATGCTTTAGTAAGTTCTGTTTTACCGGTACCTGTTGGACCTAATAACATAAATGAACCTATTGGTCTTTTTTCATCTTTTAATCCCACTCTTGATCTTTTTATAGCACGTGCTAAAGATTCAACAGCTTCATCTTGCCCAACTACCCTTTTTTTAAGTTCTAAATCTAAATTTTTTAACTTTTTAGTCTCCTCTAAATCAAGCTTAGTTATTGGAATTTTAGTCATTGTAGAAACAACACTGCAAATATCTTCTTCAGTTACACTAACTTCTTCGCTTTCAAGTTCCTTCTGCCATTTGTTTTTTTCTTTTATTATTTTTTCTTTTAATTTTCTCTCTTCATCTCTTACTTTAGCAGCTTTTTCAAATGTTTGTGATATTATAGCTTCCTCTTTTTCTTGAGATAGTTTTAATAATTTGTTTTCTAAATCTACTATAATAGTTGGTGTTGTAACAGTCTTTAATTTTATTTTAGAACATGCTTCATCAATTATATCAATAGCTTTATCTGGTAAAAATCTATCATTTATATATCTAACACTTAAATTTACAGCCATTTTTATACTTTCATCTGTTATTTTAACTTTATGATGCGCTTCATATTTATCTTTCAAACCATGCAATATTTTAATCGTATCTTGAATAGACGGTTCGTCTATAAGAACAGATTGAAATCTTCTTTCCAAAGCAGCATCTTTTTCAATATGTTTTCTATACTCATTTAGAGTTGTTGCACCAATTATTTGCACATCGCCTCTAGATAGTAGTGGCTTTAAAATATTTGCTGCATCCATTGCTCCCTCGGCAGATCCAGCTCCTATGATTGTGTGCAATTCATCAATAAATAATATAACATTACCTGCTTTTTTTGCTTCTTGCAAACATTTTTTAAGTCTCTCTTCAAAGTCGCCTCTATACTTAGCTCCAGCAATCATTGATGACATATCAAGCGATACAATTCTTTTACCTTTTAACATATCTGGTATTTTGCATTCAATAATTATTTGAGCTAATCCTTCTACAACAGCTGTTTTACCAACACCAGGTTCACCAATTAGCACAGGATTATTCTTTGTTCTTCTACTTAATATCTCTATTATTCTAGTTATCTCATCTGTCCTACCTATAACAGGATCTAATTTATTTTCTCTTGCTAAGCTAGTTAAATCTTTAGAATAACTGTTTAACGTTGGTGTACTATTATTAACACTATTACTTGTTGTAGAATAGTTGCTTATAGGAGAATCATCACTTATTAACTTCATTAAATCAGCAAATATTTTTTGTGGATCTATATTGGCATCTATTAAAATTCTAATTGCTATACTATCTACTTCTCTCATTAACGAAAGTAATATATGCTCTGTTCCGATATAATTGTGATTTATCCTTTTAGATTCTCTAACGCTATTTTCAATAATTCTCTTAGCTCTTGGAGTAAAATCAATATTACTATTTTCTATAGTATCCATTGCTCCATCTATTTTTATTATTTCTTCTTTTATATATTCTACAGTTAGTCCTTGAGATACTAATATTTTACTAGCTAGTCCTTCTCCTTCTCCAACTAATCCATATAGTATATGTTCTGTCCCTATAAAGGAATAATTATTTTGCATTGAAAAAGTTCTTGCAATATCTAGAACCTTTTGTGCTCTTTCTGTGAATTCATACATAATTAACTTAGCTCCTTTCTCAAATATTTTGCTCTTTCAATATTTTCATCATGTTCATCTAAATCTTGTTTTAAAATAATTTTAAGTACACTACTACAGCTTTCAGTTATTAATCTATTTACAGTTTTTAAATCTATTTCACTTATTAATTTCATACTTATTCCTACTCTTAATTTTGATAAATATTCAATTGCTTCTTTATATGTTATATATCTAGAATTTTTTAAAATTCCATATGCTCTAAATATACTGTCTTCAAATAATACATCAGTTTTAATTAATAGTTGCCTAGCCTTACTTTCTTGTGACATTATATATGAAATAACATTTTTAAGATTTAATATAATTGAATCATCACTTTCACCAAAACTACTTCTATTAGAAAATTGATACATATCTCCATATCCTGCAGTATTTTCACCATATAAACCTCTAACTAAAATTCCAGCTGCAAGTACATTTTCAACTATATTATTCATTTTTTTAAGTTTGACTAGACCAGGCAAATGGACCATAACAGATATTCTAAGGCTACTTCCTAAATTAGTTGGACAACTTGTCAAATATCCATATTTATCATTTTTGGCATAATCTAGATTCATATTATTCTCAGCAAGTTTTGCGTTATTGTAGGTATCATCTATATTTAGTCCACTACAAAATGCTTGTATTCGCAAATGATCTTCTTCATTTACCATAGTTACTATACTATTATCTTTATTAGTAATTATAGAACAATTTAGGTTTTCAGCACATTCAAATGAAATCAAACGTTGCTGAGCTAAACTGCTAACAGTTATCTTATCCATATCTTTAAGTCTTAAAAATTTATACTTATTATTATCAATATTATTTTCTATTATCTTAGTCAATTTTGCAATATCTTCTTTAGTCATATTATTAGGAAAATTAAAGTTTTTCAAATTTCTAGCTAGTCGTACTCTAGTAGAAATAACATACTCTGAATTTTTACCGATTTCATTATACCACAAATTAATCACCTACTATTCTAAATCTTTTATTCTGTCACGTATTTTAGCAGCATCCTCGTATTTTTCTTCTTTTATACTCAAACTAAGTAAATTTTTAAGTATATTTATATCTATAATGCTTGATATATCCATATTTTTATTTTTATCTTTTACACTCGTATATGTTTTTTTTATGATATTTTGATTTTTTTTGTTCTCTATAGCTATATGTCTATTCTTTCCATGTATTCTTGTAAGTAATGCATCAATTCTATCATTAAATGCATCATAGCAGTTTGGGCATCCAAATAATCCATTCTTTAAATAATCATCAAATGTGTATGAACATTTGTCACATACTTTTTTTGTATATTCATTTTCAAATAATTCTTTTGGATAACTACTTAAAAAATATGATAGTGTATTAGGAAATTCTATTAAATTGAGTTTTTTTGCACAAACACTGCAAAGTACAGTTTCTTTTTTTTCGCCATTTATATTTTCATAATATTTAATAATTGCTTCTCTCTCTTTGCAATTTTGACATTTCATAAAATCACTCCTTTATATTATATTTATGAGTAAACATTTAAAAATATATGCTCTAATTCTATATATGTCTATTTTCAAATTATTATTTTATATTACTAATCTAGCAATTTTCTCAAAAATATTATACATCAAAAAAATATTCAAGTAAATGTATGTGACTTTTTGTGACTTTTTATTACCAATTTCGCTAATAATATAACTGAATTATTAGTTTTGACTATCTTGACCATTATACATCAGAAAAAGGTACTTTGTCAAGTACCTTTTTATTGTTATTAACTTATATTAATCTATTTGCTTTCATTATATTTTTGCAATATTTCTGTATCACTTAAAACTCTATTATATACTTTAACAGATTTAATTAAGCCATTCCAAAAATAATTACCAGCATTAAACATACCAATATATAATTTTGGTCCTGCCGGATTTCTGTATATTGCTGTACCAATTAGAGTACCATCTATATACAAGGTAGCTAAGTTTGTAGATTGATTGAAAGCAACAATATAATGATGCCAAACATTAAGTGACGGATAATCTATTTGATTATTAAAAGCGTTAGCTTGACTATCACCAATATTTAATCTTAATTTGCTACCTGTTGGATACAAATCTGGTCCATAAGTATAATTAGATCCATTAAATGACCAAAGCATTCTACCATCGATAGTTATAGCATTTCCCCATGACTCTATTGTAAGGGTAGCTGGAAAATTTGCATTTACTAATGCATAGTCACTTGAACCATCAAATGCAACCGCACCATTATCATTACTACCACTACTTGTTGCATAACCAAAAGTATAACATGTAGCATTATTTCCATTACCACTTTTATCTATCCAAGTTGTTGTTTGTGGTGAATTTTTAAAATCAACACCATCAAGCCATAAAATCAATCCATCTGTTATTCCTAGATCTTTAGCCCATTTATTTTCATTTTCATCTGTACCAGCATATTCAAGTTTACCTTGAGCAATTACATATTTTAATGCATCATCATTTGTTATACAAGGTATATATTCTTTTATGGTTCCTGTTCCTAATCCAACACCATCCCACTGACTTGCATAAAGCATATTTAAATCAATACCTAAACCATCTATATATTTTTTTGATATAGTTAATGTAAGATTTGAATTATATGATTCAATAGTTGCCTTAAAAGTTGCCTCTACTGCAGTTGAAATAGGATTATTTTTAGACAAACTCAAAATAACTGCACCAGCCAAAATTATAACAACTATTATTGTTATTACTAATACTATTAACGATATGCCGTGTTTAAAATACACTTTTCTCATATTACTTATCTCCCTATAATATATTCATAATCTTTATTCACTCCCAATAATTTCATAATTATATGAAATATAGAATTTTATCTTGAGTTCAAAATAAAATTCTATATTAATATTTGATTTATATTTCCTACATTCCCATTAATGAACTAAAAATTTCATTTATTATTTTAATAAATTGAGAATTTTTATTTTCAATTTTTTTAGTTATATCAGCACTTTGAGCTTCTGTAAGTGAATTTAAATTTACATTGTTTTTAAAATCTGGTTTTGTTATCTCAGCTACTGTTTTAAGAGTACTGTTAACAGTTAAATCAATAGTTCCATATGATTCTGGTGTATTTAGTTTAGCTTTGAATATCTGATTAATTTCATTTTTGCTAGTTGTAGTAGTTTCAAGTCTAATATCGCCTTTAACATCCTCAGCACCACTTATTCTAACTATATAGCTAATATCAGTTAAAGATTGGCTAATTGTACCTTTTATGTCAATACTTATATCTTGTCCAAATATAATTGCAATATCATATTTATTTTCTGGAGTTTTTTTAATATTTGCTTGTGATGTTAATTCATTGTTTTCATATATAGCTATTTGAGTATCAAATGTTAGTGTCTTATATGTTGTAATTTGAATTGCATTCTCTTTACTGTCAAAAGATTTGAATTCATTTCTTATAACATTACTAAATATACCAGATGTATATATTGAATATTCACCTAATATTTCATTATCATAAGTTGTTGTTTCTAAACTTGATAATTGATTTTTAATATCTTCTTCTATATATGAAACATTTGGATATACTTTAGAATCAGATAATTTTAGTATTATTTCTTTTGCTTTAGTATCACGTAAAATTTTATTCAATAATATAGTTGTAACTTTATTTTCAAGTTCTGTATCGATAGTTATTGTAGTTTTATTTACAGATAATTTTTCTTCATCAATATCTATCTCTGCTTTTGAACTATTGATTTTACTATAATCAATACCATCAACAACTGATTGTTTAAAAATATTCATTAGATATCTTATTTCATCAACCTTTACACCTGATGTAATCTGATTAAAAAATTGATCTACATTAAAATCACTGGCATCAACTTTTAAATATTTATCAAAATAATCTTTTATATATAAATATAATTCATTATCGCTTATATAAGCATTTGCTTCTATTTTCTCATTATTATATGAGTAATTTATTCCCATATCCATATATTTGTTAATTACATCGGACTTAACAACAGTTTCTATAATTGAATTATTAATTAAATCCTCCATTTTTTTACCTGATGGTCCAAAACTTTCAATTGTATCATCACTTAGTGAAACTTTAGCTACTACTCTATTTGTAAGTTCAGTTTTGTTTTCTAAAAAGGCATTTGTCATAGCAGAATTTTGTGCTAATTGTAATGTTTCATCTGTTTTATTAAATATATATTTTACTGATGATTTAATTTTGTATCTTGAATTATTTACAAGTATTATGTATCCAGTAAATGCTAAAAGCACTATAATAACTGATACTAAAAATTTTATTAACATTTTTTTATTTCTTTCAAATCCCATTAGAGTACCCCCATTTTATTATATAAATTTTTACAATATAATATACTTAAATTATATACCATTATATTGTTTATTACAATACGAATACAACAAAATATAGTATATTTTTTACTTTTCCGTAGAAAAATAAAAAAACCTGTATTATTATAATGTAACCTATAGACTGGACACGGTGAAAAAACACTGCGTCAGTTTATAGGTTTTGTTATGCCAAAAAATATGATATAATATATTAAAAAATTGGAGGTAAAAAATGAGTAAAATAACATTTAGTAAAATGCAAGTTGAATTGTTAAAGAAAA
>Ga0209100_1000275_pt1 | contig 51747 bp, 48 predicted proteins | sample lystaG_FD_185480 | JGI IMG/M metagenome (GOLD analysis project Ga0209100, IMG submission 185480) | Glacier valley bacterial and archeal communities from Borup Fiord, Nunavut, Canada, to study Microbial Dark Matter (Phase II) -... | ecosystem: Environmental > Aquatic > Freshwater > Ice > Glacier ... | reverse complement strand
CGCTCGGATCATTTCAACGACTTGCAGCTTGAAGCTTGCGTCGAAGACTCTTCGTTTGGATTTCGTCACGTTAATTACCCAGGTGATTTCCACCTATCTGTGTGTACGAAGCAATTAGATCAGGACACACCACGAGCGTTGGGATGGCGGGGGCTATCCGAATGGTAAGGTGGGTGAGGAAATTCCGCTCGCAGCGCGAATTATGAATATTTGCGATATTTACGATGCGCTTCGAAGCAAGCGGCCCTACAAGCCTGCATTCGATCATGTGAAGAGCATGGACATCATTACCCATGGTGGTGGATGTACCCGGCCAGAGCATTTTGACCCGGTTATTTGGGCTGTTTTCAAGCAAAATCATCAATCGTTTCATGACATATTTGAGTCATGTGTCTCCTAGACATTGGTGGTTAGCCGCAGGCTGAGTTGTCTTGGCTGGTCAGTCGGTTGGGCTGGAATAGCTGGTCAGCTATAATTTAAAAGCTTTGCACACCGCATAAGCACACGTCAGGGGCAGTTCCAGCGCCTGACGCAAGTTTATTAATTCAAGGAAATAAAATGATCGCATCCAGTATCAAAGCCGCTGTCGTCAAAGACAACGCACGTAAAGTTGGTGACACCGGTAGTCCTGAAGTGCAAGTTGCATTGCTGACTGCCCGCATCAACGAACTCACACCTCACTTCAAGACCCACGCCAAAGACCACCATGGTCGTCGTGGTCTGTTGCGCATGGTGAGCCGTCGCCGTAAGCTGTTGGATTACCTGAATTCCAAAGACCACGAGCGTTATGCTGCGCTGATCGCCAAGTTGGGTCTGCGTAAGTAATCGTTAAATCGAATGTTGAACGCCTGAGTTAGGTTACTAGCTCAGGCGTTTTTTACTTCGGAGTAGGCAATATCGGAGCGAAGCTGTGTCATTCCAGCGGAATTCAAGTCGAATTTCGCTGGAATGGCATCGTGTTCTGTGACGCTGAATCCGGGCTCGGGCGAGGTGGCCTGCACCTCCCATATTGACCAGGAGATACAAATGAGCATATTCAATAAAGTCACCAAGACCTTCCAATGGGGTCAAAACACCGTCATCATGGAAACTGGCGAAATCGCTCGCCAGGCCAGCGGCGCCGTGCTGCTGGACATGGATGGCACCGTGGTGCTGGCCACTGTCGTTGCCAAAACCGAAGGCAAGGCCGGTCAAGATTTTTTCCCTTTGACGGTTGATTACCTTGAAAAAACCTACGCTGCAGGCAAGATTCCCGGTAGCTTCTTCAAGCGTGAAGGCCGCCCCAGCGAGTTTGAAACGCTGACCAGCCGGCTGATCGACCGCCCAATCCGCCCTCTGTTCCCGGAAGGTTTTTTCAACGAAGTGCATGTGGTCGTCCACACCTTGTCGTTGAATCCTGAAGTGGATGCCGATATTGCTGCCTTGATCGCAGTCAGCGCGGCCTTGTCTGTCAGTGGTGTTCCGTTCAGCGGCCCCATCGGTGCCGCCCGTGTCGGTTACATCAACGGCGAATATGTATTGAATCCCGGTCAGACTGCCCGTAAAGATTCCGTCTTGGATCTGGTGGTGGCGGGTACCGAATCTGCCGTGTTGATGGTGGAATCCGAAGCCAAGCAACTGAGCGAAGAAATCATGCTCGGCGCCGTGGTGTTTGGCCACGAGCAAGGCAACATTGCCATCAATGCCATTCACGAACTGGTGCGTGACGCCGGCAAGCCGGTGTGGGACTGGAAAGCACCTGCCAAGGATGAAGTGCTGATCGCTAAAGTGGTTGCGCTGGGCGAAGAAAAGCTCACGGCAGCCTATCAGCTTCGCAACAAGCAGGCCCGCACCCATGCCACGCGCGAAACTTACACTTGGGTAAAGATGGGCCTGAAAGCCGAGGGCGTTGAATTTGATGCCGTCGCCGTTGAAGGCATGTTGTTCGACATCGAAGCCAAGATTGTGCGCAGCCAGATCCTGGCCGGCGAACCCCGTATCGATGGCCGCGACACCCGCACCGTGCGTGCCATTGAAATCCGCAACAGCGTGCTGCCCCGTACCCACGGTTCGGCCTTGTTCACGCGTGGCGAAACCCAGGCTCTGGTGGTCACGACGCTGGGCACCGAGCGCGATGCACAGCGCATTGACGCGCTGGCGGGTGAGTACGAAGACCGCTTCATGCTGCACTACAACATGCCTCCGTTCGCCACCGGCGAAACCGGTCGCGTTGGTACGCCCAAGCGCCGCGAAATCGGCCACGGCCGTTTGGCCAAGCGTGCTTTGATGGCAGTTTTGCCATCGAAAGAAGAGTTTCCCTACACCATGCGTGTGGTGTCTGAAATCACCGAATCCAATGGTTCCTCGTCGATGGCTTCGGTCTGCGGCGGCTGCCTGTCCCTGATGGACGCTGGCGTGCCCATGAAAGCCCATGTGGCGGGTATCGCCATGGGTCTGATCAAGGACGAAGGCCGCTTCGCCGTGCTGACCGACATTCTGGGTGACGAAGATCATCTGGGTGACATGGACTTCAAGGTGGCCGGTACCACCAACGGTATTACCGCGCTGCAGATGGACATCAAAATCCAGGGCATCACCAAGGAAATCATGCAAGTGGCATTGGCCCAGGCCAAAGAAGCGCGCATGCACATTCTGGGCAAAATGCAAGAAGCGATGGCTGAGGCCAAGACCGAAGTGTCCAACTTCGCACCGCGCCTGTTCACCATGAAGATCAATCCCGAGAAAATTCGTGATGTGATCGGCAAGGGCGGCTCGGTGATCCGTGCGCTGACCGAAGAAACCGGTACCCAGATCAACATTGATGAAGATGGCACCATCACCATCGCCTCAAGCGATCCAGCCAAAGCTGAAGAAGCAAAACGCCGCATCGAGCAGATCACCGCTGAAGTTGAAATCGGCAAGATCTACGAAGGCCCGATCGTCAAGATTCTGGACTTTGGTGCTTTGATCAACTTGCTGCCTGGTAAAGATGGTCTGCTGCACATCAGCCAGATCGCGCACGAGCGCGTCGAAAAGGTGTCTGATTACCTGACTGAAGGTCAGATCGTCAAGGTCAAGGTCATGGAAACTGATGAAAAAGGCCGCATCAAGCTGTCGATGAAGGCTTTGCTGGACCGTCCGGCCCAGTCTGGCTCTGATCAGCACGCTTGATTGTTTTCTTTTTGTTATGAAATTGATAGCGCCTCGCGCAAGTAGCACGGGGGCTATCAGCTGAAATGACCATGAAAGCTATCGAAATAACTGCCTTTGGGGCGCCCGACGTTTTGCGCGTGGGTGAGCGACCTGTGCCCGTGCCGGGCATCGGGGAGTTGCTTATTCGCGTGTCGGCCAGCGGTGTCAATCGGCCTGACGTCCTGCAACGCACCGGGAATTACCCGGTGCCACCGGGTGCCTCGGATATTCCGGGGCTGGAAGTGGCGGGCGTAATTGAGCAGGGCGATGTGCAGGAACTGGCGCGTGCTGGTTTCAAGCTGGGAGATCGGGTTTGTGCGCTGGTCGCCGGTGGCGGCTACGCTGAATTTTGCGTGGCACCGGTGGGGCAGTGCCTCCCTGTGCCCAAAGGCTTGAGCGACGTCGAGGCCGCATCGCTGCCTGAGACGTTCTTCACGGTCTGGAGCAACGTTTTTGATCGTGCTGGCCTGCAAAAGGGCGAAACGCTGTTGATTCAGGGTGGCTCCAGCGGTATTGGCGTGACCGCCATCCAGCTGGCCAAAGCCTGGGGGGCGAAGGTGATCGTCACGGCGGGCAGTGATGAAAAATGCGCCGCTTGCCTCGCCTTGGGTGCTGACCATGCCATCAATTACAAGACGCACGATTTTCAGGACAAGGTCAAACGATTGACCGATGGTCGGGGTGTGAATGTCATTCTGGACATGGTGGCGGGCAGTTATGTCGCCAAAGAGATTCAGTGCCTGAGTGAAGATGGTCGATTGGTCATCATTGCCGTGCAGGGTGGTGTGAAGAGTGAAATCAACGCCGGTCTGGTGCTGCGGCGACGGCTCACGATAACGGGCTCGACATTGCGGGCGCGGTCGATTGCGTTCAAGCAGGCGATTGCGCAGGCGTGTCTGACCAATGTGTGGCCGCTGATTGAGCGCGGCCTCATCAAGCCGGTGGTTCACAGCACATTTGCCGCAGAGGATGCGGCCAGTGCGCATGCACTGATGGAGTCCAACCAGCATGTTGGAAAAATTGTTTTGACTTGGGGTGTCGCATGAAGAAGAAACTGATCGCTGGTAACTGGAAAATGAACGGCAGTCTGGCTGCCAACGAAGCCTTGGTCAAAGGTCTGCTGGCCGGGCTGGATAACTCGGTATGTCAGGTGGCGCTGTGCGTGCCATCGGTCTATCTGGCCCAGATGCAGGCGCTCACGGCCGGCAGTGCCATTGATTTGGGTGCCCAGGATTTGTCGCAGCATGCGGCGGGTGCTTTTACGGGGGAAATTTCAGGCGCCATGCTCAATGAGTTTGGCGTTCGCTATTGCATCGTCGGCCACTCCGAACGTCGGCAATATCACTTTGAATCGGATGCGCTCGTGGCGGCCAAAGCCCAGCGAGCATTGGCCTTCGGCATCACCCCCATCGTGTGTGTCGGTGAGACCTTGGCTGAACGTGAAGCGGGCAAGACAGAAGAGGTCGTCAAGCGCCAGTTAGCGGCGGTGATTCATGCCAATGGACATTGCATTAGCGAAATAGTGGTTGCGTATGAACCCGTTTGGGCCATTGGTACGGGGAAAACTGCCAGTACCGAACAGGCGCAGCAGGTCCATGCCGTGCTGCGGGCGCAACTGAAAGCGGCTTCACCGCAGGCAGATCGCATTCACATTCTCTATGGCGGCAGTATGAATGCGGCCAATGCCGCGCAGTTGCTGGTACAGCCGGACATTGATGGCGGCTTGGTGGGCGGCGCTTCGCTCAAGGCGCCTGATTTTTTATCGATTATTGCTTCTGCCCTCTGATTTTGGGTATTGGCTGTTCCATATTTAGGAGTATTTAATGAGTGTTTTTTTAACCATCCTTCTCGCCGTTCAGATGATTGCTGCGGTATCCATGATCGGTCTGATTCTCGTGCAGCACGGCAAGGGTGCTGACATGGGTGCTGCCTTTGGTAGCGGTGGCTCCGGTAGTCTGTTCGGTGCCAGCGGCAGTGCCAATTTTTTATCGCGCACCACCGCTGTGCTGGCGACAGTGTTTTTTGTCTGCACCCTGATGCTGGCTTATTTTGGTACTGCACGTCCGGCAGCCAGCTCCGGCAGTGTGCTTGAAGGTGCTGCTGTCATTGCACCGCTTCCGGCAGCCGTTGTGCCTGCTGCACCGGCATCTGGCGCAGCTCAAATTCCATCTAAATAATTGCTGTTTAAATGCTATTGAAATTGCCTACTTCCGTTAAGGAAATAGTGCGATTTCAGGGTAAACTCTAGCTCTGTCGGGAAAGCAAAAAGCCGCAAGGTGCCTCACGCAATCCAGATGTTAAAAAGCCGCCGTCGTGGTGAAATTGGTAGACACGCTATCTTGAGGTGGTAGTGGCGAAAGCTGTGCGAGTTCGAGTCTCGCCGACGGCACCAGATAAATATACTTGTTGTGAGTTAACGCAGCAAGCAAAGACTTTGATCAGTACCACCAGATGAACCTTGATCAGTACTTACCTGTCCTTTTGTTCATCCTGGTTGGAATCGCTGTGGGTGTTGTGCCTCAGGTTCTTGGTTACATCCTTGGACCCAATCGGCCCGATCCGGCAAAAAATTCTCCCTATGAATGCGGCTTTGAGGCGTTTGAGGACGCCCGGATGAAATTCGATGTTCGCTACTACCTTGTGGCGATTTTGTTCATCTTGTTCGATTTGGAAACGGCCTTTTTGTTTCCTTGGGCGGTGTCGCTCAAGGAGACTGGGCTTCTCGGTTTCTTGATCGGTGCAGAGTTTGTGGGTGTGCTTGCCATTGGCTTTGTTTACATGTGGCAAAAGGGTGCACTGGACTGGGAGTAGCGGAATGATTGAAGGTATTTTGAAAGAGGGTTTCGTCACTACGAGTTACGACTCGGTGATGAATTGGGCTAAGACAGGTTCTGTCTGGCCTATGACTTTCGGTCTGGCTTGTTGTGCTGTTGAGATGATGCATGCTGCGGCTTCGCGTTATGACATCAGTCGTTTTGGTGCGGAGGTGTTTCGTGCAAGTCCGCGGCAGTCCGATCTGATGATTGTGGCGGGTACGTTGTGCAACAAAATGGCGCCCGCCCTGCGCAAGGTTTATGACCAGATGTCAGAGCCGCGTTGGGTCATCAGTATGGGTTCATGTGCGAATGGCGGTGGTTATTACCATTACAGCTATTCGGTGGTGCGTGGCTGCGACCGGATTGTGCCGGTCGATGTGTATGTGCCAGGCTGCCCGCCGACTGCTGAAGCGCTGATCTACGGCATCATGCAGCTGCAGCAAAAGATTCGCCGTACGCAAACCATTGCACGTGCCTGAAGGATTACGGATGACTGTTTTTGCTGTTAACCCCGAGACTCTGAAAAATACTATTGCTGCGGTGCTTGGCGACAAGATTCAGCATATTGGTGTGGCTTTGGGCGAGGTGACTGTGGTGGTGGGTGCTGCCGACTACCAAGAGGTTGCCAAAACTTTGCGTGATGCATCGGGCCTCTGCTTTGAGCAGATGGTGGATTTGTGCGGGTTGGATTACTCCGACTACAAGGGTGTTGGTCGTGAGGGTTTGCGTTATTGCGTGGTGTTGCATTTGCTGTCTGTCAGTTTGAATCAGCGAGTCCGGTTGAAGGTGTTTGCGCCCGATGATGATTTTCCTGTGCTTGCCTCGGTGACGGAGATCTGGAATTCGGCCAACTGGTTCGAGCGAGAGGCATTTGATCTGTTTGGCATTGTGTTCGAAGGACACAACGATTTGCGTCGCATCCTGACAGACTACGGTTTCATTGGGCACCCGTTCCGCAAAGACTTTCCTTTGAGTGGTCATGTCGAGATGCGCTATGACGCAGAGAGCAAGCGCGTTGTCTACCAGCCCGTCACGATTGAGCCACGAGAAATTACACCGCGCATCATTCGCGAAGACAACTATGGAGGCCTGCACTAGGCGGTTTGTGTCATGGCTGAAATAAAAAACTACACATTAAACTTTGGGCCGCAGCATCCGGCCGCCCACGGCGTCTTGCGCTTGGTGCTGGAGCTCGATGGCGAGGTGGTGCAACGGGCCGACCCCCATATCGGTTTGCTGCATAGGGCTACCGAAAAACTGGCTGAAAGCAAGACCTTCATCCAATCCTTGCCTTACATGGACCGGCTTGATTACGTGTCCATGATGTGCAATGAGCACGCTTATTGTTTGGCCATTGAAAAGTTGCTGGACATTGAAGTGCCGGTGCGTGCCCAGTACATCCGTGTGATGTTTGCTGAAATCACGCGCCTGCTGAATCACTTGATGTGGCTGGGGTCACATGGAAACGATTGCGGTAGTTCGACCATTTTGATCTACACGTTTCGTGAGCGTGAAGATTTGTTCGACATGTACGAGGCCGTTAGCGGTGCACGTATGCATGCAGCGTACTTCCGTCCCGGTGGTGTGTACCGGGATCTGCCCGATACCATGCCTCAGTACAAGGCCAACAAGGTCCGCAATGCCAAGGGCATTGCGGAGCTCAACAGCAACCGTCAAGGTTCCTTGCTTGACTTCATTGATGACTTTACCCAGCGCTTCCCAATCTATCTGGGGGAATATCACACACTCCTCACGGAAAACCGGATCTGGAAACAGCGGACGGTGGGCATTGGGGTGGTTACGGCTGAGCGAGCGCTGAATATGGGTTTCACTGGCGCCATGCTTCGGGGTTCCGGTGTTGAGTGGGATTTGCGTAAAAAACAGCCCTACGATGTGTACGACCGCATGGATTTTGATATTCCTGTCGGTGTAACCGGCGATTGTTACGATCGATACCTGGTTCGCATGGAGGAGATGAAGCAGTCCAATCGCATCATCAAGCAATGCGTGGACTGGTTGCGTGTCAACCCCGGTCCGGTTATCACGGATAACCACAAGGTGGCCGCCCCTGATCGTGAATCCATGAAATCCAACATGGAAGAGTTGATTCACCATTTCAAACTCTTCACTGAAGGTTTTCATGTGCCCGAAGGTGAGGCCTATGCTGCGGTAGAGCATCCCAAGGGTGAGTTTGGTATTTACATCGTGAGTGATGGTGCCAACAAGCCCTACAGGTTAAAAATTCGTCCGCCTGGCTTCGTTCATTTGGCTGGATTGAATGAGATGGCCAGCGGTCACATGATTGCGGACGTTGTGGCCGTGATTGGAACTATGGATATTGTGTTTGGAGAGATTGATCGATGATCTCAGAAGCTGTTTCTCAAGCGACTAAGGCACGTTTTGCCAAGGAAGTCGCTAAATACCCTGCTGACCAAAAGCAGTCTGCTGTCATGGCCTGCTTGGCCATTGTTCAGCAGGAAGCTGGGTTCGTGAGTACGGAGAGTGAACAAATTGTGGCCGACTATCTGGGGATGGCCCCGATCGCTGTGCACGAAGTCACCACTTTCTACAACATGTACAACCAGCATGCCTGTGGCAAGTACAAGCTGAACGTCTGTACCAACTTGCCGTGCCAGTTGCGCGAAGGTGGCCGCGCCCTCAAGCATCTTGAGGAAAAGTTGGGGATTCGCATGGGTGAGACAACGACCGACGGAATGTTCACCTTGCAGCAAAGTGAGTGTCTTGGTGCTTGTGCCGACTCCCCTGTATTGTTGGTGAATGATCGCACGATGTGCAGCTTCATGAGTAATGACAAGCTTGACCAGTTGGTTGATGGCCTGCGCGCTGCTGGGGATAAATAATGATGGCTGAAAAAATTCTTGCCCAGTTTCAGGCCACTGGCGTTCAGACCTGTTTTCACGATCGACACATCAATCCGCAAATCTATGCCGGTTTGACTGGGATCAATTGGCGCCTGAAGGATTATGAAGCGCGTGGTGGCTATCAGGCGTTGCGCAAGATTCTTGCAAAAGACGGCGGGGAAGGACTGACGCAAGATCAGGTCATTGCCACCGTCAAAGAGTCGTCCTTGCGCGGGCGTGGTGGTGCTGGTTTTCCGACCGGACTCAAGTGGAGCTTCATGCCTCGCCAGTTTCCAGGTCAAAAATATCTGGTGTGCAATTCCGACGAGGGTGAGCCCGGAACTTGCAAAGACCGCGACATTCTGCAATTCAATCCGCATATCGTGATTGAAGGCATGATCATTGCTGCCTATGCCATGGGTATCACGGTGGGCTACAACTACATTCATGGCGAGATCTTCGCAAGCTACGATCGCTTTGAAGAGGCGCTGGAAGAGGCTCGTGCGGCAGGTCTGCTGGGTAACAATATTCTAGGCAGCAGCTTCACTTTTCAGTTGCATGCGGCGCACGGTTTCGGCGCCTACATTTGCGGCGAAGAAACTGCCTTGCTGGAGTCTCTTGAAGGCAAGAAGGGGCAGCCCCGGTTCAAACCACCGTTTCCGGCAAGTTTTGGCCTGTATGGCAAGCCGACCACCATCAACAATACCGAAACGTTTGCTGCGGTGCCATGGATTATCCGTAACGGTGGACCAGCATATCTGGAGTGTGGCAAGCCCAACAATGGCGGCACCAAAATCTACTCCATCAGTGGTGATGTGGAGTTGCCCGGCAATTATGAAATCCCGATGGGCACGCCGTTCTCCAAATTGCTTGAAATTGCGGGTGGCGTTCGCCGTGGTCGTCAGCTTAAAGCCGTGATCCCTGGCGGTTCATCGTCACCGATTCTGCCCGCCAGCATCATGATGGATTGCACGATGGACTACGACTCCATCGCCAAAGCGGGTTCGATGCTGGGCTCGGGGGCTGTGATTGTTCTGGACGATAGCCGTTGTATGGTCAAGAGCCTGCAGCGCTTGAGTTACTTTTACATGCACGAATCATGTGGCCAGTGCACACCATGCCGCGAGGGCACCGGTTGGTTGTCGCGCATGGTTGACCGGATCGAAAATGGTCAGGGTCGTCCTTCCGACATGGATTTGCTGAATTCGGTCGCCGAAAACATCATGGGACGCACGATTTGTGCCCTCGGCGATGCCGCCGCGATGCCGGTGCGGGCCATGATCAAGCATTTCCGTCACGAATTTGAATATCACATAGAGCACAAGACCTGTATGGTCCCTGCCTACGTTTGAGCGAGTCCCAAGATGATTGAAATCGAACTCGACGGCAAGAAGGTCGACATTGTTGAAGGCAGCATGATCATGCATGCGGCCGACAAGGCTGGCACCTACATCCCGCACTTTTGTTATCACAAGAAGCTCAGCATCGCGGCGAACTGCCGCATGTGCTTGGTGGATGTCGAAAAAATGCCAAAACCCATGCCCGCTTGTGCCACGCCCGTGACGCAAGGCATGATTGTTCGCACCAAGAGTGACAAAGCAATCAAAGCGCAGAAGTCGGTCATGGAGTTTCTGCTGATTAATCACCCGCTGGATTGCCCCATTTGTGATCAGGGTGGCGAGTGCCAGTTGCAGGATATAGCCGTTGGCTACGGTGCTTCTTCTTCCCGCTACGAGGAAGAAAAACGTGTTGTGGCTGTCAAGGATGTGGGTCCTCTGATTTCCATGCAGGAAATGACTCGCTGCATTCACTGCACGCGTTGCATTCGTTTTGGTCAGGAAGTGGCTGGTGTGATGGAGTTGGGCATGTCACATCGCGGCGAGCACGCCGAGATTGAAACCTTCGTCGGCCACACGGTTGACTCCGAGCTCTCGGGCAACATGATTGACATTTGTCCTGTTGGCGCCTTGACCAGCAAGCCCTTCCGCTACAGTGCCCGCACATGGGAACTGTCACGCCGCAAGTCGGTCAGTCCGCATGACTCAACCGGTGCCAATCTGATTGTGCAGGTCAAGAACAACAAGGTCATGCGCGTGGTTCCGCTTGAGAACGAGGAAGTCAACGAGTGCTGGATTGCCGATCGTGATCGTTTCTCTTATGAGGCTTTGAACAGCGAAGAGCGTCTAACAAGCCCCATGCTCAAGCAGGGCGGGGTGTGGAAGTCTGTTGACTGGCAGACTGCGTTGGAATACGTTGCCAACGGTTTAAAACAAATCAAGTCAGAACATGGTGCTGCGAGCATCGGTGCGCTGGTTAGCCCGCACAGTACGCTGGAAGAACTCTCGCTCGCGAACGCTTTGATGCGTGGATTGGGTAGCCAGAACATTGATTACCGTTTGCGCAACGCTGAATTCACGGCAATTGAAGGCGTGCGCTTTCTGGGAACCTCTATTGCATCCTTGTCCGACCTCCAACGCGTGTTGGTGATTGGTTCCAGTCTGCGTAAGGATCACCCCTTGTTCGCACAAAGAATTCGACAGGCGGCTCGCAAGGGCGGTGCAGTGAATTCGATTCAATGCGTAGAAGAAGACTGGGCTATGCCCATTTCCAGCACCATGCTGTGTGCCAGTCATAACTGGGTGCAGGCGCTGGCTGATGTCGCCGCGGCAATCGCTGTAGACAAAGGTGTTTCACCGCCGGCGTCAGGCATCGCCAGCGAGCAGGCCAAAGCCATTGCCAAGTCTTTGTTGAGTGGTGAGCGCAAGGCAATTTTGCTGGGTAATGCGGCGGCACATCATGCCAAAGCAACAAGCCTGTTGGCGCTCGCCAACTGGATCGGCGAACAAACAGGTGCCACGGTGGGCTATCTGACGGAAGCGGCCAACACGGTTGGCGCACAGCTCGCCGGTGCTGTCCCTGGGGCAGGTGGCTTGAACGCAGGACAAATGATCAGCGGCGGACTCAAGGCGGTCCTGCTGTTGAATAATGAGCCTGAATTTGACTCTGCTGCAGGCGCCTTGGCAACGTCTGGACTTTCGCAAGCGCAGATGGTTGTGACGCTCAGTCCATTCAAGTCGAACATGGCGTTCAGCGATGTGCTGCTTCCCATTGCCCCGTTTACAGAAACCTCCGGGACTTTTGTTAATGCCGAGGGCCGGGTGCAGAGCTTCCATGCCGTGGTTAAACCCGCGGGCGAAACCCGCCCAGCCTGGAAAGTTTTACGCGTCTTGGCCAACTTGCTGGGCCTGTCGGGGTTTGATTTCAACTCTTCAGAAGAGGTTCTTAAGCAGATACCAGGTCTACCAGCAGCAGGCACGGCATTCTTGCTGGCTCACATGTTGAACAACTCAACACAGGCGGCTATTGATCTCACTCCCGCGACGATTGAGCCGGTGGTGGCGAGTATCTATGCATTGGATGGGACGGTGCGCCGTGCAGCTAGTCTGCAACTCACGGCGGATGCCAAACGGACAGACATGGCGTTGGAGGTGGCAGCATGATTGACGCTATTTTTGCTTTTGGCTTGGGGCTGTTCAATGATCCTTGGTGGACCGCGATTGGTTGGCCGGTGGTCTGGACGCTGATCAAGATTGTGGTGGTTGTATTGCCTCTGATGGGGGCGGTCGCTTACCTCACACTTTGGGAGCGAAAGTTATTAGGCTGGATGCAGGTTCGGGTCGGTCCCAATCGGGTCGGCCCATGGGGCTTGTTGCAACCCATTGCTGATGCCTTGAAGCTGTTGGGTAAAGAAATTCTGATGCCGACAGCGGCCAGTAAAGGACTGTTTTTCATTGGTCCCGTCTTGACAATCATGCCGGCAATGGCTGCATGGGTGGTGATTCCGTTCGGTCCCGATGTTGCACTGGCAAATATCAATGCAGGTCTGTTGTTCGTGATGGCCATCACCTCGATGGAAGTCTATGGCGTGGTGATTTCAGGCTGGGCCTCAAATTCCAAATACTCGTTTCTTGGTGCCATGCGCGCCTCTGCGCAGATGGTGAGCTACGAAATCGCCATGGGCTTCTGTCTTGTTGTTGTTTTGATGGTGTCCGCCAGCATGAACATGACTGACATTGTTACCGGGCAGGGCAAGGGCTATTTTGCGCACATGGGGCTCAATTTCCTCTCATGGAATTGGTTGCCGCTGCTGCCCATTTTTGTTGTCTACATCATTTCGGGCCTGGCTGAAACCAATCGTCACCCGTTTGACGTGGTGGAAGGTGAAGCTGAAATTGTGGCCGGTCACATGGTTGAGTATTCAGGCATGTCGTATGCCATGTTCTACCTGGCCGAGTACGCGAACATGTGGCTGGTGTCGATTCTTGCGGCCACCATGTTCCTGGGCGGCTGGTTGTCGCCTTTTGACAGCGTCCTGTTCAACTGGATTCCTGGCTGGATCTGGCTGGGGCTCAAGACGTGTGCGGTAGTGAGTCTGTTTATTTGGGTTCGTGCGACCTTTCCAAGGTTTCGATATGACCAGATCATGCGTTTGGGTTGGAAGATTTTCATACCTGTTACCTTGGTGTGGCTGCTTGTTGTCGGCGCCTGGATGCAGACTTCTTTCAATATCTGGAATTAACAGGAGTTGATGATGTCCACAATTACTCCAAATCCTACGCCCTCTGCTTTTTCCATCAAGGACTTCTTTTCCAGTTTTTTGTTGCTTGAGTTGCTCAAAGGTTTGGCCTTGACGGGGCGTTACGCTTTTCGTCGCAAAGTGACGATTCAGTTCCCGGAAGAAAAAACACCTTTATCTCCCCGGTTTCGGGGCCTGCACGCATTGCGACGTTACGAGAACGGCGAAGAGCGCTGTATTGCCTGCAAGTTATGCGAGGCTGTCTGCCCGGCCATGGCGATCACGATCGAATCTGAGGTGCGGGCCGATGGTTCGCGGCGTACCAGCCGCTACGACATTGACCTGACCAAATGCATTTTTTGCGGTTTCTGCGAAGAAAGCTGTCCGGTTGATTCGATTGTTGAAACCCATATTCTGGAATACCACGGTGAAAAACGCGGTGATCTCTACTTCACCAAAGAAATGTTGCTGGCGGTTGGCGATCGTTTTGAGAACGAGATTGCGGCCAGCAAGGCTGCGGACGCCAAGTACCGCTGACCAGACGCAAGAAAGAAATTACACCTATGGATGTCAAGACTGGTTTGTTTTACGTATTTTCTGCAGTGCTTTTGTTCGCTGCGTTTCGGGTAATTACGGCCCGCAATCCGGTTCATGCCGCTTTGTTCCTTGTGCTTGCGTTTTTCCAGGCCGCCATGGTCTGGATGCTGCTTAAGGCCGAGTTTCTCTCCATCACGCTGGTGCTGGTTTATGTGGGCGCGGTGATGGTGCTGTTCCTGTTCGTGGTGATGATGATGGACATCAACGTCGACAGTGTTCGCCAGGGATTCTGGAAACACTTTCCGTTGGCCGCCGTCGTCGGTGTACTCATCGCGCTGGAGATGGCTGCTGTATTAATGGGCGGATTCCGCGGTGCCGAAGAACCCCGTTCGGTGGCTATTGTGGGCCAGGCAACGGCCGAGATATCCAATAGCCGCGAGTTGGGCAAGCTCTTGTATACCCAATACCTCTATCCACTTGAGATTGCTGCTGCGATCCTGCTGGTTGCCATGATTGCTGCGATCGCACTGACACTGCGTCAACGTAAGGACAGTAAGTATGTGAGCCCTTCGGACCAGGTGCGGGTCAAGTCGAAAGACCGCATGATTGTGGTCAAGATGGCGACCACTCAAGTGGCGGTGGTCGACGCTGCGCCAACTGTGGAGAATAAAGTATGACAGTAACCCTTGGACATTTTTTATCGCTGGGGGCCATGCTGTTTGCCCTGTCGGTTATTGGTATCTTTCTCAATCGCAAAAACTTGATTGTTCTGTTGATGGCCATCGAATTGATGTTGCTGGCGGTCAATACCAATTTCGTTGCTTTCTCCTACTACCTGGGCGACATGCACGGGCAAATTTTCGTGTTTTTTATTCTGACCGTCGCTGCTGCCGAATCGGCAATCGGTCTGGCTATTTTGGTGCTGTTGTTCCGTAACAAGTCCAGCATCAACGTGGACGAACTCAATACGCTCAAGGGTTAATAAGATGAGTCAAACCCTTACTGCTTCAACACTACTTGCCGTGCCGATGGCGCCGCTGGTTGGAGCCCTGCTTGCCGGTATTCTCGGAACCAAGTTTGGTGGTAACTGGATGGGTCGACGCATGTCGCATTCACTCACCATCCTGGGTGTGCTCCTGTCGTTTGTCCTGTCTGCCATGACCCTCAAAAGCGTGGTGATGGATGGCGCCCGCTTTAATGAAACCCTTTACACCTGGATGGTGGTGGGGGGGCTCAAGATGGAGATTGGTTTCCTGGTCGACGGTCTTACCGCGATGATGATGTGCGTGGTGACTTTTGTGTCCTTGATGGTGCATATTTACACCATCGGCTACATGGAAGAAGACGAAGGTTACAACCGTTTCTTCTCCTATATTTCGCTCTTTACTTTTTCTATGTTGATGCTGGTGATGAGCAACAACATGCTGCAACTGTTCTTTGGCTGGGAGGCGGTTGGCCTCGTGTCATATTTGCTGATTGGCTTCTGGTTCAACAAGCCGACCGCCATTTTTGCCAACATGAAAGCCTTTTTGGTCAATCGGGTGGGTGACTTCGGTTTCATTCTTGGTATTGGACTGATCGTTGCATTCTCGGGCACGCTCAATTACACCGAAGCGTTTGCCAAGGCCGGTGATCTCGCGAAGCTGAGCTTTCCCGGTACCGACTGGATGCTGATCACCGTCATCTGTATCTGTCTGTTTATCGGTGCCATGGGTAAATCGGCCCAGTTTCCGCTGCACGTCTGGCTGCCGGATTCAATGGAAGGCCCAACACCCATTTCGGCGCTGATTCACGCGGCCACGATGGTGACCGCTGGTATTTTCATGGTCGCACGCATGTCGCCATTGTTTGAGCTCAGTGAAACAGCATTGAACTTTGTGATGGTGATCGGCGCCATTACGGCCTTGTTCATGGGGTTTTTGGGCATTATCCAGAACGACATCAAGCGAGTCGTTGCCTATTCGACTTTGTCGCAGTTGGGTTACATGACCGTGGCACTCGGCGCTTCAGCCTATTCAGTGGCCGTGTTTCACCTGATGACGCATGCGTTCTTCAAGGCGCTGCTGTTTCTTGCCGCTGGTTCGGTGATCATGGGTGTGCACCACAATCAGGATATCCGCTGGATGGGCGGGCTTCGCAAGTACATGCCGATCACCTGGATAACCTCCTTGCTGGGATCATTGGCGCTCATTGGCACGCCCTTGTTCGCCGGTTTCTATTCCAAGGACAGCATCATTGAAGCCGTTCATGAAAGTCATCTGCCGGGTGCTAGTTTTGCATCGTTTGCAGTGCTGGCCGGCGTCTTCATCACCGCGTTCTATTCTTTTCGGCTGTATTTCCTTGTGTTCCATGGCAAAGAGCGTTTCGACCAAAATCCGGATGCGCACCATGACGATCATCATGGGCACGCGGCTGAACCGCACAAACCCCATGAGTCGCCTTGGGTTGTGACAGTGCCGTTGATCCTGCTTGCGATTCCTTCTGTTGTGATCGGATTTATGACCATTCAGCCAATGCTGTATGGCGAGTTTTTCAAGGATGCCATTTTTATTAATGGAGAGAAACACGCCGCTATGGAGGAAATGGCCAAAACGTTCCACGGACCGCTGCAAATGGCTATGCATGCGCTGACGACCATGCCCTTCTGGCTGGCGTTAGCAGGCGTGGTGACTTCGTATTACATGTACATGATCAACCCAGCCTTGCCTGCCGCTATCAAGAAACGATTTCAGCCGATCTACACCTTGCTTGAAAACAAGTACTACATGGACTGGATCAATGAGAACATCCTGGCACGTGGGGCGAGAGCCCTGGGCACCGGTTTGTGGAAATGGGGTGATCAGGCCTTGATTGATGGCGTACTCGTCAATGGATCGTGGAAAGTGGTTGCCAAGGTATCTGGCTTGGCTCGCCGGGTGCAGTCGGGCTATCTGTATCACTATGCGTTGGCAATGATCATGGGTGTTTTTGTGCTGATGACGTACTTCGTCTGGCTCAAGTAGGAGAATAAAAAAAATGGGTTTGTTGAGCCTGGCTATTTGGACGCCGATTATTTTCGGTGTCGTGCTGCTTGCACTTGGTCGCGATGATCAGGCGCGTGTCGTGCGTTGGGTCGCACTAATTGGCGCTGTTGTCAGCTTTCTTGTGACGTTGCCGCTGTACGGCGGCTTTAGGCTCGGTACGGCTGCAATGCAGTTTGTTGAGCACGCTCCGTGGATTGAGCGTTTTAATGTCAACTACCACTTGGGGGTAGATGGCATTTCGCTCTGGTTTGTGCTGTTGACGGCCTTCATTAATGTCGTTGTGGTGATTGCCAGCTGGGAGTCCATTACCCGCCGCGTTAATCAGTACATGGGGGCATTCCTGATCCTGAGCGGTTTGATGATCGGCGTGTTTTGTGCGCTGGACGGCATGCTGTTTTACGTGTTTTTCGAAGCGACGTTGATCCCGATGTACTTGATCATTGGTATCTGGGGCGGTCCGAACAAAATCTACGCGGCCTTCAAGTTTTTCCTGTACACGCTGCTCGGCTCCCTCTTGATGCTGATTGCACTGATTTTTCTGTATGTCAAATCGGGTGGTAGTTTTGACCTTGCGTTGTGGCACCAACTGCCGCTGAACAGCACGACGCAAACATTGCTGTTCTTTGCCTTCTTGGCCGCTTTTGCGGTGAAGGTGCCGATGTGGCCCGTCCACACCTGGTTGCCCGACGTGCACGTTGAAGCGCCTACCGGCGGTTCCGCCGTGCTGGCGGCCATCATGCTCAAGCTCGGTGCCTATGGTTTTCTTCGTTTTTCATTGCCCATTGCACCGGATGCCTCGCGCGAGTGGGCCTGGTTGATGATCGCCTTGTCGCTCATTGCCGTCATCTATGTCGGTTTGGTGGCGATGGTGCAAAAGGACATGAAAAAGCTGGTGGCTTATTCATCGATTGCGCACATGGGTTTTGTGACACTCGGCTTCTTCATCTTCAATGATCTGGGCGTGTCAGGCGGCATCGTGCAAATGATTGGTCATGGCTTTGTTTCAGCCGCCATGTTCTTGTCGATTGGGGTGTTGTACGACCGTGTCCATTCCCGCGAGATTGCCAGCTATGGTGGTGTTGTCAATACCATGCCCAAGTTCACTGCGTTTGCCTTGCTGTTTGCCATGGCGAATTGCGGCTTGCCAGGAACCGCCGGTTTTGTCGGTGAGTGGATGGTGATTTTGGGTGCTGTTAAAGCGAATTTCTGGCTGGGTTTTGGCGCTGCCAGCGCACTCATCTTTGGCGCGGCATATACCTTGTGGATGTTCAAACGTGTCTATTTGGGCCCGGTTGCCAACCACCATGTCAAAGCCTTGGTAGATATCAATAGCCGTGAGTTCGTGATGCTGTCCCTGCTGGCTATTGCGGTCTTGTACATGGGTATTTATCCGAAGCCGTTTACGGACGTGATGGATACCTCCGTAGCGGCGTTGCTCAAGCACGTGGCGTTGTCCAAGCTGAATTGATCAGTCTGAATTGACCTAATTGAATTAAGAGATGGAACATGATCGATAAACTCAGTTGGATCTCGGTATATCCCGAAATCATCCTGCTCCTCATGGCCTGCGTGATCACGCTGGCTGATCTTGGTGTGAAAAGTCCACGCCGCACAACGACCTATTTGTTGACGCTGCTGACCTTGGGCGTTGTGGCAACGCTGCAAGCCGTTTACGCAACCGGTGGGGCAACGCTGTACGGCTTTGGCAACATGGTGGTGAGTGATCAGATGGGCAATTGGCTCAAATGCTTTGCCACGATTGCGGTGATGGTTACGCTGGTCTATGGGCGCCCTTATGCCGCCGACCGGGACATGATGCGTGGTGGCGAGATGTTCTCTTTGAGCATGTTTGCACTGCTGGGCATGTTCGTCATGATCTCCGGCAACAATTTCCTCGTGATTTACATGGGTCTTGAATTGCTCACGCTCTCCAGCTATGCGCTGGTCGCCCTGCGGCGTGATAACGCCACGGCGACAGAAGCAGCCATGAAATACTTTGTGCTGGGTGCCATGGCCTCGGGTTTCCTGTTGTACGGTATGTCGATGATGTATGGTGCCACCGGCTCGCTCGATGTGAACGCGGTGTTCAAAGCGATTAATTCAGGTCAAGTCAATCATCAGGTGTTGGTCTTCGGCTTGGTCTTCATCGTGTCGGGTCTCGCCTTCAAGCTGGGTGTGGTGCCGTTTCACATGTGGATCCCAGACGTTTACCAGGGTGCGCCCACTGCCGTAACCCTGCTCATTGGTGGCGCGCCCAAGTTGGCCGCGTTTGCTATTTTTATCCGCTTGCTGGTGGAAGGTATGCTGCCTCTCGCGATCGACTGGCAGCAAATGTTGATGGTGCTGTCGATCGGATCGCTGCTGATCGGTAACCTCGCCGCCATCGCACAGACCAATCTCAAGCGCATGTTGGCGTACTCAACTATTTCCCAAATGGGTTTTGTGTTGCTGGGACTGATGTCGGGCGTTGTCAATGGCAATATTCAGTCCGCTGCCAATGCCTACAGTTCTTCCATGTTCTATGTCATTACCTACGTGCTGACGACACTGGCAAGTTTCGGGGTCATCTTGCTGCTCGCTCGTGATGGCTTTGAGAGTGAAGAGATTTCTGATTTCGCGGGTCTGAATGAGCGTAGTCCGCTGTATGCCGCCGTGATGGCCATCTGTCTTTTCTCTCTGGCCGGCATTCCTCCGATGGTCGGCTTTTACGCCAAGCTCTCGGTGCTGCAGGCGTTGATTGCTTCGGGTCAGGCGATTCACATCGGTTTGGCCGTGTTCGCTGTGATGATGTCCTTGATTGGTGCGTTTTATTACCTGCGTGTTGTCAAAGTTATGTATTTTGATCAGCCCATTACGGCCAGCACCGTGTCCGCTCCCTTCGATGTTCGTGCTGTGCTGTCGGTCAACGGCGCACTGGTGCTGATTCTGGGTCTGGTGCCGGGTGGCTTGATGGCCTTGTGCGCGAATGCCATTGTGCAGATGCTGGGTACTTGATCGCTTTTGCCTGGTTAACTTACTCGTGTCTCAAACTGTTTCCGTCTGGCTCGTTGTTGTTGTCGCCTTCGTGGCGGCCAATTTGCCGTTTCTCAGCCATCGCTTATTGGCGGTGGTGACGCCTGCCAAGCCAAAAACTTTGGCAGTGCGTTTGGCCGAGTTGTTTGTGTTCTATTTTCTGGCTGGCGGCCTTGGCCTGCTGCTTGAAAATCGGGCTGGCCAGATTGCGCCGCAGACCTGGGAGTTTTATGCAATCACGGCCACACTGTTTGTGACCTTTGCCTTTCCCGGTTTTGTTTATCGCTACCTCCTCAAGCATCGCGCTTAGTTCTCTGTCGCCGTTATGAACGATCGTCATCTGATCGAAGAACAGCTCGCCAGCGTCGAGTTATTCAAGGGCAACTTTTTGCACGCCTTTCGCGATACGGTTGCGCTGCCGGATGGTGTGACGGCGACTCGTGAATATGTCGTGCATCCCGGCGCGGTCATGATTATTCCTCTGGTTGAAGAGGCCTCCGGCGAGATCAAGGTCGTGCTGGAGCGCCAGTTCCGCTATCCCGTGGGCCAGGTGATGATTGAGTTCCCGGCGGGCAAGCTCGACCCAGGGGAAGATAGTCAGCTTTGCGCGCAACGTGAGTTGAGGGAGGAAACCGGCTACAGCGCGACCGAGTGGGCGCGGGCCGGGGTGTTGCATCCGGTCATTTCCTATTCCACCGAGTTTATTGACATCTGGTTTGCCCGTGGCTTGAGCTCCGGTGAACGGCAGCTTGATCAAGGTGAGTTTCTGGATGTCTTTACTGCCACCCCGACTGACTTGCTGCAATGGTGCCGCGATGGCCGGGTGACGGATGCGAAAACCCTGACGGCTGCGTTGTGGTTGCAAAACGTCTTGTCGGGCGCCTGGGAATTGAATTGGCACGGTCCCGCCGCGCCGAGCCCGGCCGGTTAGTGGTGTCATGAAAGTTCTGGATCTCCAGTGTGGCTTTCTGCATGTGTTTGAAGGCTGGTTCGCTTCAGAAGATGATTATTTATCTCAACGTGAGCGTAGCCTGGTTGAATGTCCCGTCTGCGGCGATGCAGCCATCACCAAGCGCTTGAGTGCGCCGCGTCTCAACCTGGGTAGTGTTCGCTCCGAGACCGCGGTGACGGACGAAGTAGTTTCCCCTGTGGGTTTAGACCAGACCCTGCAGGCAGCCTGGATGGCGGTGGCCCGCCGCATCGTGGCCACGACCGAAGATGTCGGAAATCAGTTTGCGGAAGAAGCCCGCAAGATCCATTACGGGGAGACCGCCGAGCGAGGCATTCGCGGCAAGGCCTCACCCGAAGAGACGGCATCCCTTCATGAAGAAGGCATTGCCGTGCTGTCTTTGCCGCTGCCTGAAGCCCTCAAGGGGCCGTTGCAGTAGTCGGTTGCGCCCTGTCGCCAGGGCTGTTCAAGGGTAGAGGCCGCGCAGTTCGCGTGCATGCAATATGCGCTTGCAGCCCACAATGAAGGTTGCCGTGCGCAGGCTCACTTTGTTGTCCTGTGCCACTTCCCAGACGCCCGCAAAGGCCTCTTTCATGATACGTACCAGTCGGGCATTGATCTCGTCCTCGCTCCAGAAGAAGCTGGAGAAGTCTTGCACCCACTCAAAATAGCTGACCGTCACGCCGCCTGCGTTGGCGATCACATCGGGCAGCACCAGCACGTTGCGTTCCGCCAGGATGTCATCGGCTGCGGGCGTCGTGGGGCCGTTGGCACCTTCGATGACCATGCGGGCCTTGATACGGCCTGCGTTGTGTTCGGTAATCTGCTGTTCCAGCGCGGCCGGAATCAGGATGTCACAGTCCACTTCCCAGAATTTATCGTCGGCCAGCACTTCGGCCTGGGCAAAACCAGCCACCGTGCCGACGGCTGCTACATGGGCCAGCAACGCGGGCACGTCAAGGCCAGCTTCCCGGTAAATGGTGCCGCCGTGGTCCTGCACCGCCACTACGCGAGCGCCCGCTTGCGCAAACAACCGAGCGGAGACACCGCCAACATTGCCAAACCCCTGGACCGCGACGCGCGAGGTGGCAATGTCCAGACCGATGTGGCGGGCCGCTTCCGAGCCAACGGTAAATACGCCCCGGCCGGTCGCATCGCGCCGTCCGAGGGAGCCGCCGAGGTCAACCGGTTTGCCGGTGACCACGCCGGTGGCGGTGGCGCCTTCGTTCATGGAGTAGGTGTCCATCATCCAGGCCATGGTCTGCTCATTGGTGTTCACGTCCGGCGCCGGAATGTCCTTGGTTGGACCGATGATGATGCCGATTTCGCTGGTGTAGCGGCGCGTCATGCGCTCCAGTTCGCCGAGAGACAGTGTTTTGGGGTCGACCCGAATGCCGCCTTTGGCGCCACCAAAGGGCACGTTGACTGCCGCATTCTTGATCGACATCCAGGCTGACAAGGCCATCACTTCGGACAAGGTCACGTCCTGGTGAAAACGTACGCCGCCTTTACCCGGCCCGCGTGAGGTGTTGTGTTGCACCCGGTAGCCTTCAAAGTGCGCCACAGTGCCGTTGTCCAGCTGGATCGGCACATCCACAATCAGCGCCCGTTTGGGTCGTTTGAGGGTTTCTGCCCAGCGCGCCAGATTACCGAGGTACGGCACGACGCGGTCAACCTGTTGCAGGTAGATACCCCAGGGGCCAAGATTGTCAGCCTGCAGGTAGGACGGGAGCAGAGCAGGCGGCACCGTCGTGCCTGATCGGACGGCTGGATTTGAATTGGGCACAAGTGACATGAGTAAATACCTTCAGGAGTTAATCAAGTCTTGGACTGTAGTGCGCCAGGCGCTTATTGTCTAAGGCCGGTTTTCTGCCTATCTATGCAAAAAATTCATAACAAGAAGATGGATTGAAAAAAACCATTTGCGACCAAGTCGTGCCTGCTCAAGGCCGCAATGGCAACGGCCATCAGGCGTTGAATTGCAAAGCCGCCAGCCCCGCATAAACGCCGCCGCGCGCCACCAGTTCGGCGTGTGTTCCTTGCTCCACCAACTGGCCGTGATCCAGCACCACAATCAGGTCGGCCTTTTGTACCGTGGCCAGGCGGTGCGCAATGACCAGCGTGGTGCGGTCGCGCATGGCGGACTCCAGCGCCGCCTGCACCATGCGTTCGCTTTCGGCGTCCAGCGCGCTGGTCGCTTCGTCCAGCAACAGCAGGGGCGGGTTTTTCAGCATGGCGCGGGCAATCGCAATGCGCTGACGCTGGCCGCCGCTCAGGCGCACGCCGCGTTCACCCAGAAAGGTGGCATAGCCTTCGGGCAGCGCGCTGATGAATTCGTCGGCAAACGCGGCTTGCGCGGCGGCCTTGACCTCGTCGTCGCTGGCTTCGGGTTTGCCGTAGCGAATATTCTCCAGTGCGCTGCTGGAGAAGATGACGGCGTCTTGCGGCACGATGCCGATGCGCTGGCGCAGGTCATGCAAGGCCAGGTCGTGGGTGGCCACGCCGTCCAGCACAATCCGGCCCGATGCCGGGTCGTAAAAGCGCAGCAGTAATTGAAACACCGTGCTTTTGCCCGCGCCGCTGGGGCCGACGATGGCGACCGTCTGACCCGGCTGAACGTCCAGGGAGAAATCACTCAATGCCGGCTGGTTGGGGCGCGACGGATAGTGAAAGTTAACTGCTTCAAATTTAATAGCGCTTCCCGCAAGCTGCGCGGGGGCTGGCACTGGATTTAAGGGTGATTCGATGGGCGAGCGGCTGCCCAGTAACTCCATCAGGCGCTCGGTTGCACCGGCGGCGCGCAGCAAGTCGCCGTAGACCTCGCCCAGAATCGCAAAGGCACTGGCCAGAATGATGACGTACATCACCGTCTGGCCCAGATCGCCAGCGCTGATGCGGCCGGCCATCACCGCCTGCGTGCCTTGGTACAAGCCCCACAGCAGGGCGGCCGAGGTGGCGATGATGATGAACGCCACCAACACCGAGCGCGCCTTGGTGCGTCGCACGGCCGTCTGGAAAGCGCTGTCGGTAGAGGCCGTGAAGCGGGCCGATTCGCGGCCTTCGGCGGTGTAGCTCTGCACCACCGGTATGGCGTTCAGCACCTCCGCCGCGATGGCGCTCGAATCCGCCACCCGGTCCTGGCTGGCGCGTGACAGTTTGCGCACGCGCCGGCCAAACCACAGCGCAGGCGCCACGATCAGAACCAGCACGCCCAGCACCTGAAACATCACATAGGGGTTGGTCCAGATCAGCATGCCCAGGGCGCCGATGCCCATCACGGTATTGCGCAAGCCCATGGAGAGTGACGAGCCGACGACGGTCTGCACCAGCGTGGTGTCGGCGGAGAGGCGCGACAGAACTTCACCGGTCTGGGTGGTCTCGAAAAACTCGGGACTTTGTTGCAGCACATGGCCGTACACCGCGTTGCGCAAATCGGCGGTCACCCGTTCCCCCAGCCAGCTCACCATGTAAAAGCGGCCCGCTGAAAACAGGCCCAGCGCCACCGCCACCGCAAACAGGGCGGCAAAGTGCTCGCGCAAGGCCATCACCTGCGCGCCCTTGTCGGTTTGCACCAGCCCGCCGTCAATCAGGTAACGCAGGGCGATGGGGAAAGCCAGCGTCGCCACGGCCGCCATCACCAGAAAAGTGAGCGCCAGCGCAATGCGGCCGCGGTAAGGCAGCAGAAAAGGGCGCAGACCGGAGAGTGAACGCGGCGACGCTTTGGAGGGAGTAGGGGTAGACATGCGTCACAGTGTAGCCAAAAAGCCCAAAACATTGCCGCGCCAAACTTAGCCTTGACAGTAATTGCCTAAGCAAATAATATGGCGCTTATGAGTGTTTCCAATAAATCCGATCGTTCCAGCCCTCCCGGCGCAGAGGCAGCGGGCGAGGCCAACGAGTTTTACCATCCCGGGGATTACGTCCCGGAAAACAGTGTGGGTTATTTGATGCGGCGCGTGCTGTCCACCGTGGCGCATGAAGTCGAGCGTCAACTGGAAGCCAGTGACCTGACCAATGCCCAATGGTTCCCGCTGTTCAAGTTGTACATGGGCAAGACCTCCACCGTGGCCGAACTGGCGCGTGAATGTCACCTGGATTGCGGTGCCATGACCCGGATGCTGGACCGGCTGGAAGCCAAGGGCTTGTGCCTGCGGGTGCGATCCGTGGCGGACCGACGTGTTGTCAATATTGAATTGACCGAGGCCGGACGCGAAGTGGCAAAAGGCATTCCGGCCTTGCTCTGCCAGATTCACAACGCGCATCTGGCCGGTTTTTCAGTGGAAGAGTTTGAAACCCTGAAAAGTTTTTTGCGCCGCATCCTTGACAACGCCCAAGCCCAGTCCACCCCGCCGACGCCAGGAGGCCCGCATGAGGCTTGAACCGCACAAAACGGGCGCACGCGCGCACTTGACCCAAGCCGCATTGCTCGCGCTCGTGGCGCTCGGCCTCACGGCGTGCGCCAGCACGAGCGGCATTCAGCCGCACGCCACCTTGCGCGACGCTCCGTCCTTGGGCTTGCCTGCGGAGCAAAATGCCCCGGTGACGCTGGAGGCCCAGTGGTGGCAGGAATTTGGCGACGCGCAACTCAACCAGCTGATTGAGGCGGCGCTGGCCAACAACCCCAGTCTCAAAATTGTGCAGGCCCGCTTGGCACGAGCCCAGGCGGGTGCGGATGGGGTCGATGCGGCCAGCGGCCCGCAACTCTCTGCCGGGATCGAGGCCACACGGCAAAAGTACACCGCCAATGGCGCCGTTCCGCCCCCGCTGGCGGGCACGATCCAAGAAAGTGGAACTGCGCAACTCAGCGGCAGCTGGGAGCTGGACTTTTTTGGAAAAAACCGCGCCGCACTTGAAGCCGCGCTGGGCAGCACCCGTGCCGCGCAGGCCGATGCCGAGGCCGCCCGCATGCTGCTGGCGAGCAACGTGGCGCGCAGCTACTTCTCGCTGGTGCGCCTGAACGAGCAACTGGGGGTGGCACAGCAACTGCTGGCCCAACGCACACAGGCCCAGCAACTGGTGCTGGACCGGGTCAACGCCGGCCTGGATACACAACTGGAATTGCGTCAAAGTGAAGGCGCCTTGCCCGAGGCCCGGCTGCAGATCGAAACCCTGCAGGAGCAGTTGACGCTGGCCCAGAATGCACTGAATGCCCTAATTGGACAACCAAATAAGCCTGTAGCCCCCGTGCTACCTTCGCAATCAGCTATTAAAAATATAGCAACTCCAAAGGTGCTGCCATCGGACCTGCTGGGTCGGCGGGCTGACATTGCGGCCGCGCGCTGGCGCGTCGAAGCGGCCACGCAGGACGTGAGCAATGCGCGGAGCCAGTTTTATCCCAACGTCAACCTGATGGCGTTTGCCGGTTTTTCCAGCATTGGGCTGGACCGCTTGTTCGGGGCGGGCAGCGAGCAGTGGGGCGTCGGCCCGGCGCTGCGGCTGCCCCTGTTTGACGGTGGCCGGCTGCGCGCCAACCTGCGCGGCAAAACGTCGGATCTGGATGCCGCCATTGAGAGTTACAACGCGGCCGTCATCGACGCCGTCCACGAGGTCGCCGATCAACTGGCTTCGTCACAGGCCATTACGCGTCAGCAAACCGAGCAGCGTGCCGCGCAAGCCTCGGCCGAGAACGCGCAGGCGATTGCCGTGCAGCGTTATGAAGCCGGGCTGAGCAATTACCTGCAAGTGCTGACCGCCGAAACGACGGTGCTCAACCAGCGCCGCCAGGGTGTCGATCTCGCCGCCCGCGCGCTCGATACCCAGGTGGCGCTGATGCGTGCGTTAGGCGGTGGTTACCACGCTGATCTGCCCGCTGTCACCTCACAAAAATAAGTTACCTCCCCATTTTTGAATGCCCCCATGACTGCACCTCAAACCCCCACCCCCGCCGCCAACGTGGCCAGCAATCCCACCCGCAAACGACTGTTGATCACGCTGGCCAGCGTGGTGGTGGTTGCCGGCCTCGGCTGGACCGCCTATGAATGGCTGGTGGCCAGCCACTACGAGTCCACCGATAACGCCTATGTGCAGGGCAACGTGATCCAGATCACGCCGCAGATTGGCGGCACCGTCATGGCCATCCTGGCGGACGAAACCGATTACGTCAAAGCCGGCCAGCCGCTGGTCAAGCTCGACCCGGCGGACGCCAAAATCGCCCTGGACCAGGCGTCGGCCAACCTGGCCCAAGCCGTGCGGCAGGTGCGCACGCTGTATGCCAACAACGGCAGTTTGGGGGCGCAAATCACCCTGCGCGAATCGGATGTGAGCAAGGCGCAAACCGAAATCGCCCGCGCCACCGATGACTTGAATCGCCGCCAGTCGCTGGTCGGCAACGGTGCCGTGTCCCGGGAAGAACTCAACCACGCGCAAACGCAACTGGCCAACGGCAAGAGCGCGTTGGCGGCGGCGCTGGCCGGGGTGAGCGCGGCCAAAGAACAGCTGGTCAGCAACCAGGCCATGACCGACGGCACCAGCATCGACCAGCACCCAAGTGTGATGGCGGCGGCCGCCAAAGTGCGCGAAGCCTGGCTGACGACCCAGCGGGCCGCCTTGCCGGCGCCAGTGGACGGCTTTGTGGCGCGGCGCAGCGTGCAACTGGGCCAGCGCGTGGCTGCGGGCACGCCCCTGATGTCCATCGTTCCGCTCAACCAGTTGTGGGTGGATGCCAACTTCAAGGAAGTGCAGTTGCGCCACATCCGCATTGGCCAGCCGGTCAGTCTGACAGCCGATCTGTACGGCAAAAAGGTCGAATACAAAGGCACGATCAGCGGTCTCGGCATGGGCACCGGTGCCGCCTTTGCCCTGTTGCCGGCGCAAAACGCCACTGGTAACTGGATCAAGGTGGTGCAGCGCGTCCCGGTGCGTGTGGCGCTGGACGCGGCTCAATTGGCGCAAAACCCTTTGCGTGTCGGCTTGTCCATGGAAGTTACGGTCGATGTCAGCAAGCAAGACGGCAAAACGCTGGCCGATGCCCCGCGTGCTGCCGCGCTGGTGCAAACCACGGTGTACGACGCGCTGGACAACGGTGCCGCCGAGGCGGTCCGTAAAATTGTGGCCGCCAACAGCGGCCGCCGTTAATTAGAAACCGCCGTTAACCGAGCCCCGCATGGCCACTGCCTCTCCCTTTATTCCCTTGCCGCCGCTGCAAGGCTCGGCCCGCCTGTGGGGCACGATTGCCCTGTCGCTGGCCACGTTCATGAACGTGCTGGACTCGTCGATTGCCAATGTGTCGCTGCCGGCGATTGCCGGAGACCTGGGCGTCAGCGCCAACCAGGGCACCTGGGTCATTACCAGCTTTGGTGTGGCGAACGCCATCGCCTTGCCGCTGACCGGTTGGCTGTCGCAGCGTTTCGGCCAGGTCCGGCTGTTCATTACCAGCGTCTTGCTGTTTGTGCTGGCCTCCTGGTTGTGCGGCCTGGCGCCCAACATGACCTCGTTGATTGCGTTTCGCGCCCTGCAGGGTTTCGTTGCCGGTCCCATGATTCCACTGTCGCAGGGCTTGCTGCTGTCGAGCTACCCGCCAGCCCTGGCCGGTCTGGCCATGGCCTTGTGGGCCATGACCACGCTGGTGGCGCCGGTACTGGGGCCGCTGCTGGGCGGTTGGATCACCGACAACATTTACTGGTCCTGGATTTTCTACATCAACATCCCGATTGGCCTGCTGTCGGCCTTCATGGTCTGGTCGATCTACCACAAGCGCGAAAGTGTGACGCACAAACTGCCGATCGATGGCGTCGGTTTGGGCTTGCTGGTGCTGTGGGTGGGGGCGTTGCAAATCATGCTGGACAAAGGCAAGGAGCTGGACTGGTTTCACTCGCCTGAAGTGGTCGGCCTCGGCGTGGTGGCGCTGGTCGGCTTTGCCTTCTTTCTGGTCTGGGAGCTGACCGAGGAACACCCGGTGGTGGACCTGCGCTTATTCAAGCGGCGCAACTTCTGGGCCGGCACCGTGGCCATCTCGGTCGGCTACGGCCTGTTCTTTGGCAATGTCGTGTTGCTGCCGCTGTGGCTGCAACAGTTCATGGGGTATCCGTCAACCGACGCCGGCATGCTGCTGGCGCCGGTCGGCTTGTTCGCCATCATCCTGTCGCCGCTGGTGGGTCGAAATGTCAGCAAGGTGGACCCGCGTTATCTGGCCAGCTTTGCCTTTGTCGTGTTTTCGCTGGTCTTGATCATGCGCTCGCATTTCAATACCCAGGCCGACTTCGGCACCATGATGCTGCCCACGCTGATACAGGGCATTGCCATGGCGTTTTTCTTCATTCCCCTGTCGGTCATCGTGCTCTCGGGCATCTCGCCGGACAAAATTCCGGCGGCCTCCGGCCTGTCCAGTTTTGTGCGCATTGTGGCGGGCTCGTTTGGCACTTCGATTGCCACCACGGTCTGGCAAGACCGCGCCGCCATGCACCACGCCCAGCTGTCGGAATCGATCCATCAAGGCAGTTTGGCGACAACCCAGGTGCTGTCCGGACTGAGCAGCGCGGGCCTGACGCCAGAGCAAGCGCTGGCGCAGGTGAACCGGCTGGTGGACCAGCAGGCCTACATGCTGGCCATCAACGATGTGTTTTATGCCTCGGCCCTGATTTTTCTGCTGCTCATCCCGGTGGTCTGGCTGTCACGGCCGAAGATGGGCGGGGCGGGCAGTGCCGATGCCGCCGCCGGCGCGCATTGATGTCCTTGAGCCGCGCCTACAGTCGCAGCGGGCTGGCGTAGCCGGTCATCTCCAAATAGCCGCGGCCAACCAATTGGCACTGGCTGTCAAACAGCTCGCTCAAGCCTTCCCAATACACCGCGCCGGTGGAGTTGCGGCTGTCGAGCTCCTGGTTGTCGATGACGGCTTTGACGGTGTAGGCCGCTGTCGGCGTCCGCACGGTCCATTCCACCGGGTAGCGGGCCTGGGTCAACGGGCTGGTCCAACTGCGCACCGGCTGGAACAGCACCTCGCCGTGCGAAAAGACCTGGGGCGTGGCCCCCATGGCCGGGCGACGAAACGAGCCGCCATCCCACAGTGCGTTGCCGGCCTTGTCGCGCAGCCGAAACGCCGTGAACGCGCTGCCATCCAGCAGATTCATGCCAATCCAGTCCCAGCCCACCGCCTGCGGGTGCAGCAGGGCTTGGCTCCATTCATGGTCGAGCCAGGCCGTGCCTTGCACCGGCATCGCTTGCCCCTCCAAGGCCAGCGTGCCGGTGACTTGCAGTTGCGGCAGGCTGTAATAAAAACTGGCTTGCTGTGCATCCGGCCCCTTGCGCGATAAACCCTGCGCCCCTTGCAATAGCAGCGGTTGCGTCTCGCGCAAGGCCAGCGCAAAACGGAAGCCATGGCCTGCCGCGTTGGCCCGGTACTGGCTGGCCTCGTGCGTCAGCGACCAGTCGCGCAAGGTGATGGCGGTGTCGTCGTTGCGGGCCTGTGCCACTTCAAAACCTTGCCGCGCGATGCGCTGGTCGTGCCACAGCTTTTGGCCCGCCACGTCGGTCACGGCCGCATGCGCAAAGATCAGCTGCTTGGCGGCAAAGGCCGAACTCATGCCCTGCGTGCTCTCTATGCGCGAGCGAAAAAACGTGAGTTGAAAGCCGAACTCGAGATCAGTCGCACCCGCGCCCGTGCGCAAATGACCGGTGATGTACCACCACTCAATGGCAAAGTCCGGGTGGCTGCCCAAGTCGCGCGGAAACTGCAGCACACGCGGCAGCAACGACTGAGCCGCCATCGGGGTGGTGGCCGCTGCTTGTAACGGCAACAGCGGTGCGGCCAGTCCGGCCAGCAGCAGTTGTCGGCGGAACAAGTTGGGGGGCGTGGCGTCTGTCATGCCCAAATTGTCGCTGCGATCCCGGTTGGCCGGACGGCGCGGCCGCGTGGGTGCTTGGTCAATCGCATCACTGGCCTCAAAAAGCGAATTTGTCACACCACGGTCACACGGATCGCACAAGATGGCCCGGGTTTTCCCTTGGTTTTAATCTCACTCGGCCCACGTTGGACCGGTATTTCGAAAAGAGCAGTCATCAATGTCACAAGCAACTTCCTGGAGCGGGTTCTGGGTATCTGGTTCCTTTTCGCGCCGGATCATGAGTGTTTTGTCGCTAGTTCTGGCGGTGGCACTCATCGGCTCGGCGCTCGGGGTCTGGTCGCTGCAACGGGTTTCAAAAGAGACCGGGCGGATGGTGGATGAAGTCATGGCCACGGAGCGCCTGGCGGGTGATTTACACCGTCATATCGCCGTCAATGTGGCCCGCTCCAAGGCACTGGCCTTGAGCTCGGAGCCCCAGGTGGGGGATGTACTGACCCCCGAAATAAACAAGACCTCGGCGACGGTGGATGAGCTGCTTCGCAAAATGGGCACCATGATGACGGCGCCCGCTGACCAGGTCATTTTCCGTAATATGACGCAGGCCAATGTCAAGTTCAACAAAGCCCGCGATGAGCTCAATATCGCCCGTGACAGTGGTTTGACCTCAAGCATCGAGCAGGTGTATGTCAGCCGCTTTACGCCGGCTGCGCAGGCCTTGCTGGATGCCGTGACCCAGCTCGGGGAGTCCCACCGCGCCGAGATCGATGCGTCCGTGGCGCGTATCAGCGACTTGAGCTTGTCGGCGCGCTGGAGCCTGATTCTGTTTGGCGTGTGTGCGTTGTTGCTGGGGGGCGTGTTGTCGGTTTGGCTCGTGCGCGGCGTCACCCGGCCCATCCAGCAGGCGGTGGACACGGCCAATCGGGTGGCGGCGCTGGACCTGACGCAGCGCATTGAAGGACACGACCGCGACGAAGGCGGCCGGCTGCTGGCCGCCTTGGGCCGCATGCAGGTGTCGTTGCACAGTCTGGTGTCGCAGGTCCAGGGGGCCAGCCAGACGGTGGCGGAAGGGGCCACGGAGATTGCCGCGGGCAACCTTGATTTCTCGACCCGGACCGAAATGACGGCTTCTTTCTTGCAACAAACGGCGGCCGGCGTCGAACAGATTACATCGACCATGCAGCACTCGCTGGAGGCCGCTACCCGGGGCGAGGTGCTGGCCAAATCGGCGGCCAGGGAGGCCGCTGGCGGCAGTTCGGCCATGTCCGAGGTGATGCAGACGATGGACGACATCCGGGAATCGTCGCGCCAGATTGCCGACATCACGGCCGTCATCGACGGCATTGCCTTCCAGACCAATATTCTGGCGCTGAATGCGGCGGTCGAGGCCGCACGCGCGGGCGATCAGGGGCGTGGTTTTGCCGTGGTGGCAGCCGAGGTGCGTGCGCTGGCGAACCGCTCCGCGGTGGCGGCGCGGCAGATCAAGTCGCTGATCAGCGACTCGGTGGACAAAGTGAAGCTGGGCACCAGCAAAGTCAGCGAAGCGCAGGGCACCATGACCACCATTGTTGATTCGGTGGGACGTCTGGCGCAGGCCATTGGTGAAATTACCGCTGCCACCGGCGGGCAAAGCACTGGCATGTCGAGCATCAACGCGGCCGTTAACCACCTGGATCAGATGACCCAGCAAAATGCGGCCGTGGTTGAGGAGTCGGCCGCGGCCGCGAAGAGTCTGCAAGAGCAGGCCGGGGATTTGCGCGACGTCGCAGGGCGGTTCCGGTTGCCGGGCATGGCGATGCTCGCGCTGCGCTAACCCGAGCGGCCGCCAGGGCAGCGCGGGGGTTGTCTCACCGCCGCAAAGGGCCGGGTGTGTTCATGTCGTGAGGCAAAGGCGACTGGGGAGAGTCCGTTGTAGACGGTGGACGGCGTGGCCTCAATAATTGACCATGTCAAAATCCAGTCTCTGTGGCTTTTGCGCCAAGCATCGCCTTTCTTCAAAGTAAAGCATCATGAACAACCTGAAAATTTCCACACGCCTGATCATCCTGATCGGCAGTCTGTCGATGTTGCTGCTGTTTATCGGCACGATCGGCCTGTTTGGCATCAGCAAGGCGAACGACGCGCTCAAGACGGTGTACGAAGACCGCACAATGCCCATGGGCCAGATTGCCGACATCAACCGGATGATCTTGCGCAATCGGCTGCTGATCGCGGGCAACCTGCTCAATCCCGTTCCCGAAGAAATCGCCAAAGATACGGCGGAAGTGGATGCCAATATTGCCGCCATCGGTAAAGTCTGGACCGACTACATGGCCACCACCTTGACGGTGGAGGAGGCCAGAATTGCCAAGAAATTCGCAGAGGACCGCGGTCAGTTCGTGCAACAAGGCTTGCGTCCCGCCGTGGCCGCCCTGCGCGGCAGTGATTACGAGGGTGCCAAGCACATTGTGTTTGAAAAAATCCGCCCCCTCTATGATCCGGTGAAGGTCGGCATTGATGCCTTGATGCAACTCCAGATCGATGTGGCCAAGGAAGAGTTCACCGCCGCTGGCGCACGCTATAACTTGTTCCGTTCGGTCTCGATCGCGGCCATTGCCAGCGGTATCCTGTTTGCCGTCTTTTTTGGCTTTATCACGGTTCGCTCCATCACCCGCCAGCTGGGTGGCGAGCCGGGCGAAGCCGCTGCCGTCGCACAAAGTGTCAGCGCCGGCGATTTGAGCGTGCAGATTGACCTGAAGCCGGGCGACAGCACCAGCCTGATGGCCCAGCTGAAGTCCATGCAGGACAACCTGGTGACGATCGTGAGCCAGGTGCGCGGTGGTTCGGGGGCCATGGCCACCGCCACCAGCCAGATTGCGGCCGGCAACCTGGACCTGTCCTCCCGCACCGAGGAACAAGCCAGTGCGCTGGAGCAGACGGCTGCTTCCATGGAAGAACTGGCCGCCACGGTCAAGCAGAATTTTGAGAGCGGCAAACATGCCAACCAGCTGGCCGGCTCGGCCTCCGAGGTCGCCGTCAAGGGCGGTGCGGTCGTGGCGCAAGTGGTGCATACGATGGAGGCGATCAACGTGTCGTCCAAGAAAATTGCCGACATCATTGGCGTGATTGACGGCATTGCCTTCCAGACCAACATCCTGGCCCTGAACGCCGCGGTGGAAGCGGCGCGGGCCGGCGAGCAGGGGCGGGGCTTTGCCGTGGTGGCCAGCGAGGTGCGCAGCCTGGCCGGTCGTTCGGCCTCGGCCGCCAAGGAAATCAAGGAATTGATTGGGGCTTCGGTCGACAACGTCAACGAAGGCTGCAAGCTGGTGGAGCAGGCCGGCAGCACCATGGATGAAATCGTGGTGAGCGTGCGGCGTGTGACCGACATCATGGGTGAGATCACCACCGCCAGCCAGGACCAGTCCGCCGGCATCGACCAGATCAACCAGGCCATGACGCAGATGGACCAGGTGACGCAACAGAATGCGGCGCTGGTGGAAGAAGCCGCCGCCGCCGCCCAGTCACTGGAGCATCAGGCGCAAAGCATGGTGCAAGTCGTGAGTGTGTTCAAACTGGGACGGCGTGAGGATTTGGCGCTGGCCTACGAAGGCGCAACGGCATGAGCGCAGCGCACGGCACCCCTGAAAATAACAATCGGAGAGCGGTAAATGGCGTATTTTGAATGGGCGGATGACCTGGTGATCGACAACGGCCCGATTGATCGGGACCATCGCCATCTGGTGGATCTGGTGAATGAATTGCATACGGCCACGACCCAGGGCTGTGGCCAGGAAGTCGTCGCCAAAATTCTGAATTCACTGGTTCAGTACACGGCGGACCACCTGCGCATGGAAGAGCAACACATGGCCGCCGTTCATTTTCCGAATCTGGAGCGGCACAAGATCGGGCACCTCAAGTTCACCGAAAGCTTGCGTGACCTGCAACAAAAATACGACGCCGGAAGCATCACGGTGGCCTCGCAGTTGTCCACCGTGCTGCGCGACTGGTTGTCGCTGCACATCCGGCGCAGTGACAAGGAACTGCTGACGTTCATGAAAAAAAGCGCGAAAAAATAATCCAGGAACTGGTGGCGCGCTCGTTCCGCTACCAGTCTTCTTTGACCGCCAACACGACGTCTTTGCCGGCCGCCGCCCGGCCCGCCAGCCAGGCGGTGACGGTGCCCGCCGCCACCACGGCCAGGCACAGCGCAAGCAGCCGGCCCCAGGGCAGCATCAACTCCATGGTCCAGTGAAAGCTCTGCGGGTTGACCACATGCACCAGCACCACGGACACCGCCAGGCCCAAGGCCAGGCCCGCCATCGCACCCAGGGTGGTCCAGGCCGCCCCTTCGAACGCCACCACCGCCAGAATTTGCCGCCGGGTCAGGCCCAAGTGCGCCAGCAGGCCAAACTCCTTGCGCCGTGCCAGCACCTGGGCGCTAAAGCTGGCGGCCACGCCAAACAGGCCAATGCCAATCGCCACGGCCTGCAACCAGTAGGTGACGGCAAAACTGCGGTCAAACATCTTCAGGGTCGAGGCGCGGATCTGGCTGGCAGTACCAAATTCGAGCAACTGGCCAGCCCCATTTTCAAGCGGGTCGGCCAGGTTGCGCAGGGCTTGCTGCACGCGCGGGACCTGTGTTTGATCGTTGAGCCAGAGCGCCAGGTCGTTGGCGCGCCGGTCGCCGGTGAGCTGCTCGAAGACACGCTTGTCCATGGCAATCGCGCCCGACTGGTGGGCATAGTCGCGCCATACGCCTGCTACAAAAAACGTAGCTGGTTGCGCAGGTGCGACGGGGGCTAGAGGCTTAAATGATGCTGATAGTGGGGCGAACACGGTGCCCAGCCGGGCGCCATGCAGGTCGAGCATGGCCTCGGTCACATAGATGCCGATCTGGCCTGGCGGCACTGGCAGCGGCTCGCCCATCAGCGGCAGGCTGCGCGCCGGGTCCTCCAGCTCGCGGGCGATCAGTGCCACCGCTGGCCGGGCCGGGTCCAACAGCAGCGCCATCTGGCGTTGGGCCTGCACCCGTTGCACGCCAGTTATTTTGGCAGCGGCTTGCACAAACTCCGGGCTGAAGTACACCGTGTCATTGGCCCCCAGGTTGCCGGCACTGCGCACATACAGGTCGGCGGGCAGCACCCGGTCCAGCCACTGCGTGACCGAGTCACGGAAACTGGCGACCATCACGGTCAGTGCCACCGCCAGACTGAGCGAGGCCACCACGCCGCTGACGGCGACGGCCGCACTCTCGCGCACCCGGCGGGCCCGCTCGACGGCCAGCATGGGCAGGGTATGGCGGGCCACCAGGGGCGCGAGTTGGTCCAGCAGCAGCGCCACCAGCCACGGCAGCGCCGTGATGCCGCCCACCAACAGCAGCGCGACCGAGGCATAGGCTGCCAGCGGTATATCAAATACGGCGGGAGCCCTTGCCAGCAGGGCAGAAGCTGCTATCAAAATAATACTCAACCAGTGACTGCGGCGCGTCACCTGGTCGCCGCCCAGGCCTTTGAGTGTTTGCGCCGGCGGCAGGCGCTGCGCCTGCCGCGCCGGCCACCAGCCACCCACCAGTGCGGCCAACACGCCCAAGGCGCCGTATACCAATGCTGCCCAGCTGCTCCATTGCAGGGTTGGGGCGACGCCGGCAAAGTAGCCGCCGCCCAGATCGCCGCCGAGCAGGCGCAGGGCCAGCGCCGCCAGCGCCGTGCCCAGCGCAATACCGGCTGCGCTGCCGACCAGACCGAGTGCGAGCGATTCCCACAACACCAGGCGCAGGCGGTCACGTCCGCTCAAGCCCAGCACACCCAGCAGCGCAAATTGCTGTGCTCGTTTGGCCACGCTCAAAGACAGCACCGAGAACACCAGAAACGCCCCGGTAAACAGGGCAATCAGCGCCAGCACGGTGAGGTTGACGCGGTAGGCGCGCGACAAGTTGCTGACCTGCGAAGCCGCATCGCCCGGCTCGGTCACGGTCACGTCGGGCGGCCAGCTGGGGTCGGTCTGCAGGGCGTGCACAAAAGCGGCCCGGTCGGTGCCCGTCTGCAGGCTCACATCAAGGCGCGTGAGCTGACCTTGTTTGCCGAACAGCTCCTGTGCCGCGCCAATGTCCATCACCGCCAGCGGCGCGCCACTCGCGCTGACGCTGCCGGCATGGGTCACGCTCTTGAGTTGCAAGCCGCTTTGCAATTGCAGTGTGGCGCCGCCCAGGCGCTGGCGGGCGGCGGCATTCAAAAACACGCTGCGGGGCGAGAGGATCGCCAGGCGGTCGGCGCCCGCCGCGGGCAGCGGCATGAGCGCCGGGGCCACAGCGGCTACCACCAGGGCATCGATACCGACCACGCGCAGCAGCACGCGCTCGTTCAGGTCGGTCAGGGCGTAGGTGCTGAATTCCAGCACGGGCGACGCCACGCTGACTTGCGGCAGGGCGGCCACCCGGGCATAGAGTGTTTCGTCAAAGCTGCCCTGCACCCCGCGGAACTCCAGGTCGGGCTGGCCGTTGACCGAGCGCACCGCTTGCGAAAACTCGTCCAGCGCCGAGGCGTTGATCAACTGCACCGAAAACGCCAGCGCCACGCCCAGCATGACTGCCACTGCAGCGGCCGCATTGCGCCAGGGGTGGTGGCGCAACTCTTGCCAGGAAAAGGTTTTTAGCAGCTGGATCATGGGAGGGTTGGCGGGAGGTTGGGGCCAGTGTATTGTGCCGTTGACAAATCTCAAGTGGGTTTTTTGGGTGTCTCCAAAAATGCATTTTTATGGCCGCACAGGGGTGAACAGATGAAGCTTCCGGTTCAAATTAAATTTCATGGAATGGAACATTCGACTGCACTTGCGACGAGCGCCAATGAGCACGCGCAAAAGCTCGAATCGTTTGCGCCCGACATCATGGCTTGTCGCGTCAGCATCGACCTGGAGCAAAAGCACAAGCACCAGGGGCGCCCCTTCAATGTGCGCATCGACCTCACACTGCCGGGCCATGAACTGGTGGTGAACCGGGTTCAGCACGAAGATGTTTATGTGGCCTTGCGCGAGGCCTTCGACAACATGAAGCGGCAACTGGAAGATGTGGTGCGCATACGCCGGGGGCAGGTGAAACAGCACGCCATTTCGCCAGCGGTCGATTTTGAACCGTCGGGCCTGCAATCGTTGACTGAGCTGCCCAACGAATGACATATCACACGCACTAAAACAGGGAGAAATATATAGGTGAACGTTTGACCACGGGTGAAATATGCACACGCAACGTGACCATCGCCTTCCGGGCCACGACCTTGAACGGCGCGGCACGACTGATGCGGGAAAACCATGTTGGCTGTCTGATCGTGGTCGATGAGGTGGGGGGCCGGCGCATCGTGGTGGGGGTGTTGACCGACCGCGATATCGTGACCGCAGTGGTGGCCTCGGACCTTGACCCCAGTACGCTGAATGTGGAGGACGTGATGACCACCGATCTGGTCACCGCCCGCGAGGACGACTCTCTGATCGACTTGATGCACACCATGCGCGGCAAGGGTGTGCGGCGCATTCCGGTCGTCGGGGCGGCGGGCGAGTTGATTGGCGTGGTCACGCTGGACGATGTGTTGGACATCCTGGCGCAGGAACTGGGTTTGCTGGTGGGCGCCATCGACAGCGGGAGGCAACGCGAGCGCCAGGTCCGAAAGTAAGCGCGTTGAACCGGATCGGTTCTTGCCTCATGCCGAACTGTGATGTCCATGGTCATGGGGGCCATGGAGTGGCATCAACGGTAGGAATGCCCTGGAGATGACTATGAACTCACTGATGGCGCGCGGTAGTCTTTTGGATTGATGGAGAACGGTCTGGCCTACACCGTGCATGCGGAATTGCCCGGTGTCAGCAAGGAAAACATCCATGTGTCGGTGAACGGCGGAACCGTTTTGCTGCGCGCCGAGGTCAAGCAGCAGGATGTCCAGACCCAGGACGATAAGGCGCTGTGCAGTGAGCGGTATTTTGGATCGATCGCCCGCGGTTTTCAGTTGCCGCTGGAGATTGACCACTCCCAGGCCAAGGCCCGGTTTGACAATGGTTTGCTCACCCTCACCCTGCCCAAAAAGCAGGGGAGCCACGCACAGCATCTCAAAATTGAGTGACTTGGGTCAATTGGTTAACGGCCCCAAGCCGTTGCCGGTTCAGGGCTTCAGGCCGGCACAGGCATCACGACGGGGCTGTGCCAGCGGCTTGCCGCCTTTTTCTTTGATGCGAGCGGCCATCTTGTCGTGTACCTGATCCCTGTAAGCGGTGCATTCCTCGTAGGTCTTGAAGGCGCGCATGTGCTCACGGTGCTCGTTGCGCTCCGCCCGCGTCATCATGGACCAGCCCGGGGTGTAGTCCATGCCCCACTGGGCCATATGACCGCGGCCCATGCCCGGCCCCATCCCAGAACCCATACCCGACCCCATGCCCATCCCGGAGGCGGGCATGGCTGGCATGGCCGGGGTGGCCGCTGGCTCGCCAGCACCCGCGCCGCTTTGCGCCAGCGCAGTTCCCGCCAGCAGCGCCATGGCGGATGCCGCCATAGACGCTTTCAGTATCAGACGAATTGATTTCATCGCAATCTCCGGGCAGAAGTGAATAGCATTTCCTTATAGCCAATCCGGCCTCTGGTGTCATTGTGAAAAATCAAGGACTCAATAAGAAACGTTCAGTCGAGGGCGCTCAGTCCGTCGGCCGTGAGCTTCAGCACCCGGTCAGCCCGCGCCGCTGCCGCTTGCGAATGGGTCACCAGCACCAGGGATGCATGGTGTTCGCGGGTCTGCGCAATCAGTGCATCCATCACCTTGGCGGCCGTGGTGGGGTCGAGGTTGCCGGTGGGTTCGTCCGCCAGCAGCAACGTGGGGCGGTGAATCAGCGCCCGCGCAATCGCCACGCGCTGCAACTGGCCGCCGCTGAGTTGCTGCGGCAGCCGCTGGCCCAGGCCGGCCAGGCCGACGGACGCCAGCATGGCCTGCACGCGGGCGTCGTCGTGCTGGCCGAGCAGCATCAGCGGCAGGGCCACGTTTTGTGCCACGTCCAGATGCGGCAACACATGAAAAGCCTGGAACACAAAACCGGTTTTCTCGCGGCGCAGGCGGGCCAGGCTGTCGTCGTCCAAACGGCCCAGATCAAGCCCGTCCAGCAGCACCGAACCGCTGTCCCAGGTGTCCAGCCCGGCCATGCAGTTCAGCAGGGTCGATTTGCCCACGCCGGACTCCCCCACAATGGCGACAAATTCGCCGTCCGCCACGGTCAGGGACACCTGGCTGAACACCGGCACCTCGCCGTAGTGCTTGCTCAAATTGGTGATCACCAAGCTCATGGGCGGCGTTCTACAAAAGCCTGAGCCAGCACCAATACCTGTTGCAGGGCCGTCGGGTCGTCGCAAGCCACCACCTGGCGCTGGGGCATGGAGCGCAACCAGGTGATCTGGCGCTTGGCCAGCTGGCGCGTGGCAAAGATGCCTTTGTCGCGCAACTCCGCCATGGGCCACAGGCCGTCGAGTGCTTCCCAGGCCTGGCGGTAGCCGACGCAGCGCATGGACGGCAAGTCCGGGTTCAGGTCGCCCCGGGCGCGCAGGCTTTTCACTTCAACCAGAAAGTCGGCGGCCAGCATGGCGTCAAAACGCTGGGCGATGCGCTGGTGCAGCCAGGCCCGCTCCAGCGGCTCCAGCGAGATCAACAGCGTGTCATCGCCCGCAGGCTTAGTGTCATTTAGGCCTCTAGCCCCCGTGCTGTCTGCGTTAGTAGCTATTGTTTTTGTAGTGTGAAAGAAGGACAGGGGCTGCCCGGAAATCCGAAATACTTCCAGCGCCCGCTGAATGCGTTGCGAATCAGCCGGTTTCAGGCGCGCGGCCGTCACCGGGTCAATCAGCGCCAGCGCGGCGTGCATCGCGGGCCAGCCTTGTTGTCTGGCCTCTTCTTCAATCTCGGCGCGAATGGCCGGGTTGGCCTTGGGCATGGCGTCCAGCCCGTCAAACAAGGCTTTGAAATACAGCATGGTGCCGCCCACCAGCAGCGCCAGTTTGCCGCGCGCCGTGATGTCGGCGATCAGCCTCTCGGCATCGGTCACGAACTCGGCGGCGCTGTAGGCTTGCAGCGGGTCATGGATGTTGATCAGGTGGTGTGGCACGCTGGCCAGTTCTTCGGCCGTGGGTTTGGCGGTGCCAATGTCCATGCCCCGGTAGACCAACGCCGAGTCCACGCTGATGATTTCCACGTCGTGCGCCTGTGCAATCGCCAGCGCGGCGGCCGTTTTGCCGGAAGCCGTTGGGCCGGCCAGCGCCAGATAGCGCAGCGGCCCGCGAGTCGGGATATGGGTCAGGCTGCCCAAAGGGTTGACGGAAGGGGTAGGACTCATTTCATTGCTCACCGGTTTTGCCATGCTTTTGCACCAGCGTCCAGGCCGCCAGCGCGACCAGGGCACTCCAGAACCAGACGCCCGCGATCAACGGAAACGCCGTTCCGTCCATGTGGCTGCCCAGCCAGCCGCCCATGGCAAAAGCGGCCATCATCATCAAAAAGCCGTTGAGCGCCGATGCAACGCCTGCCGCCTGCGGGAACGGACCCACCGCACCGCTTTGACTGCAGGGCTGGTTGATACCGTGCGCCAGCATGAAGAGGTAGTAGGGCAGCATGATGGCCCAGCTTGTCTGCACGCCGATCAGCGCCAGCACGCCCATGAGGCTGCCGCCAGTCAGCGAGAGCCCGCCCGCGATCGCCACCGAGCGCCGCACGCCAAAGCGCGGCAGCAAACGCCGGCACATGAATGTGCCCAGGATGTAGGCCAGTGACATGGAAAACATCAGCAGGCCGTACTGCGTTTTGGTCAGGCCTAAAACCTGGATGAAAACAAAAGACGACGAGGCCAGAAACGTGAACAGGCCGCCATACGAGGCGGTCGACAAGGCCGAGTACGCCCAAAAAGTGGGGTTGCGCAGAATCGTGCGCCAGGTGCGAAGCAAGGTAGCGGGCTCCAGCGCCTGCTTGTTCTTTTGTGTGACGGTTTCCTCAAAGCGCAAGGCAACCATCGCCAGGCACAGCGCACCAAAAATCGCCAGCGCAAACAGGGCGACGCGCCAGCTGAACTGGTCGGACAGCAAGCCGCCGAGCGGCGCGCACAGGCAGGCAATCACGCCCAGACCGCTCAAACCCTTGGACATGATGCGGGCGCCCTGAAGTGGGGTGTACAGATCGCGCACGATGGCGCGGGCACACATGACAGCCGCGCCCATGGCCGCGCCCTGCACGGTGCGCCACACAATCAGCATGTCCATGGTGGGAGACAGGGTGCTGGCCACGGAGGCCATGACGTAGCCCGTCAAGCCAATCAGCAGGATGGGGCGCCGGCCAAACCGGTCGGACAGCGGGCCCCAGATCAGTTGCGACAGGCCAAAGGCCAGCAGCAGGGCGGTCAAGGTCAATTGCGCCTGCGCCATGGGCGCACCAAAGCCCGCCGTGAGGCCGGGCAGCGCCGGCAGGTACAAATCCGTGGTGATGGGTTGCAGGCCCAGCAGCAGCGACAAAATGACAACAACCAGGCCCGGCTGCATGGCGGGAATGACAGGGAAGGGAAGGCGGACAGACATCCGCTTGAGCGTATCAGATCAAAACCAGATGGCTCACCGTTAACGCGCTTGCCAATCTACGGCTCGCCCGCCCGAACTGTGGCGGCGGGCGAGCGCTTTGCTAACCCGCTGCAGAAGAGGACTCTGGCCCGACTCAACTCACTGTCGGTCGTTTGGAGGCTGACGTTGCTTTCTTGGGCAGGTCAAGGGTCAAAACGCCGTTTTCGTATTGGGCTATGGCCTTGGCGTCGTCAATATCCTGCGTCAAGGCGAAGGTGCGGGGAGCGGACCCGTAATAGCGTTCACTGCGCAGCACCTTGCCGTCGTCTTTTTCGATCACATCAATCCGAATGTCCAGATTTTCAAGATTTCTCTCGAACCGCAACGGTGCCGCAAATCGCCGCAGCGCAGTCAATACTGATCTGACTGACCACAATACATAAAGAATATTTGGCGCAGACGCCATGGATTTGATAACTCGCAAGCCCAGCCCAGTTATCAAAAGCCAGTGCTTGCATGGCCCCCTATACTCCGCATTTAATTTTCTATAAGATTCTGTAGAGAATTTCTTGTAAGTTTCTGTAAATATTTTGATGCTTCAATTGAAATGATTATGTTTGTCCCTAACCGCGTTAATCGTTACTGAATCCTCCCGCATGGAGTCCACCCTTGAAGACGTGTCCCACAAACTGCAGATTAGCTATCAGCTGCTTTTTGAACGGAATCCATTGCCCATGTGGGTGTATGACGTCAAGACCCTGCGCATGCTGGCTGTTAACGCAGCCGCGCTGGCGCAGTACGGGTACACCAAGCAGGAGTTTGTCGGTTTGACCCTGCTGGACCTTCACTATGAAGGTGATGTCGCTCAATTGAATGAGCACCTCAAGCTTCCCATTAGCAAGCAGCCCGCAACGCGACTTTGGCGGCATAAGCATCGCAACGGTGATTTGATCGAAGTCGAAATGGTGACCGAAGAGTTAGAGCTTGACGGCATTCACGCGAGCATGGCATTGGTCAGAGACCTGACTGAGCAGCGGCGTTCAGAGAAAGAAAAACTCGATCTGGCCCAACGGCTGGCGATTACGCTGGAGAGCATTGCCGATGCCTTCTTCACACTCGATCTGGACAGGCGTTTTACCTATGTCAACTCGCGGACTGAGGCGTTGTTGAGCACTCATCGCGATGATCTTCTGGGTTGCAGTGTGCTGGAGAAGTTGCCAGAGTCTGTCCGGACTGTTTTCCAAAGCGAGTGCGATCGTGCGCTGGCTGAGTTCAAAACGGTGAACTTTGAGTTGTACTGTGCGTCCCTGGGACTGTGGCTGGAGGTGGACGCATATCCTTCCGCACTGGGTCTGGCGGTTTACTTTCGTGATGTGAGCGAGAAGCATGCCGCTGAACAGCGTCTGCTTGAAAAGCGGGCGACACTCGCCGCCGTTATCAATTCCACAAACAACGCAGTCATCAGTACCGATCACGAAGGATTGATCAAGATTTTTAATCCGGGCGCAGAGCGCATCTTTCGCCGAACCCGAGAAAGCATGCAAGGCCAGCCGTTGGAGTTGCTCCTGCCCGAGCGTTTCCGGGCGGCGCATGCGCAACATCACCGCTCATTCGGCGAATCACGCGGGCCGAGCCGCATGATGGGATTGGGTTTGGTGAAGGGGCTGCGTTCAGATGGTCAGGAGATTGACCTGGAAGCCACCATCACCCAGGTCACCGTTAACCAGCAGTTGGTGTTGATTGCCAATTTGAAGGATGTGACCGATCGCGTGCGCAAGGATGTCGAATCAGAGCAGTCACGGTCGCAGCTCTCTGAACTGACCAAAAGACTGATGACGCAAGAGAAGACGCTGGTGAAGCGTCTGGCGCAGGCTCTGCACGACCAGTTGGGCCAGACGATGGCCGCCATTCGGATGGCGCACGAAACCATCATTACCTTGCAAAGAGACAAAGCCACCTCAGGCATCGACCGGCTCCAGGCGCAAATGGGCAAACTCATCAGTCAGGGTATTCGTCAGGTCAGGCAAGTGCTGGTGGACTTGCGGCCGCCCCTGCTTGAGGAGCATGGACTCGCGGCAGCGCTCGACAACGAGCTTCGCAATCGCTCGTTGACACAGCCGAAGATTGATATTTCCATCAGTGTGAAGCCTGAAATTGCCTTGTTGCGTTGGCCTAGTGAGGTTGAATATGCTGCATTCATGGTGGCTCGGGAAGCCATCGAAAACTCCTTGCGTCACTCGGGTGCGACTTCTTTGTCTGTCCGTCTTTACGGCGAGGCATTGTCATTGCATCTGGAGGTTAGCGACAACGGTATTGGCATCACGCCCGGTGGGATGCAGAAAACGGGTCATCTTGGCATCCTGGGCATGCAGGAGCGGGCGCATACGGTGGGCGCTACGGTGACGGTTGACTCGAGTGAATTCCATGGGGCCAGCGTGAGTTTTAGCTGGCAGCCCGTACCATGACCCGTCTGTACCTGGTCGATGACCACCAGCTTATGCGGGAAGGTTTGCGTGCCTTGCTGGAGGCCCGCGGGCACACGGTGGTGGGCGAATCGTCTGATCCCACCGAGGCGCTGGCTGATTTGCTGCGACTGCGTCCTGATGTACTGCTGCTGGACCTTCATCTGGGGGAACGGTCCGGGTTTGAGTTGCTGGCAGAGCTACAACGCCGTCGCCTGCCGACGCGGTGTGTCATTTTGACCATGTCGGCGCAGCCGCGCCATGTGGCAGAAGCGCTGCGCATGGGCGCGTGCGGCTATGTACTCAAAGGCTCTGCTGGGAGCGATCTCATGAATGCTATTGAGGCCGCGGTTAAAGGCAAGAAACATCTCGGCGTGGATGTGGCCGATCTCGCGCTGCAGGTCTTTACGCAACCAGAGGAGGACGATCCCTTGAGCGCACTGTCACCGCGTGAGCGGCAAATCATTACCATGGTGGTCAATGGCCAGTCCAGTGCTGAAATTGGCTTGAAACTTCATTTGTCACCCAAGACGGTTGCCACTTACCGGAGTCGCTTGATGGCCAAGCTGGGCGTGAGCGATGTTCCGGGGCTGGTGCGGCTGGCCGTTCGCTATAAATTGATCGACTCCGAAAACCAGGACGTCAGGGGACGTCGCTCTTCCGATTTGGCACACTGATTGTCCATAGCTGCCTGCGCAACAAGTTTAGAACTCCCTACAGACGGGACATCACGTTACACATAAAGTTGGTCTTGGGGATTGGCTTTAGCGCCCACCGGGCGCGGCATCCGGCAAGAGAGCAACATCATGATGAACGTTCAAACAATATCGAGCGCAGCCCGTTGGCAGCCTTCGGCGACTCAACCTGCACTGAAGCTTGAAAGCGACGAGCGCTGGTCGAGCTTTGACGAAGTTTTAAATTTATTGCGGTTTGATGGCCATGTGCATGGCGTCAATAGCAGTCTATTCAGGCGTCGTCGCCTCAAGGCCGGTCAGTCGGCCTTGCGCATGGGCCAACCATTTGATGGACTTTATGTGGTGCGACTCGGTGCCCTTAAAACATCCATGACGCATGTAGACGGCGCTGAGCACGTTCTTGCCTTTCCCATGAAAGGTGATCTGCTAGGGTTTGACGGTATTTGTAAAAACAAGTACTTGAGCGAAGTGGTTGCATTGACGGACTGTGACTTGATCCGGATTCCCGATGCGGAGTTGTTTTCGCCAGGCCGTGGGTGCAATGATATTGAACGCATGGCTTATTGGGCCATCAGCCGTGAGATCGTTCAGGAGCAGACGACCTACGCTTTGACTCATTCGGCCAAGTCCGAAGCCCGGGTGGCGCGTTTTCTGCGGACTCAGTCGGAACGTTTTGCGGCCATGGGTTATTCGCCCAACCGATTTACATTGCCAATGACCCGGCGCGACATCGGTAACCACCTGAATGTCACGTTAGAAACTGTGAGTCGTGCTTTCTCTGCACTGGATCATCTTGGAATTATTTCAGTCGAAAGACGTGAAATTAAAATTCTTTCGCTGGAAGCCTTGCGCAAGTTTGAAAACAAATAGTCATGGAATCCGGCAAAGTGGTGGCGCTCCAAAAGAGCAGCCCCAGATTTGAAAATATTCTGGTTCCCACTGACGGTTCGGCCCTGTCCCTTGCCGCAGCACTCAAGGCCGTGGAATTTGCAAAGCGTCTGGAGGCGCGGGTGGTCGCCTTTCATTCAATCCCCATGTACCAATACCCGGTTTATGTGGGTGGCATACCTTTTGAATACCCGTCCGAGACAGACTATGAGGCTCAATGCCGAGCTATCGCCGACCGCTATCTTGAGCTGGTTGCCGATGCCGCCGGCGCACAGGGTGTGACAGTCAACACGCGAATTGAATTCAACTCAGAGCCAGCAAAAGCCATCGTGGAAGCAGCAAAGCGAGAGAATTGCAGCCTGATTTTTATGGGTTCACATGGCCGTAGCGGCTTGTCCAAAGTCTTTCTTGGCAGTGTTGCGCTCAAGACGTTGACCCTAGCCCAAATACCGGTCATGGTAGACCGTCCGACGCCAGAAGAAATTTCCCACGCGGAGGAGTTGATGCGCCAAAGTGCCATTGAGCCATGACGCACGTGCTCATTGAATATCAGCTGGCATAACAGGAGGGTAAGGAATTCTTTTTTTTTCATGTCTGCTAAAAACGTGTCTTTACGGGCTAGCACTGAGCGTTTAAACTGCCACAAAAAAGTGACAGTTTGATCGAATAGTCGATCTCTAAAAAAGACCAAATGGAGGTTGATTGAAAAAAAACGACGTGCTACCGGCGAGCGCGCCTTTTCCTATTGTCGGCATTGGTGCTTCTGCCGGGGGGTTGGTGGCACTGGAGCAATTTTTGTCGCAATCACCACCCAAGAGTGGAATGGCATTTGTCATCGTGCAGCACCTTGATCCCAATCGGGAGGGCATGCTGGTTGAATTACTGCAACGTCATACCCTCATGCCAGTTATCGAGGCACAGGAACAGACTCAAGTCGAGTCCAATCATGTGTATGTGATCCCCCCTGGTCATGACCTCTCCATTCAGAATGGTGAACTGCATTTGCAGGTGCCGCCGGAACCTCGTGGACTGCGCCTGCCGATTGATTTCTTCTTCAAGTCCCTGGCCGATGACCGGCAACAAAACAGCATTGGTGTCATCCTCTCGGGCATGGGTTCAGACGGAACGCTGGGTTTGCGTGCCATCCGGCAAGCCGCTGGTGCGTGTTTTGTGCAGTCACCTGCGCAAGCCCAGTTCGACAGCATGCCGCGCAGCGCGATTGAGGCCGGTGTGGCCGATGTCGTCGCTTCGGCCGACGAATTACCGAAAAAAATCTTGGCTTATGTCGGTCGCATCCAGCTCGGTGCCCAAGCTGAAACCGAGTCCGAAACAGATCAAAAAGATGTTGGCTTCCTCGATCAAGTCATTGTGTTGCTGCGCACCCAGACCGGGCATGATTTTTCGCGCTACAAAAAAAGCACAATTTCGCGTCGAATTGAGCGCCGCATGGGTCTGCATCAACTGGCCCGTCTTGCTGACTACCTGCGCTATCTACGCGAGAACCCAAGGGAGTCCGAGTTGCTCTTTAACGAGTTGCTGATCGGTGTGACCAGCTTCTTTCGTGATGCTACCGTGTGGGAACAACTCAAAATAGAAGTCATCCCGGCTCTGCTAGCTCGTCACCCGGATGGCGCAGTCCTGCGGGCCTGGACGCCAGGTTGTTCCACCGGTGAAGAGGCCTACACGCTGGCGATGGTTTTCAAAGAGGCGCTTGAAGAAATCAATCCAACTCAGCGGTTTTCGCTTCAGATTTTTGCCTCTGATCTGGACAAGGAAGCCATCGCCACGGGCAGGGCCGGTATCTATGCCCGCAACATTACAACCGAGGTAACAGAAAAACGTTTGAAGCGATATTTTGTCGAGGACGTTGGCGGCTATCGGGTGTGCAACGAAATTCGCGAGATGGTGATCTTTGCTGAGCAAAATGTCATTGCCGATCCTCCTTTTACAAAACTTAATCTGGTGAGCTGCCGCAATTTGCTGATTTACCTCGAATCCGAGTTGCAGGCCAAGCTGATTCAGCTGTTTCATTACAGCCTCAATCCTGGGGGTTATCTGGTGTTGGGTAGCGCGGAGTCCATTGGAACTGCGGCTAATCTCTTTTCCCCCCTGGATGGTAAATCACGTATTTATCGGCGGCTTGATGCGCCTGCGCGTGTTTTGCCCGTCGATTTTCCTGCCGCGTTTGTTCTCTCCCATCCCAAATGGGGAGGGGCAATATCGGCTCAACAAGGTGATATTCCTTCGGGGCCCAACCTTCAGGGGCTGGTGGAAAAACTTGTTTTGCAGCACTATGCGCCTGCCGCTGTGCTGGTCACAGACCAGGGGGATATGCTGTATTTCAGTGGTAAAACCGGAAAATACCTTGAGCCTGCCAGCGGCAAGCCCAGTCTGAATTTGTTTGCGATGGCCCGCGATGGGCTCAACCAGGCGTTGAGCGAAGCGTTTCACCGGGCGGTTCGAGGAAAAACTGCCGCTAAGCTCAAAAATGTGAAAGTCACCGGAAACGGCTTAGCTCAGTATGTGAATATTGTTGTGCAGCCCCTTGATGAGCCAGCGGCTCTGTGTGGCATGGTCTTGATCGTTTTTAACGATGTCGTCAGACCTCGTCGCAAGAAATCGCGCGGAGTTGCTGATGCTGTGGCGGTCGACGGTACTCGCATGGAAGCACTGGTACAAGAGCTTCAGCAGTCCCGGGAAGAAGCCAAGTCCACCCGGGAAGAAATGCAGACCTCCCAGGAAGAACTGAAGTCGACCAATGAGGAGTTGCAGTCGACCAATGAAGAGTTGCAGTCGACCAATGAAGAGCTGACAACTTCCAAGGAAGAAATGCAGTCCATGAACGAGGAGCTGCAAACGGTCAACCATGAATTGCAAGCCAAGGTGACCGAGTTGTCACGGGCCAGCAATGACATGCGGAACCTGCTCGACAGTACCGAAATTGCCACTCTGTTTCTGGATGAAGCGCTCAATGTACGACGCTTCACCGCCCAGACCACCCGCATCATCAAGCTGATTCCGGGAGACACGGGTCGGCCAATTACCGATATCGTGACCGACTTGAACTATCCCGACATGGTGACCGACGCGCGTGAAGTGCTTCGTACACTGGTTTTCCGCGAAAAAGATTTATCAACGACCGACGGCCGCTGGTTCAAGGTTCGCACCATGCCTTACCGCACACAAGAGAATCGAATCGACGGCCTGGTAATCACTTTTTCGGATATCACGGTCAGCAAGACGCTGGAGTTGGCGTTGTTCGCGACGCAAGCCCGACTACAGACGCTGATGGAAAATTCCAACCAAAAGGGTGATGATAATGGGCTATCGTAAAAATCCACTGAGCCTGGATGCGTTGCGTTGTCTGGCAAAAGAGAGGTTGCTAGGGCATGGACCCAATGCGGCCACGGCCTTGGCCTTGCCGGAAGCTCAGCGTTTATTTGAAGAATTGCAAATTCATCAAATTGAGCTGGAATTGCAAAACGAGTATCTGAACGCAGCCAGAGCACAACTTGAGGTCGCGCTTAATCAAAGCGGTGAACTCTATGACTTTTCACCTGTCGGCATTCTTTCGCTCGACCAAACGGGCGTCATAACCAAACTGAACCTGGCGGGTGCCAATCTGCTGGAGGGAGAGCGTGCCCGGCTCCTGGGCAGCCGATTTGATCTGTATGTTGCTGATGCCGATGAGGCCATGTTAACGGAGTTGTTGGCTCAGGCCACCGCATCCGGTGATGTGCAGGGTGGTGAAATAGCACTGGCTATAAAAGGGCCACTAACAACGTTTGTACAAGTCAGAATTGCCCCGTTACCCGAAGACTTGGGGTGGCAGCTTATCTTGGTGGACATCACCGAGCGCCGGCAAAATGAGGCGCGCCTGCGTGTCGGTGAGGAGCGATGGAAGCTGGCACTGGAGGCGGCAGGGGACGGCGTTTGGGACTGGAATGTGCAAACAGGCGACATGCTGTTTTCAAAGCGCTTTGAGCAACTCTTTGGTTTTGAAGAGAATGAATATGGCCATCATGTGGAGAACTGGCTCGCACGCCTCCATCCGGATGACAAAAAACGGGTGATGGCAGATACACAAGCCTATTTGAACGACAAGTCAGATCGTCTTTTCAATGAACACAGGGAACAATGTAAAGACGGCAGTTGGAAATGGGTTTTTTGCAGGGGCGCGATCGTGAGTCGCACAGCCGAAGGAAAGCCATTGCGGATGGTCGGTACGCATGTTGACATCACGAATAAAAAACAGACCGAAGTGGCCTTGCTTTCCTCTGTCAGATTTCAACAGGCCGTGTTTGATTCCTTGTCAGCTCAAATCGCGGTACTGGATCGCCATGGCACGGTCATTCAAACCAATGCCGCCTGGTGGAAATACGCTATTGATAACGAGCTTGCAGAAACTCCCAGCTTTGGTGGCGGCAACTACCTGGAAATTCTCGATTACCTGACTGGTAAAGATCAGGAAACGGTCCTCGCTGCCTCGGCTGGGATTGCTTCAGTCGTATCTGGTGAAGTTTCTGATTTTCAGCTGCCGCATCCCTTTTATACACCGCTAGACAAACGTTGGTTCACCATGAAAGTCACGCCGGTGCATGATGTCGAGGAGCGGGTCGTAGTCAGTCACGAAGACGTCACCCGACTCAAGGCTGCCGAATTGGCCAGTTTGACCCTTGCCAACATTGACACCTTGACCGGTGCTCTCAGTCGACGGAATTTCCTGAATTTGGCTGAGCAAGAGTTGGCCCGTGCTGCTCGTTATGAATTGCCACTTATGGTGCTGATGCTGGATCTGGATCATTTCAAGCACATCAACGACCACCACGGCCATGCCGCTGGTGATGCGGTCCTGCAAGGGTTTGTGAAGACGGTGACGGGTGTTTTGCGGGAGTCTGATCTGATTGGCCGCATCGGAGGGGAAGAGTTTGCGGTGTTGTTGCCCAGCACGACACTCGAAGGCGGGCGCTCACTGGCGCAACGAATTATTGAAAGTGTCCGTACCAGTCCGGTTGAGGTGAATGGTGAGCTTCTCTTCTTCACGGTCAGTATCGGGGCTGGCTGTTTGTCCAATGAAACTTCTTTTGCCAGCTTATTGGGCTTGGCGGACGTCGCGCTGTACAAGGCCAAAAATGCGGGCCGGAATCGGCTTGAAGTAGGGCTGGTGTAGCCCCTCCTCGGGATGTGACATGGACAAGAAGCACACCTGGAACCTTGGCTACTGGGCCATTGCGGTGATGCTGCTATTGCTACTCCAGGACATCTGGCAAAGCGCTACGTGTCCCGTCCCGTGTGATCATATCCCCGTCCGTAGCTGGCCGCTGTTTAGAGCCCGCCAGTTGATGCGCGACGTGATTGAGTCATTACAGGGAGCAAAGAAGTCATGAGCCAAGTTCATCCATGCGCCAGAACGACCCCTCGCACACGTGCTGAAATCAATGCTTCGCC
>Ga0209100_1000273_pt1 | contig 51919 bp, 44 predicted proteins | sample lystaG_FD_185480 | JGI IMG/M metagenome (GOLD analysis project Ga0209100, IMG submission 185480) | Glacier valley bacterial and archeal communities from Borup Fiord, Nunavut, Canada, to study Microbial Dark Matter (Phase II) -... | ecosystem: Environmental > Aquatic > Freshwater > Ice > Glacier ... | reverse complement strand
ATCATAGATATCAATGGAATTTAAAAAAGATGACTCCTGTACAATACAGAAATCATCTTACAGCTTAATAAACATTAATACTTTAAACACTTTTTTTATTAGTGTCCTTGACAAAGGGTACCATTTATTATACAAGTCTTTTTTAAATTTATTAGAAAATAGAAATGAAGTTGTTATCACACTTGTTAACACTTTTTTGAAGTATAAAATCATACTAAATACCTATATTTTAACAAAATAATTGACTTTTTTTCAAAAATACTGTATAATATATCAAGTGTAAGTGTTTATACGCTTAAATTCAAATTATTTTTATATATGATATATGCTGATATATATGTTTAAAAATAATTTTGTTCGGGTACAAATAAGTTATAAATTAATATTAATATTATTTAGGTATATCAAGTATACCTAGTATTTGTGTAATCAATAAAAAAGAAAAACAAATAATGAAATTATAAAACAAATTAATAAGTAAAGTTAAATATGATTGTATATTATATTTATTAATATTATATTTGTTTCAATAAACTCAAACTATATATGTTTGTAAAAAACATATAAATTTAATTTTTAAATATGAAAAAGTTAATCACATATTAAAAATAAAATTATTTGGGTAAATAATAGATTAATGTTAAAGTTATTAGGTATATAAAAATATGCCTTGTGTTCGTGTAATTAATAAAAGTAAATAATAGTATTGTTAAAATAAAAGATATATTAAAGAAAGAAATAATATGTAAAATTACATATTAATGGAGGAGAAAACAAAGATGATTAATAAAACAGAAAAACAAAGCGGAGAAGTAATTCTAAAAAGTACAGATGAAGATGTAAAAAATGCTACATTGATAAATGACATAAGCAAAAAAATGAGCTCAAATGATAAGGTTCAATTTGAAGATAATTATATACAACATACTAATAGTACTAATAACAACGATAAAAAACCAATTAACAATAATGATAAAAAACCAATTCATAATAACAACGATAAAAAAATAATTCATAACAATAATATTGATAACAATAGCACAACTAGACCAAAACTTAAAATAATACCATTAGGTGGACTTAATGAAATAGGAAAGAACATGACTGTTTTTGAATATGGAAATGATATTGTAGTTTTAGATTGTGGACTCGCATTCCCAACAGATGAAATGCTTGGAGTAGATTTAGTTATACCAGATATCACATATTTAGAAAAAAACAAAGAAAAAGTAAGAGCTATTGTACTTACACATGGTCATGAAGATCATATAGGTGCAATACCATATTTTTTAAGAAAAATACAAGTTCCAATATATGGTACAAAGCTTACACTTGGTTTAGTTAAAGCTAAGCTTATTGAACATAAATTAGATAAAACTACAGATTTCAGATATGTAAAACATAGAGATATAATAACTATAGGTAAAATGAAAATAGAATTTATTCGTGTAACACATTCTATAGCGGATGCTTCAGCAATAGCTATAACAACACCAGAAGGTACAGTTATACATACAGGAGATTTCAAAGTAGACTTTACACCAATTGATGGTGAAATGATTGATTTAAACAGATTTGCAGAACTTGGAAATCAAGGCGTAACACTTTTAATGTCAGATAGTACAAATGTAGAAAGACCTGGATATACAATGTCTGAAAAAAATGTTGGCGATGAGTTTGATAGAATATTCTTAAATTGTAACAAAAGAATTATAGTTGCTACATTTTCTTCTAACATACATAGAATGCAACAAGTTATTAACACAGCAGTAAAATGTAAAAGAAAAGTTGCAGTTGTAGGAAGAAGTATGGTTAATGTAATAAAAGTTGGAAGTGAACTTGGATATATAACTGCTCCAGAAGGAACAATTATAGATATTGATAAAGTTGGTATATACAATCCTGAACAATTAGTAATTATAACAACTGGATCACAAGGTGAGCCAATGTCTGCATTATCTAGAATGGCTGTTGGAGAACATAGAAAAATAGCTATTAATCCAGATGATTTAGTAATATTTTCATCTTCAGCAATACCTGGAAATGAAAAATCAATAAATAGAGTAATAGATGAATTAGAAAAATTAGGAGCTGAAGTTATATACAATCAGCTTGCTGATGTACATGTTTCAGGTCATGCTTGTCAAGAAGAATTAAAATTAATGCTTAGTTTAGTAAAACCTAAATATTTTATGCCAGTACATGGTGAATTTAGATTTTTGAAACATCACGGAAAATTAGCAGCTACTATGGGTACTCCTAAAGAAAACATATTCATTATGGAAAATGGTAAATCTTTAGAAATAAGTAATGGAGTAGTAAAAAAAGGAGTTCAAGTTCCTTCAGGAATTGTATTTATTGATGGACTTGGAGTAGGTGATGTAGGTAATATAGTAGTTAAGGATAGACAATTATTATCTGAAAATGGTATGATTATAGTTATAATAACTATGGATAGAAAAACTGCAAACATTGTAGCTGGTCCTGAAATAGTAACTCGTGGATTCGTATATGTAAGAGAAAGCGAAGAGCTAATGGAAGAAATTAAAACAGTAGCTAGAGAAGAACTTGAATTATGTATAAGAAACAAACAATTTGAGTGGTCTACAATTAAGAGTAATGTAAGAGAAAGTTTAATGTCATACATATATAAGAAAATAAAACGTGAACCAATGATATTACCAATAATATCAGAAGTAGACATGGATACATATATGAAAAACAAAATCTAAAAATAAAAACAAATTGAAAAATAGGTGATAGATATGGAAAAATATATAGAACTAAGTAATTTAATGTTTCCTGAAATAAATAAAACAGTTGAAGATTTAGAAAAAAAATATCCAAAAAGAAATACAGAAGGTGTAGTCACAAGATTTGCTCCTTCTCCAACTGGTTTTTTACACACGGGTGCTTTATTTACTTCGTTAACTAATAAAAGAATAGCTGAGCAAACAGGTGGTATTTTCTATTTAAGAATAGAAGATACAGATAAGAAAAGAGAAGTACAAGACAGTGTAACAATGTTGACGTCTGAAATGAAAAAATTTGGTATAGCTCCACATGAAGGTGTAATGAGTGAGACTGAAGAAATAGGCAATTACGGACCATATACTCAAAGTAAAAGAGGAGAAATATACAATATATGTGCTAAACATTTAGTAAGTAAAGGGTTAGCATATCCTTGCTTTTGTACTAGTGAAATGTTAAGCGTAACTAGAGAAATGCAAGAAAAAAACAAGCAAATGTCTGGATATTATGGAATATATGCTAGATGTAGAAATATATCAGTAGAAGAAATGATAGAGAGAGTAAAATCTGGAGAAAAACACATAGTTAGAATGAAATCTTCAGGAAATCATTTGAAAAAAGTAGCTTTTACAGATTTAATTAGAGGAAGAATAGAAATTGCTGAAAATGATCAAGATATAGTTATAATAAAATCAGATAATTTACCAACATATCATTTTGCACATGTTGTTGATGATCATTTTATGAGAACAACACATGTATTAAGGGGTGAAGAATGGATACCATCTGTTCCAATACATCTAGAATTATTTGAAAAAATGGGATTTGAATATCCTAAAGTTGCACATGTTCCTACAATGATGATACAAGATGGAATAAGTAAAAGAAAACTTAGTAAACGTAAAGATAAACATGCTGCAGTTTCTTTTTTCTTAAATGCTGGTTATCCTGTAGAAGCAGTACTTGAATATTTACTTTCAGTTATAAATTCAGATTTTGAACCATGGAGAATGAAGAATGGTGGTAAAGATATATTTGAATTTAATATTAGACTTGAAAAAATGAATAGTGCAGGAGCATTATTTGATATGTCAAAATTAAATGATATTAGCAAAGAATACATATCAAAACTGACTTCTAAAGAATTGTTGGATAATCTATTAATTTGGTCTAAAGAATATAATGAAGAAATATATAATTTATTAAATATAAATTTAGAATATAGTTTAAAAATGTTAGGTATAGAAAGAGATAATGTTAAAAAGATACGTAAAGATTTAGTTAAATACGAAGATATATTAGAATGTTTTATATATTTTTTTGATAGTAAATTTGATGAAGATATAAAAAATGGATATAATTTTGAATATACGGATAAAATAACTAAAGAATTAATCAAAAAAGTTTTGAATAAATATCTAGAAGTATATAATCATAACGATGATAAACAATTATGGTTTGATAGAGTTAAAGAAGTTGCAATTTCTTTAGAATTTTGCACAGATATGAAAGAATATAAATTGGATCCAGAAAAATATATTGGAAACATTTCAGATGTAGCCGGTATAATAAGAGTAAGTATTACAAATAGAAAAAATACGCCGGATATATATGCCATTATGCAGGTTCTAGGAGAATCAAGAGTTGCAACTAGAATAAATAACTGTATAAACTATTTAATATAATTTAAATAGAAGGGGGAAAAATATTATGCAAGAAAATAAAGAAAAAGAAGACTATTCAAAAACACTTAACTTACCTCAAACTGCGTTTCCGATGAGAGGCAACCTTCCTGAAAGAGAACCAAATGTTTTAAAAAAGATGGAAGAACAAGAGGTATATAAAAAAGTATTAGCAAAAAATAAATTAACTGGTAAAACTTTTATACTTCATGATGGACCTCCATATGCAAATGGTGACATACATATGGGACATTCATTAAATAAAGTTTTAAAAGATATTATAGTTAGATATAAAACTATGAACGGATTCTATGCACCTTATGTCCCAGGATGGGATACACATGGTCTTCCTATTGAGAAAAAAGTTCAAATAGAAAAGAAAGTATTCGTTACTGATGTTGGAGTAGTTAAATTTAGAGAAATATGCAAAAACTTTGCTCTAAACGCCGTTAAAAATCAAGCTAAACAATTTGTTAGATTAGGTGGATTAGGAGAATGGGAAAAAAATAAATATGTTACTTTAGACCCAGACTTTGAATCAGATCAAATACAAGTTTTTTGGGATATGTATAAACAAGGATATATATACAGAGATTTAAAACCAGTATACTGGTGTAGTGACTGTGAAACTGCTCTTGCAGAAGCTGAAATAGAATATGCAGATAGTGAAGCAACATCTATATTTGTTAAGTTCAGAGTATCTGAGGATAAAGGACTACTTAGCCAATATGGTGATTTGAAAGATACATATTTACTAATATGGACTACAACACCTTGGACTCTTCCTGGAAACCAAGCTATAACTGTAAATCCAGCATTTAAATATGCAGTAGTTGAAGTTAAAGAAAATGAAACTGAATGCAGATATGTAATAGCTAAAGATTTAGTAGAAAAAGTAATGGAACAAGGTGGAATAACTTCATACAACGTTGTTGGCTCTATACTTGGTTCAGATTTAGAAAACATTAAATGTTTAAAACCTTTAGATTTGCATAAAACTTCAAGAGTAATATTAGGTTCAGATAATGATTTAATAGTAAGTTTAGATGCAGGTACTGGTTTAGTACATACAGCTCCTGGACATGGTCATGAAGATAATTTAGCATGTAAAAGATATGGAGATATAGAAACTATAGTTCCTGTTGATGAAAAAGGATTTATGACTGATGAGGCTAGACAATTTTCAGGTTTAAAATATAGTGATGCAAATAATAAAATAATAGATTATCTTGAAAAAGTAGGATTTTTGTATTCAAAGAAAAAAATAAATCATTCATATCCACATTGTTGGAGATGTAAAAATCCAGTAATATATAGAGCAACTACACAATGGTTTGCTTCATTAGATAAATTTAGAGATAATGTATTAAAAGAAATAGACAATGTTAAATGGATACCATCTTGGGGCAACGAAAGAATGACTAATATGGTAAAAGATAGATCAGATTGGTGTATTTCAAGACAAAGAGTATGGGGTGTTCCAATTCCAATATTCTATTGTGAAAAGTGCAAAAAAGAGTTAATATCTGAAGAAATTATACAAAGAATAAGAACACTTGTTAGTGTTAATGGTTCTAGTATGTGGTATGACCTAACATCTCAGCAAATATTACAAGATAAAGCTATATGTAGCTGTGGATGTAATAAATTTGTGAAAGAAACAGATATAATGGATGTATGGTTTGATTCTGGAAGTACACATGTTGGAGTATTACAAAATCCAAAATATGAAATAAATCAAGAAGTAGCAGATATGTATTTAGAAGGAAATGATCAATATAGAGGATGGTTCCAATCTTCACTTCTTACATCTGTTGCAGTGAAAGGTAAAGCTCCATATAAACAAGTTTTAACACATGGAATGGTATTAGATAGCCAAGGCAGAAAGATGTCTAAATCTTTAGGCAATGGCGTAGATCCACTTGAAGTTGTTAAAGAATATGGTGCAGATATATTAAGATTATGGTCAGTTTCTGCTGATTATCAAAGTGATGTAAGAATATCTAAAGATATACTTTCACAAGTTTCTGAAGTATACAAAAAACTTAGAAACACAATAAGATTCTTACTTGGAAATTTGAGTGATTTTAATATAAATACTGATATTGTAGAATATAGCAAAAGAGATGAACTTGATAAATACATGATGTACAAAACAAATAAATTAATTGAGTATATTAATACTGCATATGAAAATTATGACTTCCATTTAATATACAGTGAATTACATAGATTTTGTACAGTAGAATTAAGTAGTAAATATCTTGATGTTATAAAAGATAGACTATATACATTTAGAAAAGATCATGAGCTAAGAAGAAGTAGTCAATCAACAATGAATGATATACTTAGAGTGTTTGTTCGTTTAATGGCTCCAATACTTTGCTTTACAGCTGAAGAAGTATGGTCATTTATGGCTCATAAAACTAAAGATGAATACTTAAGTGTTCTAGTAGGTGGTTTTCCAACTGAAAGAAGTGAGTATAATGATGAAGCTTTAATAGAAAAATGGGATAGAATATTTGATATAAAAGAAGATCTTGCAAAATATTTAGAAGAAGCAAGAGCTACAAAAGTTATAGGTCATTCATTAGATGCCATAATTACAATACATACAAGCGGTGATGAATTTAAATTTATCCAAGAAAATTTGGAAAATTTAAAATTAATTACAATTGTATCACAATTTGAGATTGTAGAATCTGCTGAAAGAAATATAGTTGTTGAAAAAGCATATGGAGATAAATGTGCAAGATGTTGGACATATTCACCAGATGTTGGTAGAGATCAAGTTAATAAAACAATATGTAAGAAATGCATAGATAACATGTAACAAATAAATCACTCTTTCTATATAATACTATAGAAAGAGTGATGTTTTTATGAAAAAAATAATATATGTAGACCATAGTGCTACAACATATGTAAAAAAAGAAGTATTAAATGAAATGTTACCATACTTTACAGAAAAATATGGTAATGCTTCATCTGTCTATAGTAAAGGAATAGAATCAAAAGAGGCTATAGATAAAGCTAGAAGTCAAGTGAGTGATGCTATTGGATGCACTGATTCAGAAATTTATTTTACTGCTGGTGGAAGTGAATCTGATAATTTAGCATTACTAGGTATTGCTAGAGCAAATAAAGATAAAGGAAACCATATTATAACTACTAAAATCGAACATTTAGGCATACTTGAAACTTGTAAAAGATTAGAAAAAGAAGGCTTTGAAGTAACATATCTAGATGTAGATAATACCGGGTTAGTTCATATAAAAGATGTTGAAAAAGCTATAACGCCTAAGACAATACTTATATCTGTAATGTTTGCAAATAATGAAATAGGAACATTACAACCTATTGAAGATATTGGCAAGATGTGTAGAAGTAAAGGTATATATTTTCATACAGATGCAGTTCAAGCAATAGGGAATGTACACATAAATACTGAAAAAATGTGTATAGATGCACTTAGTCTATCTGCACATAAATTTTATGGACCAAAAGGTGTAGGAGCATTGTACATTAGAAATGAAGTGAAATTTGATTCTATTATAACAGGAGGACATCAAGAAAAAAATAAAAGAGCAGGTACTGAAAATGTACCAGGAATAGTAGGACTTGGAGCAGCAATTGAATTAGCAAACAAAAATATTGATACTTATAACGAAAAGTTATATAATTTAAGAGAATATTGCATAGAAAAAATAATGAAAAATATATCAGATATTACATTAAATGGTCATAGAACAAAAAGATTACCTGGTAATATAAATATATCTATTATAGGAATACCTGTGGGTTCACTTTTAATTATGCTAGATGATGTTGGTATATGTGCTTCTAGTGGTAGTGCTTGCACATCTGGTAGTGTAAATCCATCACATGTATTAGTTGCTATAGGTATGAAATCAGAAGTATCACATTGCTCACTTAGAATTACTTTAGGTGAAAGTAATACCTATGAAGATATAGATTATATCGTATATAATCTAATTAGAATTGTAAATAAATTAAGAATGACATGATTAAAACAATAAATAAAAATAGTTAAACAGATAAAATCTATTTGACTATTTTTTATTGTTATAAAGTATCTAATACAGGCACTAATTCGTATATATCATGCACAAATTTACAGCAGACAGTGTTGTAGTTTGAAGTGGTTATATTGGATAAATATTTATAGAGTATTTCTTCATATTTCATATCAAAATAAATTCTACAGTTACTTTTTTTGCTAATTATCTGGTTTAATAATTCTTCTTTTATGTTAGAAGCATAATTGTTAAATTTTGATTCAACATTATTCAAATTATTACTAAAATACACAAATAATCACCTCTTTTTATATAGTTTGCCACGTATATATAATTATATGTACACATAAAACATTTATGACAAATAACAAATATTTTTTTAGTTATTTAGTTAATATAATGTAATACGAGAACATTGAACATATTTTTTTGTACATTTTATGTTAATTGAATAATATTTCGCCTTAAATATTGATAATACGGCAAATAAGTGATATAATTATACAAGGTGATTAGTTTTGGAATTAATAAAAGATATACTGAAAATATTATATTACATTATAAATATATATATATTATTATATGGAACATATTTTTTTGTAACAGCATTATTTGCATTTAAAAAGAAAACTATTGTAAGACGATACAAAGCTAAACATAAAATTGCAGTTTTAATAGCTGCAAGAAATGAAGCAAAAGTTATTCGCAATCTTATTGATAGTTTAAAAAAGCAAAAATATCCTGATAAATTATATGATATTTTTGTCATACCTAATAATTGTACAGATAATACAGAAGAAATAGCAGTGAAAGCTGGAGCAAAAATAATTGAATGTAATGGAGTAATTAAATCTAAAGGTGATGTTTTAAAACAGGCATTTAAATATATGGGTATTATGGAAAATGATTATGAAGCATACTGTATATTTGATGCTGATAATATAGTACATGGTAATTTTTTAAATAGAATGAATGATGCATTATGTAGTGGATACAAGGTAGCACAAGGATTTAGAGATACTAAAAATTCAGATAAAACATGGATATCTAGTTGTTACTCACTATTTTATTTAACACAAAATTATTTTTTTAACTCTGCAAGAATGAATATGAATTGGTCAGCATCAATAAATGGTACTGGATTTATGATTTCTAAAGAAGTTATAGATGAGTATGGTTTTGATACTGTAACAATAACAGAAGATATAGAATATGCAGCATTATGTGCATTAAATAATGTAAAAATAGGTTTTATAGATGATGCTATAACATACGATGAGCAACCAATAACATTTGCACAATCATGGAAACAAAGAACTCGTTGGTCAATAGGTACAATGCAATGTTTATATAGATACTCAGGTAAACTTATAAAAACAGGAATAAAACAAAGAATACCACAATGTATTGATATGGCACTATTTTTTATGGCACCGGTTATACAGATATTATCACTAATTGTAATAGGATTATTTATATTAGTAGGATTGATGAGCATAAAGGTTTTAAGTGCATCTAGAATAATATTTGAAAATGCTGGACTATTTGTAATAGCCGGATATTTAATTTGTGTAGTAATGTCACTTTTAGTACTAAAACTACAAAAGAAGAGTATTAGAAAATCATTAAAAGGGGTATTTACATTATCAATATTCATGATATCATGGATTCCAATTAATATGATAAGTTTATACAAAAAAGATCATTTTTGGGAACCAATAGAACATGTTGAAGATATAACTATAGAAGACTTAGTATAAATAAAAACCACATATTAGAAAATCTAATATGTGGTTTTTATTTTTTATTGTCTGTGATGTACTCAAATATTTATTTGAGTACATATTTTCTAACTACAAAAGCTACTATGTAGATGATTCAGATCTTAACTTGCAATTTCTTCTGAATCGATATAGATATCTTTTGTGATTTCTATGATACTTATATCTTCTATTCCAAATTTTGTAGCCATATCAGTTATATACAACTTCAAATTAGTACTTGCTTTTAAAATGTTTTTTTCGTTATAAGATAGGACTCTTACTTCTTCTTTAGCTATACCTTCCAAAGCTGCTACCTCAGTAGGTTTATACTTTGATCCGAAGGCGCTAACCGTTTGATCTGGTATAACGTTAGAAATGTCTATTGCTGATATAACTATTTGACTAGAATCGTATTTTACTATTACTGTACCATTAGGGGTAACAGTAAAGTCAATATCTTTTGTCTTTATAGAAAAGATTGTACGATAATCTAGCTTAATTGTTATTTCTGCATTATTTATCCATTCACTATACCATTTATTTTGAGGTGTTCTATCATGTTTTATCGTATGTTCTCCATCTTCTTTTAATACAATAATCTCAATTTCGTTAGAAATACTTTTAACAAAGTTTTTAGAATTAGCTATTTTAGCACGTAGTATTTCTTCATCAAGTTTTCTTTGGTTTTCAATTGCTATTTCTTCATTGATTTTTTGTTCCTGAGTTTTTATCACTGCTGCTTTTGCATTTTGCTTAGGTGCTACAAAAAAGAATTTGTACATAACGATAGTTAATAAAACTAATAAAACTAAAAGTAAACCGGTTACTATTCTCTTGAACATAACGTTACCTCCTGATATAATTAGTAATTACTAATTATAATGTATATTATTTTACACCACAATTATACCACAATATATAAATTATGTCAACAAATTTGTTATAAAATGTCAGTAATATGAATATATTATGTAAATTAAACTTAATAAGTATATTTAATACTTTTTAAAATAAACTTTATAACTAAAATGTAATCTATTCATATAAATTAAAAATATCCATATTTATTATGTTTATAGTAATTATCTGTTGAAATAATAGTACTGTTATGATATAATTTTTACAATAAAAGTAATTACATATGAATAATATAATGTAATTAGGGGTGGTAAAGGATGAAGTTTATCAAAAAAATTATTACAAGAATTGTAATTATCATAATTATAATAGTAATACTTATAGTAGGAAAAATATTTATAGATGGTTATACTATGTATGAACAAGCTATAGATAAAATTAGTATATCTAATAAAATTGAAAAAATAAGAAGTATTAAAGAATATGTAAAAATAGATGAAATGACAAAAGATTATAAAAATGCTGTTATAGCAATAGAGGATCATAGATTTTTAAAACATGGTGGTATAGATTATGTTGCTACTTTTAGAGCAGTAATAAGAAATTTAGAAGCCGGTGAACTTGCTGAAGGTGGTAGTACAATAACACAACAACTTGCTAAAAACATGTATTTTACACAAGAAAAAAAGTTTGAAAGAAAAGTAGCAGAACTATTGGTAGCATTTAAACTTGAAAAGGAATATTCAAAAGATGATATATTGGAAATGTATATTAATATAATGTATTTTGGAAATGGTTATTACGGTATTGGAAAGGCAAGTATGGGATACTTATATAAGAAACCAATAGATATGACATTATATGAATCAACTTTGCTTGCAGGATTACCAAATGCACCTAGTGTATATGCTTTAAATTCAAATCCTGAACTTGCAAAAGAGAGACAAAATCAAGTACTGGATTGTATGGTTAAATATAATTATTTAAGTAAAGATGAAGCACAAGCTGTAATGAATCAAACTAAGTAAAATTATATAATATTAATTTTAAAAGAAATAAATAAGGGAGATAAAAATGAATATTTTTTGGATAGTAGCTATTGGAATATTAATACCATTTGTTGGTACAATTTTAGGATCATCTATGGTATTCTTTTTAAAGAATAATGTAAAGCCATTAGTACAAAAAATGTTGTTAGGATTTGCTTCTGGAGTAATGATTGCAGCATCTATTTGGTCATTATTAATTCCATCAATGAAAATGGCAGAAGAACAAGGAATTATATCTTGGATTCCAGCAAGCGTTGGTTTTTTAATTGGTATAGGGTTTTTACTTATATTAGATAGTATTATTCCACATTTACATTTAGATAAAGAAAGGCCAGAGGGAATAAAAACAAACTTAAAGAAAAGCATTATGCTAGTTCTAGCAGTAACAATTCATAATATTCCAGAAGGAATGGCAGCTGGAGTTGTATTTGCAGGAGTTATAATTGGAAACAGTGGTATATCCTTAGCTGGAGCATTTGCTTTATCAATAGGTCTTGCACTTCAAAACTTTCCAGAAGGAGCAATAATTTCATTACCACTTAAAACTGATGGTATGAGTAGAAGAAATTCTTTTATGTATGGAGCTTTATCAGGTATTGTTGAACCAATAGGAGCATTAATTACAATTCTTTTAATGAATGCAGTAGTTTCAATTCTTCCTTACTTACTTTCATTTGCTGCTGGTGCTATGATATATGTAGTGGTAGAAGAATTAATACCAGAATCACAAATGGGAGAACACTCTAATATTGGAACAATTGGAGTAGCAATAGGGTTTGTTTTGATGATGGTATTAGATGTAGCATTAGTATAATAATTAACAATCTAAAAATAATTAAAGAAAGTAGTACTATTGAAAGGCAAAAAATATGAAAGATAGATATAAAAGTTTAGTAGCTGTATTTTTAATTTTAACAAGAACATCTAATGATGGTGAATGTAAGGAAGTTCTACTACAACTTAGAAAAAATACAGGTTATATGGATGGATTTTATGATTTAGGAGCAAGTGGACATTTAGAAGAAGATGAATCTATTAAAGATGCAGTAATAAGAGAATCACTAGAAGAGGCTAATATTAAAGTAGAAGCTAATAACTTAGAATTAGTAACTGTATATAATGAAAAATCAAATAGCTTATCATATTTAAGATTTTTCTTTCATACAGAAGTATATGAAGGTGAAATTTCTATATGTGAACCTGATAAATGTGGAGAAATAGGTTGGTATAATCTGAATAATTTACCAAATAACATAATACCACATGTAAAAAAAGCAATAGAGAATTTTCAAAATGGTATAAATTATGATGAAAATGGGTTTGAATAACAATAAAACAATACATATACTTGATATATGATAATATATATGTTAAAATACATGAATAATATAATTTGCAGGGGGACACTTCTCGTAAGAGGGGTGCTTTTGTGCGTATATCTATTTAAAGGGAGGTAATTATGAATAAGGATTTCTTACTTGAAGAGAAACATTTACAAATCACTAAAAGTAATATTGAAATTGTAACAAAAGAAGAACAAGCAAGATTAAAAAACTTGCCAAAAATATATACAGATAATCCAAGACTATTAGGAAGTCTTATGAGTATTACTGCTACAAAATTAAATAACTTAAATAATTCATCAGGTAAACCATATTTTGCACGTATTGATTTTACTGCAAAGTTAGATAAAAGCAAAACAGTATCATACATAGGAAAAGTTGGTGTTATAGATGACAATGGAGATATGATTGTTACAGATTGGAGAGCACCAATATCAGCAATATATTATGATAGTAATCTCGGAGATTTAAGTTACAAAGTAGAAGAAGATTTAATTTATGGAACACTAGAATTGAAAAGACAAATTATAATAGAAAAAGGTAAGCTAATTAGTATATTTGATGTTGATTCAGTTTCTGATGATGAATTACTAAAACCATATTTGGGAGTAAGCGCAGATAATAGATTAAAAAATATAGTTGCGTCAATACAAAGTGAACAAAATGATATAATAAGAGCTAATATTAATAAGAATATAATTGTTCAAGGAGTTGCAGGAAGTGGGAAAACAACTGTAGCACTTCATAGAATAGCATATTTAGTATATAATTACAGTAAAAAAGTAAAAGCAGATCAATTCATGGTAATAGGTCCTAATAAGTTTTTTATAAACTATATATCTACAGTACTTCCAGATTTAGATGTTGGTAATGCTGTTCAATGTACATATGAAGAACTTAGTACAGAATATATAAAAGAAAAATTTGATATTGAAGAACCAACTCAAAAACTTATTGAATATATATCTGGTAAAAAGATTGAAAAATATTCAAGACTTAAAACTTCAATGAGATATAAAGAGGCAATAGATAAATTTTTATTAGATTATGAAGAAAGTATTATGCCAAAAGAAGATATTATAATTAATAATTGCACTATATATACAAAAAAAGAAGTTATTGAAATGTATAACTTACATACTAATTTACCAGATATAAGTAGTAGAATTAATATAACGGTTAAATTATTAAGTAATAAACTTAAACTAGATACTGATAAACATGCTAGAATAAAGCAAGAATTTGATGTAATAAATCCTAAAGAGGCAAGTTCAATAAAATGGAAAACTATCAAGAACATAGAGAGTGGCTGCATAACTGATATAAAAAAACATTTAAATATAAATAATGTTAAAGTATTACAATTATATAAAATGTTTATACAAAATCTATTAAAATATATTGATGATAGTGAATTATTAAACAGTGATTTTGTAACTACTGCATTGAATAACATACAAAAAAAAGTTGTACAGTTTGAAGATATACCAGCTATGATATACATAAATACTATGTTATATGGAATAAATGACTATAATAAATATGTTCATGTTGTAATAGATGAATCTCAGGATTTTGGAGCTTTTAACTTTTATGTACTTACTAAATTAATGCCTAACTCAACATTTAGTATTTTTGGAGATATAACACAAGGAATATATTCATATAGAGGAATATATGATTGGAATGAAGTTAAAAATGAGGCATTCAATAATAAATGTGAAATCATGAGATTAGAAAAAAGTTATAGAACAACAATTGAGATAATGGAAACTGCAAATAAAATTTCTAAACACTTAAAATTAGGCGAAGGTAAACCTGTTATAAGGCATGGTAATGAAGTAAGAATAACAAAATGTGTTAGAGATGAAAAAATTGATTATATAGCCAACCTAATTAACCAGAATATAGATAGAGGACATAAATCAATTGCTATAATATGTAAAACACCTAAAGAGAGTAGAAATCTTTATGAAAAATTAAAATCTTTTGATTTTAAACTTGAATATATCATGGATGATAATGAATCATACAATGGAGGTATTTGTATATTAACATCATATTTATCAAAAGGATTAGAATTTGACTCTGTAATAATAACTGATGCAGATGAAAATATTTATTCATCACAAAACGAAATGGATATGAAACTTATGTATGTAGCATGTACGAGAGCACTACATGATCTTGAAATTATATATGAAAATGAAGTAATAGAGCCACTTAAACAGTGAAATATAACATAAACCTAGTGATTTATTATGTAAATCACTAGGTTTATTGCAAAAAGTATTGACTTTTGCACCAAAAAATACTATAATTATACTTCATAAAAAAATATATGATAACTGCTAAGTAGCATTTATCTATTAGGAGATGTTATAATGGAAAAATTAATTTCAATAATACCATTAAAACGAACTTTGAATAAGGCATCTGCAAAAAAAGTAGATGATAAATTAAAAACTTCTTGTAATTATAAAGAAAGTGAAGTAGGAATAAAAGAATTGTTAATACGGTTAAATCAAGAGAGGGATTTGTCATTACCTAAAAGTGTAGTGACATCACAAAAATTTGTTAAGGCGTATAATACTTTTACAAAATATTATGGAACTCAGTTTTCGCAGAGCCAGTATAAAAACAATTGTACTGCAACTCTTACTGCAAATGTTTTATCATATTATAAAACAGTAAGGGGAGTAAATCTTTACCCAGAAACAATTACGCAGAGTGTATATGACATGATTTGTTCCAATATTAATTACTCTACTTCAGGTGCATCCAATATTCTTAATATCATAGAAGGATTGAAAAAAATTTCTATGAAGAAAAATAAAGATTGTATTTTCCGTAAATATAGGTATAATTGGTGGAGTGACATTACATGGGATATAGATGATAATAAAATAATTATGCTAGGATATAAAGATCATGCATATCTTATAGTTGGATATAGAATTATTAATGGAACTCAGCAGGTTTACACTTTTACAGGTTGGAGTTATTTGCCATACAAATGGATAGACTATGACACAAAAATGTCAATGGCATCTGTATATATTTCTTAGCTAATTGAAAAAAGACACAATTAATATTGTGTCTTTTTCTATTTATATTTAAAAATAATATGAAAAAATTAGGATAAAACATCATATTTTCTAGTAACGCAAGAAATTTGTGATAAAAGTATTGACTTTTACATTTAAAAACAATATAATTGTATACCATAAAAAAATAAATGATAACTGCTAATTAACAGTTATCTATTAAAGGAGATTTTCTAATGGAAAAACTAAATTCAACAAAACCATTAAAACGGATTTGTAATATAAAATCTCAAAAAAATGAAATGGAAGAAGTATTATTTAATATTTCAGAACAACAAGAATTGATAATACGGTTACGTGAAGAAGTAGAAGCTTTATTACCAAATAGTGTAGTAACATCAAAAAATTTTGTTACAGGTTACAATACTTTTAAAAGATACTATTCATCTCAATTTTCACAGATGCAGTACAATAATAATTGTTCACCGACTATGATTGCAAATGTTTTATCGTATTATAATACAGCTAGAAAAGCAGAAATTTATTCAGGAATAATTACACAAGATCTATATGATCAGATTTGCTGCGATATTAATTACTCTAGTACAAAAGCATCCAATCTTTATCGTATGGTAAAAGGATTAAAAAAGTTTTGCAATAGAAATGAAAAAACTTGTATTGTTAATGTATATTGGCATAACTCATGGCATGACATTACAAAAGATATAAATCAAAATAAAATAATTATGCTAGGATTTGAAGTTCATGCCTATCTTATAGTTGGGTATAGAATTATTAATGGCACACGGCAAGTTTATACTTTTACAGGTTGGGACCATTTACCATATGAATGGGTAAACTATGATTCATTTATGCAAATGGTATCTGTAGATATTTATTAATTTTAAAAAGACGCGGGTTTATATATCGCGTCTTTTTTCTAACAATTTTTCTAATATTTGAACTGCATTACTTGCAGCTCCTTTACGTACGTTGTCTGCAACAACCCATAAGTTAATACCATTTTTAACTGAATAATCTCTTCTAATTCTTCCTACTAATACTTCATCAATTCCATTAGCAAGTTCATTTATTGGATACTTATTATTTTGTATTTGATCCACAACTATTATTCCAGGATAATTAGATAATGTTGTGAATATATCTTGTATATCAAATTCATTTTCAAATTCTACATTTATACTTTCACTATGACAATTAAGTATAGGTACTCTTACACATGTAGCAGTTATACGAAGATTTGGATTATGTAATATTTTTCTTGATTCTTCAATCATTTTCATTTCTTCTCTTGTATAATTGTTTTCTAAAAAAATATCTATATGAGGAATACAATTATCAGTTATATTATATGGAAATTTATTTGGACCACTACCATTTCTAGTATTTACTAAATCATTAATACCACCATTTCCTGCTCCAGATACAGCTTGATAGGTAGAATATACAATTCTTGAAATAGTATACTTATCGTTTAAAGCTTTCAGTGGAAGCATAGCCTGTATAGTTGAACAATTTGGATTAGCAATTATTCCAGTGTTTTTAAATATATCTTCTTCATTTACTTCAGGAACAACTAGTGGAACATCATCATGCATTCTAAAGTAACTACTATTATCTATTACGATACATCCAGTTTTAACAGCAAGTGGTATGTATTGTTTACTTATACTTCCACCAGCAGAAAACAATGCATAGTTAAATTTCCCCTTTTCAAAAGATTCTTCAGTAAGTTCTTGAACAGTATATTCTTTATTCATAAATTTAACTTTCTTTCCGTTAGATTTACTAGATGCAAATAACTCATACTCATCTATTTTTAACCTTTTTTCTTCTAATACTTTTAAAAATGTTTGACCTACTATACCAGTAGCTCCAACAATTGCGCATTTTATCATACAAAAACACCCCTAATAATGTATATGATTTTACGTAAGGATTATACAAAAACTAGATTAATTTATATAAAATGATTCAATATTTATAAATATACTTGAAAAAGTTTACATAATATGGTATAATTGCTTTATGTTAAATTAAAAATAAGCTGGGATAATTTCTAAGCTAGGAAACATTTTGAAATAGCTTAGGGTTATTACTAAAATAAGAGGAGATAATGTAAATGAAATTAAGAAATTTGTTTTCATTAAGAAAAGCATTAAAAAATCCAAAAGAAGCACAAAAACTTGTCACAGAAATCAAAAATGCATTAGTATATAGCAAAAAGAAATATGAAGAAAATGATAAGGAATTAAATGATCTTTTAAAAATCATAGCAAGCGCACAGAACATAATTAATTCCAAATCAATAGACTGAATAGAAAAAATACCTAGAATAAATATTCTAGGTATTTTTTTGTCGCTATATATAAATTAAAGTAATATTTACTTGAAAAAATAGGTTATACATAGTATAATATATGAAATAAAGTAGGTGAGTAAAATGAATTTTGTACATTTGCATATGCATACTGAATACAGTTTGTTAGATGGTGCAAATAAGTTAGATGATTTAGTAAATAAAGTTGATGAATTAGGCATGAAAGCGGTAGCAATAACTGATCATGGTAATATGTTTGGGGTAGTTGAATTATATAAAAAATGTAAAGCTAAAGGAATTAAACTTGTTGTAGGCTCTGAAATGTATATGGCTCCTAGAAGTAGGTTGGATAAACAAGGGAAAATAGATACTGAGCCAAATCATTTAGTTTTACTTGCCATGAATGAAATAGGATATAAAAATTTAATTAAGTTAGTATCACTTTCATATGTTGAAGGTTTTTATTATAAACCAAGAATAGATATGGAAATTTTAAAACAATATAGCGAGGGCTTAATATGTCTGTCTGCTTGTCTTGCTGGAGAAGTTCCAAGAAAGATAGTACAAGGAGATATAGAGGGAGCAACAAATAGTGCTAAAGAATTTTTAAGTATATTTGGAAAAGATAGATACTATTTAGAAATTCAAAGCAATGGTATAAGAGAACAAGTTTTAGTAAATCAAAATATAGTTAGTATAGCTAAAGAGTTGGGTATTGGTTTAGTTGCCACAAATGATTGCCATTATTTAACTAAAGATGATTATGATTTTCATGAAGTATTGCTATGTGTACAAACTAAAAAAACAATTAATGATCCAGATAGAATGAGTTTTCCTACAAACGAATTTTATGTAAAATCTCCAGAAGAGATGAGTGATTCTTTTAAAAACTTTCCGGAAGCAATAGAAAATACAGTTAAAATTGCTGATATGTGTAATATTGAATTTGAGTTTGGTAATATTGTATTACCTGAATTTAAAATAGAAGGTAATATTACTAATTTAGAGTATTTTTGTAATTTATGTTATTCAGGTTTAGAAAAGAAATATAAAAAGCAAGAATATGATGATGAATATATAAATAAAGCAAAAGATAGATTAGATTATGAAATAAGTGTAATAGATAAAATGGGTTATGTTGATTATTTCCTTATAGTACAAGATTTTGTAAATTATGCTAAAATGAATGATATACCTGTAGGACCAGGTAGAGGTAGTGGAGCTGGCAGTATAGCAGCATATCTTACAGGAATAACAGATATTGATCCATTAAGGTTTGATTTAATATTTGAAAGATTTTTAAATCCCGAGAGAATAAGTATGCCAGATTTTGATATAGATTTTTGTTATGAGAGAAGACAAGAAGTGATAGATTACGTTTCAAGAAAATATTCAGATTCTCATGTTGCTCAAATTATAACATTTGGTACCATGGCTGCAAAAGCCGGTATACGTGATATTGCTAGGGCATTAGATATTCCATATCAAAAAGCTGATATAATAGCTAAAATGATTCCTGGAGAGCTTAAAATGACAATTGAAAAAGCACTTAAAATAAATCCAGATTTAGCGACTATCTATGAAATAGATGAGGAAGCTCATAAACTTATAGATCTTGCAATGAAGGCTGAAGGTATGCCTCGTCATGCTTCAACTCATGCAGCAGGTGTTGTTATAACAAAAGATCGAGTAGACAGTTATGTTCCGCTTTATTTAAATCAGAATGTTATAACTACTCAGTATACAATGACAACTTTAGAGGAACTAGGACTTCTTAAAATGGATTTTTTAGGACTTAGAACTTTAACAGTTATTCATGATTGTATAAAATTAGTTAAAAAAGTTCGTGGTATAGATATTAAGTTTGACAAAAAAATGGATGATAAAAATGTATTTAAACTTTTATCTGAAGGTAAAACAAATGGTGTATTTCAACTTGAAAGTGAAGGACTTAAACAAACAATTAGATTACTTAAACCAGATTGCTTAGAAGATATTACTGTTGTAATTTCGTTATATAGACCAGGACCAATGGAGCAAATACCAAGATATATTAAAAACAAGAATAGTTCGGGTAATATAGAATATACACATAAAGCATTAGAGCCTATACTTAAAGTTACAAATGGATGTATGGTATATCAAGAACAAGTAATGCAAATATTTAGAGATTTAGGTGGATATAGCTTAGCAGGGGCAGATTTAGTAAGACGTGCTATGAGCAAGAAGAAATCAGATGTTTTAAATAGAGAAAGAATAGTTTTTGTGGAAGGTGCAAGTAAAAATGGTATTGATGAGAAAAGTGCAAACAAAATATTTGATGAAATGTTTGAATTTGCTAAATATGCATTTAATAAATCACATGCAGCATCTTATGCCGTAATATCATATCAAACTGCATATTTAAAAGTTCATTATTCACAAGAATTTATGGCAGCTACAATGAACAGTCTACTTGGAAATTTAAACAAGATACCAGAATATATAGAAGAATGTAAAAGTATGAATATAGAAGTTTTAAGACCAGACATAAATGAAAGTGATTCAAAATTTGGTGTAGTTAGCAAAAAAATTATATTTGCGCTTGAAACTATAAAAAATGTATCATCTGGAGCAATATCGGATATTATATCAGTAAGAGAGCGAGAAGGAAAATTCAAGAGCTTTATCGATTTCTGTGAAAAAGTATCTGGTGAAAATGTTAATAAAAAGTGTGTAGAATCGTTGATTAAGGCAGGATGTTTTGATAGTGTTGAAAAAGACTTAAGTAGAATAGATCTATTAGAAAGTTTTGAAGTTGTTATAGATAATATTAATTCAAGTAGAAGAAAAAACTATGCAAATCAAATTAATTTGTTTGAAGCTGTTTCAGAAGAAAGTACTATTACAATACCAAAAAGTAAAAGAATTGCAAATAAAAAAGAACTACTTGATATGGAAAAAGAAATTATAGGAATATATGTTTCAGGTCATCCACTTGATGAGTTTAATGAGTACATTCTTAAAAACTCTACAGTAACTACAAAAGATTTAGAAGTGAAAGAAGAAAATGATGAAGAACAGTTAGAAATTAATGATGTAAATACAATTGATTATGATTCAAAACAAGTAGTTATATGTGGAATAATTGATAGTTCAAAAATAATACATACAAAAAACAATTCACAAATGATGTTTGCTGAAATGTCAGATAGATATGGAACTATTGAACTCATATTATTTGCCGGTACATTTTCTAAATTTAGCAGATTAATGGAAGTTGGAAATGTAGTTAAAATAAGGGGTAAAGTAAGTATTAAAGAAAATGAAAAAGCTAAAATACTAGTTAGTGAAGTAGAAAAAATATCTAAAAATCAAAACATCTACATAAAGATTCCAAAAGATAAATTTGATTTAGAGTCAAATGTACTTGAATTTGTAGATGAAATTTCAAACGAATACTTTGGCACAGTTCCTGTATATCTATTTTATGAAGGAACTAATAAGTTAAAATTATTAAATAGAAGCTATTGGTTAAATGAAAGTGACGACGCAATTAATGAATTAAAAGCTAGGCTCGGAGAAGAAAATATAAATAAAAAATAAAGTTAAAAGGTATAAAAAAAGAATATAATAGGAGGAATATATGATTAAAATAGCATTTTTCGATACAAAAGAATATGATAAAAATTCTTTTGACGAGTACAACAAAGATTACGGGTATGAAATTAAATACTTTAAAAATAAATTATCAGCAGAAACTGCTCCACTTACAAATGGGTTTGATATAGTATGTATATTTGTAAATGATGTGGTAGATAAAGAAGTAATGAAAATATTGGAGCAATGCAATATAAAATTAATTGCTTTAAGATGTACAGGATTTAACAATATAGATATTAATTATTTAAGTGATAAAATAAAGGTAGTAAGAGTACCTGACTATTCTCCTTATGCAGTAGCTGAACATGCAGTTGGATTATTACTTACATTAAATAGGAAAATATATAAAGCTTACCAAAGAACAAGAAAATATAATTTTTCACTTGATGGGTTACTTGGATTTGATATACATGGTAAAACAGTAGGTGTTATTGGAACAGGTAGAATTGGTAAAGTATTTATAAAAATTATGAACGGGTTTGGAGCAAATGTTGTTGCATATGATTTATTTCCTGATTTAGCAGGTGCAAAAGAGCTTGGATTCAGTTATGTTTCATTAGATGTATTATATAAATCATCTGATATTATATCGCTACATTGTCCTCTAACTAAGGAAACAACTAATATTATAAACAAAGAATCGATTGCAAAAATGAAAGATAATGTATTTATTATTAACACAAGTAGAGGGAAATTAATAAATACAAGTGATTTAATAGAAATGCTAGAATTAGGTAAAATAAGTGGTCTAGGTCTTGATGTATATGAAGATGAAGAAAAATATTTTTTAAACGATATGTCTAATTCATATATAAGAGACAAAGATCTTTCAATATTATTATCAATGCCAAATGTTGTAATAACAGCTCATCAAGCTTTCTTTACAAGAGAAGCATTAGATAAAATAGTTAGTACTACATTTAATAATATAAAAGAAATTTTTGAAAAAGGAAGTTGTATTAATGAAGTTAAAAAATAAATAAGTAAATAAAGGGGGTATATAAATGGAGGAAAAGTTAATTGCGGCCATAAAGGAAAATAAAATAAGTTGTGATGATAATAAATTTCAAGCTGTTTTGAGCTTCGCAAAAGATATATACAAAGATGAATTAAGATACACAGGACAAACATACTTAGAACATACACTTGGTGTTGCAACTGAAGTAGCATTACTTAAATTAGATGAGAATTCAATATATGCTAGCATACTACATGAAGTTGTAAGATTTGATGTAGATTTGAATGATATAACGGCAAAGTTTGGAGAAGAAATAGCAACTTTAATAAAAGGTGTAGATAAATTGTCATATTTGAACTATGCAAATAATGATAAATTAGATGTACAAATTTTAAGAAAAATGTTTATGGCTATAGCAAAAGATGTAAGAGTTATTCTTATAAAGCTTGCTGATAGATTATATAATATGAGAAAAGCTGATGAGATGCAAGAAGATTTTAGAATACTTAAAGCTAAAGAAACTTTAGAAATATATTCGCCAATTGCACATAGACTTGGCATAGCACATATAAAGTCTGAATTAGAAGACATCTCATTTAGAATTCTTATGAATAAAGAATATATGTATATAAAATCAAAAATAGACGCTAAAAAAACTGAAAGAGAAGTATATATAGAAAGTAGAATAAATGAAATAATTAAAAAGTTAAAAGAATCAGAAGTTATTTCTACTGTATATGGTAGACCAAAACATTTCTATAGTATATACAAGAAAATGAAAGAAAAAAATTGTGATACTGATGATATATTTGATTTACTTGCAATTAGAATAGTAGTTGATTCTGTTAAAGATTGTTATACAGCTTTGGGACTTGTTCATGAAATGTATAAACCAATGCCAGGAAGATTTAAAGACTATATTGCTGTACCTAAAACAAATAATTATCAATCATTACATACAACTGTGTTTGGTGAAAATGCATTTCCATTTGAAATTCAAATACGTACATGGGACATGCAAAGACATGCTGAATATGGTGTTGCTGCTCATTTTATGTATAAAGAAAAATCAAAAAATATAACCGAAACTGAACAAAAAATAATGTGGATTAGACGTACTTTAGAACTTCAAAAAGAATTAACAGAAGATGTTAGTAATCTAAATGCTTTTAAAGGTGAATTATTCGGTGAAGAGGTATTTGCATTTACTCCAAAAGGAGAAATTAGATCTCTGCCAAAAGGTGCAACAACTATAGATTTTGCATACTCAGTGCATCAAAATGTAGCTGAAAAAATGACTGGAGCTAAAATAAATGGTAAATTAGTTCCAATGAGTACAAAACTCTCTAACACAGATGTTGTTCAAATAATGACATCAGCAGCAAGTACTGGACCTAATTTTGATTGGCTTAAACATGTAAAAACAAGTAGTGCGAAAAGTAAAATAATGGCGTATATAAAGAAACAAGATTCTTCAGATAATATGTTAAGAGGAAAAGACTTATTTGAAAAAGAAGTTAAAAAGCAAAAAACACCTAAGGAAGAATTACTAAAAGAAGAATATCTAAATGAACTACCTGCTGCTTTAAAAGTTAATAAAATGGATAATGTTTATGAAAATATTGGATTTGGAACTTTATCTTATGTAAAAGCGGTAAATAGATTATTAGATATATATAACAAAAACAATAAAATATGTGATGATATAGAAATAATTGAAAATAAACCTAAAAAACAAAAAGGAAGCATTGACGCGGTAATTGTTGAAGGATTAAATAATTGCCTTGTTAAATTTGCTGGATGTTGCACTCCTATACCAGGTGATGACATAATAGGATATATAACATATTCAAATGGTGTTTCAGTGCATAGACAAGACTGTAAAAATTTAAAGGGCTTAGATATAATAAATAGAAAAATTAATGTTAAATGGAAAGATAAAGTAAAATCAGAATTCATAACTAATATAAAAGTTATGGCAAATTATAGAGAAACATTAACTATTGATATAATTAAAAAGCTACAAGATTTAAAGACAAATATTTTAACAATAAAAGCACAAAGAAATGAAGACAAAGAGATTATTGTTGATGTAAGTATAAATACTGAAAGTAATGAAAGTTTAACAAAAGTAATTAGAGAATTAAAAAAAATTGATAGTGTATATGAAGTTAAAAGATCAAGATAAGGAGGACATAATGGCAAAATTGTATTTTAGATATGCATGTATGGGTGCACGGTAAGTCTATTGATTTACTTAAAGTAGGATTTAATTATGAAGAAAGAGGCTATAAAGTAATGCTTCTTACAGCAGAAATTGATAATAGGTATGAAAAGGGTAAAATAACAACAAGAATGGGTATAAGTAAAGATGCATATACATTTAGCGATAATGTTAATTTATATGACCTTTGTGTATCTTTAGATTATGTACCTGCTTGTATACTAGTGGATGAAGCACAATTTTTAAGTAAAAAACATGTTGAACAGCTATCAGATATAGTAGACTATATGGATATACCAGTTATTTGTTATGGACTTAGAAGTGACTTTAAAAACGAACTATTTGAAGGAAGCAAGGCATTACTTTCTATATCAGATAAAATAGAAGAACTTAAAACTATATGTGATTGTGGAAAAAAAGCTACAGTTAATATGAGAATCCTAAATGGCAGCGTTGCCACATCTGGTGATCAAGTTCTTATTGGAGACTTAGAATATAAATCAGTATGCAGAAAATGTTACAAGGAAAGAGTGAAAATTGATGGAAAGAAATAAAATAATACAAATTGAAGTAGGAGCTGATGATTTTCCTACAAATTGCTATATAATACATGATGAAGATAATAATGCTGTAGTTATTGATCCGGGATATGATTCTCCAAAAATAATATCTAAAATAGAGGATAATAATTTAAAAGTTAAATATGTAATTTTAACTCATTGTCATGCAGATCATTTAGGTCAGTTAGAAGAAATAGTTAAATTTACAGATGCAGATGTAATAATACACGAAGATGATTTAGATGGTTTAGAAGATGATGAAAAATCATATTTTACAGCATTAAATGTAAGAAAACCAAAAATCAAAAAAGATAAAATAAATACTGTAAAAAATAAAGATATTATTAATGCAGGTAATATATCACTTGAAGTAATACATACGCCAGGACATACAAGTGGAGGAATGTGTTTACTTGAAAAAGAAACTAATTCACTATTTACAGGTGACACAATATTTGCAACTTGTTACGGTAGAGTAGATTTAAAATCAGGAAATTTTGAAGATATGAAAAATAGTATAGGTAAATTATTTGACAGGTTTGAAGATATAATTATTTATCCAGGACATGAACAGATAGTAAATATTGATAGTTGTAAAAGAAGAATAAAATTATTAGTTAAAGTAAGGAGCATATAATATATGTCATATTTTAAAAATTTAATTAATGAAGAAAAGCAAAAAGAATATTTTAAAAAATTAACTTTGTTTATAGATGAAGAATATAGTACAAAAACAATATTTCCTGAAAAAGAAAATATATTTAAAGCTCTAGAATGTACAACTTATGAAGATATTAAGGTGGTTATACTTGGACAAGACCCATATCATGGAGATGGTCAAGCCCATGGACTTAGCTTTTCTGTACAACCTAGTATAAAAACTCCACCTTCACTTAAAAACATGTATAAAGAGTTAAATAGTGATATAGGAACATATATACCAAACAATGGATATTTAGTTAAGTGGGCAAATCAAGGAGTACTACTACTGAATAGTGTACTTACTGTTGAGAGGGACAAACCTGGAAGTCATAAAAATAAAGGGTGGGAAACTTTTACAGATACTGTTATATCAAAATTAAATGATAGAAATAAACCAATTATATTTGTACTTTGGGGAAATTATGCAAAAGACAAAGAAAAATATATAACAAACTCTAGACATTTAATTTTAACAAGTACACATCCAAGTCCTTTTTCAGCAAGAAATGGATTTTTTGGATGTAAACATTTTTCTAAAATAAATAATTTTTTAAGGGAAAATGGTGAAAACGAAATAGATTTTCAAATAGAAAACTTATTTGCAGAGCAGCAAACAAATCTTTTTACAGAAGGGGAATATAATGAAAACAAGTGATTTTAAATATGATCTACCACAAGAATTGATAGCACAAACACCTCTTTTAGAAAGATCTAAATCTAGAATGATGGTACTAGATAAATTAACAGGTGTAACGCAGCATAAATGTTTTGAAAATATTTTAGAATATGTAAATGAAGGAGATACAATAGTATTAAACGATACAAGAGTTATTCCAGCTAGATTATTCGGTCATAGAAAAGACAAAGAAGAAATAATAGAATTTCTTTTAACTAAACAATTTGATGATGACAAGTGGGAAACATTAGTTAAACCTGGTAGAAAAGCTAAAATTGGAACTAATATAATTTTTGAGGAAAATTTACTTACAGCAGAAGTTATTGATATTTTGCCTGAAGGTGAAAGAATAATAAAGTTTAAATATGATGGAATATTCAATGAAATATTAGATAAATTAGGAACAATGCCATTACCACCATATATAACAGAAAAATTGGATGATCAAGGTAGATATCAAACTGTATATAATAAAAATCCTGGTTCTGCAGCAGCTCCTACAGCAGGTCTTCATTTTACAAAGAATATACTTAAAAAATTAGAAGAAAAAGGAGTTAATGTAACTTATGTAACGCTTCATGTTGGAATAGGTACTTTTAGACCAGTTAAAGTAGATGATGTGTTAGAACATAAAATGCATAGCGAAACTTTTATTATAGATGAAAAAACAGCTTATGTTATAAATGAAACTAAAAAAAACGGAAATAAAATAATATGTGTTGGTACTACATCTTGTAGAGTTTTAGAAAGCGCTTCAGATGAAAATGGTATAATACATAGTATGAGTAAAGATACGGATATATTTATATATCCTGGATACAAATTTAAAATTGTAGACATACTACTTACTAATTTCCATTTACCTGAGTCTACACTAATTATGCTAGTCTCAGCATTAAGTACTAAAGATATTATACTGAATGCATATAAAGAGGCAGTAGATCAAAAGTATAGATTTTTCAGTTTTGGAGATTGCATGCTAATCAAATAATGTACAATCAAATGCATTATTTGTAATAAAAGGTTACATAACATACAAAACATTGCATTAAAATAAGGAATGTTTACATAATGTATTGACATTGGTTCAAATATATAGTAGAATTAATATATATATAAAAAGAGAGGATGTTTTTTAATGGAAGAATTAAGAGCTAAATTAAAAGAAATTAAAGAAAATTTGAATGAGATAGAAGAAGTAACAGAAATAATAAAGAGAGAAACTAATATTTTAGAATTTTTTGATAAAGTAAATAAGGAGGTATCATAATATGGCAATTGACCAAATAAAACTAGTAGAGTTAGATATAATAAATAAACTTAAAAGTAGATTAGATGCTGCAGAGCAAAAAGGTAATGATGTATTTTCAGGATATAATATCCCAGATGATGTTACAGATAACAATACTAAATTAAGTTATGCATTAACAGAAATTGGTGATGACCAAACAGCTAGAAATGAATTACGTGATAAAAATTTAGAAGCTCAAAAAAATCTTGAACTTACTAATAAAAATATAGAAGAAGATTTTGTTAATATGACTAATCTTGGAAACTCAAGAATTGAAAAATATTCAGATAAAATAAAAGCTTTAGAAGAAGAATATAAAACAAAAACTTCACAAGATGAAAACAAAAAAAATGAAATCACTTCAATTGATGAAGAAATAAAAGCTTTAGATAGTAAAAAAGCTGAAATCCAAGGAATTGATGGAAAAGGCGGAAAAATAGCTGAAGCAAAATCTAAATCAGTAAAAGCAAAAGATGAAGCAAAAGACTTAGCAAAAAGAATATTTGATATAGAAGCTAAAATAAAAGAAATAGATAAAAAAATAGAAAAATTAAATGAAGCAAATAAAACTACAAATGATCCAGAAGAACTTAAAAAAAATGCTGAAGAAATAGCTTCTCTACAAGGAAATAAGTCGATTTTAATTAAAGATAGAGTTGATTTAGCAAAACAATACCAAGAAAAAGAAGATGAAAAAGGTCAATATGAACAAAATATAAGAAGCTTACAAGGTGAACTTTTAAATTTAGATTCTGAAATTATTGCTAAATCTGCAGATAAAAACACTATACAAAATGAATTAAGATTATCACCTATAGTTGGTAATGAATTAAAACAAGCAAGAGAAGAATTTGAAAGCAAAAAACAAAATTATATAGATTCAGTAGATACTATGGAAAAACTTTTAAATGAAAGAGGCATAAATGTTAAAGCTAAAAGAATAGCAGATGAACCTATAGTAGGAGAAGATGAGTCTATAGTAGCAGATGAACCTATAATAGTAAAAGCTGAAGATGAGCCTATAGTAAAGGTAGAACCTATAGTAAAAGCTGAAGATGAACCTATAGTAAAACCAGAGCCTAAAGTAAAACAAGAACCAAATAAAAACAAAAGTGAAAAAGAAATTAAATCTAATTCAAATGTTGCTCCACAAGATAATGGACAATATGTACCTATACAAAATGAAAATTTACCTGTAATTAATGAAGGAGATAAAAAAAGAGCAAATCTTGAATATGTTATTGGATTGGATAATGAGGGCGCAATTTTAAAATCTGATGAAAGACTTAAAAGAATACAAGGAGAACTTGGCGGAAACGATTATGAAACAATAGCTAAGGCACTTGAAGAGTTAAAAAATTCTCCTGCTAAATTAACTAAAACAGAAAAAAATAAAATAAAAAATATAATGAAAGCAGATAAAAAAAGTTTAGCTACTACAGTAAAAGATATGGACGTAGATAAATTAGATGAAATTTTGAAATCAGCAGGAATTAATATGGAAAAATCAAAATTAACATCTTTATATAAAAAATCATTTGAAGGACAAAGTATGGTTGATAGACTAAATAATGGTTTTAAAGAATATGGTGAGGCAACATACGGTATACTAGATGGATTTACACAAATGTCAGACAAACATAAATCTGCGTGGAAAGAAGTTATACAAAGCTATTCTGATAAAAAAGATCAAATGTCACCAGAAGATTCTAAAAATTTCGAAAAATATATAATTACACCAATTAAATTTGGTACATTACAACAACAAAGTAAACAAGTATGTAAAAGTTCATTTATGAAATTTTTTAGTAATAATGAAAATAAAAATTTGAATGATATTAGAGCTGCAATTGTAAAAAGCGAAATTCCTACTAAAGAAAAATCAAATACTTTTACAGATTCTCTAAAAGATCAAACAGAGCAAAATCCACCACTTAACGAAAAACAACCTGAAAAAGAAGTAGAAAGAGAAAAAGAAGTATAAAAAAATGAAAAATAAACGTAAACATTAGTGTTTACGTTTATTTTTTTTATGTCTTGTCGTTTTTCTTTCTCTTTCTAATGAAAATTAAAATAGTTAAAGAAACATATGCAACAAACATTGCACAAATCAAAGCAAGTATTTTAAGGTTATTGTCGGCTGCTGATATAAACATGCATCCAATAAATCCACCGGCTACAATTCCACCTAAAACCTCATGAGGTAAATGACCAGCTTTTAATTTAAGGTTACTTAGCAAATCATCAATTTCTTCTTCAAGTGCTTTTGAATTAACAGCATCATCTACAAGATGTAGTTGGTCTAATTTATCCGACATATCTCTTGACGATAACGCAATTTGTTTAATTGCATATGCATGTTCTTGTACTCTAAGTCTAACACCCATTGCATCTCGTATTTCATAACATGACCATAATGCTAGAACTAATCCTATAAGTACACATGCAAACATATTAACAGTTGGGTTATTAATAGAATATGAATAAATGATATACCAAAATACTATATTAAATGATACAAGAATGGCCGTGTGAGATGAAGGAAAGTCACCATCAGAAAATAATGTTTTAGCATCGAATTTCCCTATTAAAATACTATTTAATACTGTTTTAAATACCTGTACAAAAACCATAGTTGTAACAGTAGATACAGACATTAGAATTACAGAATCTACAATTGTTAAATTCATAGTTTTAAACCTCCATTTTTTAGTTTATTTTTACTTTCGCTAATTAGACTATTATACATTATTTTTTTCTGTTTGTCAATATTTTTTATTTTGTATTATGTCATGTTTTTATCACAAAACACGTTTAAAATGTAATTTTACATAAAAAGTTAACATTTTATGACTTTTTTTCAAAAAAGTATTGCATTTTTGTTTATTTTGTATTAAAATTATATCAAGTGGTAACAAGTGGAGAAAAGTGGTGAGTTTTAAATGTTATTAGGTGAATACAATCATAATTTGGATGAAAAGGGTAGAACAAGTGTACCAGCTAAATTTAGAGATGATTTAGGTGCTTCTTTTGTAGTTACAAAAGGTTTAGATAGTTGTTTATTTATATATTCAAAAATCGAATGGAATACATTTGAAGCTAAACTGAAAGATTTACCTCTAACAAATCCTAATGCTCGTAACTTTATACGTTTCTTTTTCTCAGGAGCTACTGAATGTGAATTAGATAAACAAGGTAGAATTAATATACCTCAAAATCTAAGAGAATATGCAGGCTTAAGCAAAGATTTATCAATAATTGGTGTATCTACTAGAGTTGAAATATGGGATAGAGAAAAATGGAATAAGTATACAAGTTCTGAAAATATGGACTTAGATGAAATAGCTATTCAAATGTCTAACTTAGGCATTTAAATATATTTACAAAAGACAAATTGTAGCAAATGATAAATTTAAAATGTACAAAAGATAAAACTATACAAAAGATAAATTTAAAATATACAAAAGATAAAATATGTTTAACATATGTAATATACAAAAGATAAACTATATAATTAAATATTAAATGGGGTAGTATATGGAATTTAAACATAAACCAGTTTTACTTGATGAATGTATCAAAGGATTAAATATAAAGCCAGATGGAATATATGTAGACGGTACCTTAGGTGGTGGTGGTCATTCATTTCATATCATACAAAAATTAAGTGAAAACGGAAAATTAATAGGCATAGATAGAGACAAAGAAGCATTAATGGCAGCAACAATAAAATTACAAGATTTTCCTAATAAAATTTTATATCATGGTAATCACGATGATATAAAAAGAATATTAGAAGAATTAGGTATAGATAAAGTGGATGGAATATTACTTGATTTAGGAATTTCTTCATATCAAATAGATGAAGCGCAGCGTGGATTTAGCTATATGCTAGACAGTAAGCTGGATATGAGAATGAATAGAGAAGATAAATTATCCGCATATGAAGTAGTAAACAAATACAGTGAAGATAGTCTTAGTAAAATTTTTTCTGACTTCGGTGAAGAAAGATATTCTAAGAGAGTAGCAGCTAAAATATGTGAAGTTAGAATAACAAAACCAATAGAAACTACACTTGAACTTGCAGCTATTATTAGATCATGTATTCCATATAAAGCAACACAAGAAAAAGGACACCCAGCTAAAAGAGTGTTTCAAGCTATAAGGATAGAAGTTAATTGTGAGTTAGATAAATTAAAAGAAGCAGTTATAGATAGTGTAAATTGTTTAAATACATCTGGTAGACTAGCAGTTATAACGTTTCACTCATTAGAAGATAGAATAGTAAAACATGCTTTTGAAGAACTGGAAGGAAAATGTAATTGTCCTAGTGGTTTTCCAATTTGTATATGTGGATATAAATCATATGGTAAAAATATAACAAAGAAACCTATAGTTTCTGATGAAATAGAACTTGAAGAAAATACAAGAGCAAGAAGCGCTAAGCTTAGAATATTTGAAAAACAATAATTTTAAGGAGTAGATATATATATGACAAAATTTTATTTTACAGCAAGAGCTATATGTAGTGAATTTAATATATCAAATATATGCAAGTATTACGATATAAATAAAAAAATCAAATGGGAAGAACCATTGATTTTAAAAGAAAAACTTTTATCTGAATTTAAAGATAATAACAATAAAATGGTTTATATTTATTATTTTGGATCAATTGTTTTTGTTAATTTTACAGAAAATGAAATGGTTCAATTTATTGAGAATATAAAAAATATTCCAGAAAGTATAAAAAGTATAAATAAAGATATAAGATACGACTGTATAGAAGAATATGAGATAGTTTCTGATGATATAGTTGAAGATGAAATGGGTTTTGAACTTTGCAATGTTAAATCTATAGAGGATTTTAATTTAGATATGACAGCTCTTGTTATAGCAAAATCTATTGCTCTAGAAACAATAGAAAACAGAGTATCTGTAGTATTTGATGAAGTTGAAAAGATAATATTATTACTAAAAGAAGGAAAAGTTAATATAAAAGCAAAAAAAGCTGCTTCAATAATAGGTGTTGTTTTATCATTTAAGCATACAATAATATCCTATATAATGCTACTGGATAAACCAGACATTACATGGAAAAATGAAAATGCTAAAATATTTTTTAATGACCTCGCAGATCTTTTTGAACTTGATGATAGATACAAAATTTTAAATGCAAAAATACAATCTTTATTAGAAGTAACTGAAATCTTTGCTGATTTAAGTCATTCTAGAAAATCTACGATATTAGAAATTATAGTAATTGTTTTAATACTAATAGAAGTAATACATGCTTTTGAGACTTCAATTATACAACTATTATCATTAATAAGTTAAAAATTTTAAAGTAAAGGAGTGTTTGTAATAATGCCTGCTAATCAAAAATTAAATTATGTAACAGGATCTTCAGCTAGAAAATATGAATATTTAGATGATTATTCTAAGCCAAAAAGTAATAACATAAAAAAATTATCAAAAAAACCAGTTATAAATGATAAAGTTAAAGTTAAGACTGTATTTTTGATTTCTTGCTTATTTGTTATGCTTATGATTATTACATATAGATTTAATATTATTAGCGAAAGTAATTTAACACTTCAAAATTTAAAAACAGATTTAGAAAGAGTACAGTCAAATTTAGCATCAACTGAAATGGGTATTGAACAAAGTACTGATATGTCAAAAATAGAAGCATATGCAAAACAAAAACTTGGTATGCAAAAACCTGATAAAAATCAGGTTGTATATATTGATACTTCTAAAGATACAAATGTTATAAAAGATACTAATGTGAGTTTTGTAGATAAAATTATTGAAAATGTAAAAGGATATATAAATAATATAAAATAGTAATAACTAAGACAAAACGCGAGTAATATGTAGTATGCTTTTAATTGTCTTAGTTTTTTCTATTCATGGGGGTGAATACTTTGTCTTATGTAGCTGTAAAAAATAAAAAAAGAATAGTAATAATTTTAATGTTTTGCTTTGTTATAACAGTATTTCTTTTTGGTAGATTAATATATATACAAGTTGTAAAATCTAAGCATTATCAAGAGAAGGCATATGAACAACAAACAAGAGAAAGAGTAGTTACTGCTAAACGTGGCACTATATATGATTCTACAGGTACAAAAATTCTTGCACAAAGTATTTCAACAAGTAAAATAACAATTATACCTAACAGTGTAAATAAAAAAGAAGAAGTAGGTGCAAAACTTGCTGAAATATTAGAATTAAGTGTAGACAGTATAATGGCTAAACTTAATAAAAATTCAGCTCAAGAAACTATATATTCAAAATTAGATAGTGAAAAGTCTCAAAAAATCTTAAAATATATAAGTGATAATGATATTGATGGAATAAAAATCGATGAGGATACAAAAAGAATATATCCATATTCCTCTTTATTATCACATACTTTAGGTTTTGTAGGTACGGATAATCAAGGATTAGCTGGAGTAGAGGCAGAGTATGAGAGTGAGTTAAAAGGTATACCTGGTAAAATAGTTGGTAGCACAGATGGCAAAGGAAATGAGACACCATTTACTAACGAGCAATATGTAGACCCTATTGACGGTAAAAATTTAGTTCTAACGATCGATGCAACTATACAAAGTATAACAGAAAAATATTTAGAAAAGGCATATAAAGAAAATTTAGGATTATATGCAACAGCTATAGTAATGAGACCTTCTACAGGGGAAATACTAGCTATTGCTACAGCACCTACATTTGATTTAAATGATCCGTTTTCACCTAATACAGATGAATTAAAACAAAAGTGGGATACACTTAATAAAGAAGATAAAAGCAAAGAATTAAATGCTATGTGGAGAAATAAAGTTATATCAGATACTTCAGAGCCAGGTTCATGTTTCAAAATTGTTACAGTAGCTGCAGCTATTGAAGAAGGCGTAGCACAAATGGATGTAGCAGGAGCATATCATTGTAATGGATTTATGAAAATAGATTCATGGACTATTAAATGTTGGAGATATCCTAGAACTCATGGAGCTGAATCTTTAAGAGAAGGAATAATGAATTCATGTAACCCAGTATTTATGCAAGTAAGTTCAAAACTCGGAGTTGATACATATGTTAAATATTTAGAAGCTTTCAATTTGTATTCTAAAACAGGTGTTGATTTACCTGGAGAAGCTACTGGTATAATGCATGATAAAAAAACAATGACATCTGTTGATTTAGCTACAACATCTTTTGGTCAGACAATACAAATTACTACTCTTCAAACAGCAGTTAACTACTGTGCAATAGCAAATGGTGGATATTTAATTAAACCTTTTGTAGTAAAAGAAATACGTTCTAAAAGCGGAGATTTTGAAAAGAAAACGGAATCTCAAAAAGTAAAACAAATAGTATCAAAAGCTACAGCAGATATAACACTTAGTGCATTAGAAGATACTGTAAAATTTGGTACTGCTAAAGCAGCTCAAGTAAGAGGATATAGAGTAGCAGGTAAAACAGCTACTGCTGAAATAGGAAGAGGAGCGGGTTCAACATACATGGCAGGTTTTGCAGGTATAGCTCCAGTAAATAATCCTGAAATAGTTGTAATAGTAAATATAATGGATCCTAAAGGGCCTTTAGGTCATCAAGGTAGTACAGTTTGTGCTCCAGTTGTAGGAAGTATTATAGATGAAACATTAAGATATTTAGATGTTAAACCTGAATATACAATAGAAGATAATAATATAAAAGAAAAAGTTGTTCCAGATTTAAACAATAAAACATACGAGGAAGCAACTAAAATTTTAACTGAAAATGGATTTAAAATTTCATCAGATACTAAACTAAACCCTAAAGATGTAATAGTTGATCAAATACCAAAAATAGGTGCTAGTTTAATGGAAGGATCAACAATACGTGTATACATTAACAAAGATGCTAAACAAACAGTTTCTGTTCCAGATTTAAGAAATAAGTCTAGTGAAGTTGCTAAGAAGGCACTACAAAATGTTGGACTAAATATAAGAATAATTGGAAATGGATATGTTTTAACTCAAGATCCTTCTTTGAATACTGTAATTGAAAAGGGTTCAATAGTTACTATAAAATGTGTTGATACAATGGATCTACCATAATGTGCTAAAAAAACTTGAAAAACAACATATTATATGATAAAATATTAAAAATATCATATAACCAAGATAAAATAAGTTATATTTATATAACTTAAACCACATATGATAAAATATTACATTAATATGTAATATAAAATATATAACATAAATATGTTTTAATATAGGAGGATATAAAATGATTTTACAATATTTGTTGGAGGAAATGCCATTAGTTAAAGTAGTTGGAAGTACAAATGTTAAAATTAATAAAATAGAGTATGACTCTAAAAAAATAATATTAGGAGATGTATTTATAGCTATAAAAGGATTTGCAGATGATGGAAATAATTATATAGAAGAGGCAATTAAAAATGGAGCAATTGCTGTTGTTTTACAATCTGAAGAAAAATTTGAAAATTTTAATATAACATTAGTATATGTAGAAAATATAAGAATTGCTCTTAGTATACTGGCAAGCAGATATTATAATGATCCTTCAAAAAAGTTAAAATTAATTGGAATAACAGGTACAAAAGGTAAAACTACAACTGCATATATGATAAGAGATATATTACTTGCATCAGGCAAAAAAACAGGTATGATAGGCACTATATGTATAACATATGCTAATGTAGTGATAGACTCTGAGAGAACATCACCTGAATCTTTAGAACTCCATAAATTATTTAGAGATATGGTAGATAAAGGTATTGAATATGTTGTTATGGAAGTAAGTTCACATGCTTTAGAATTAAATAGAGTTTATGGGCTTAAATATGTAATTAGTGTATTTACTAATTTATCTGAAGAACATTTAGATTTTCACAAAGATATGGATTCATATCTTGCCGCTAAAGCAAAATTGTTTGCTATATCAGACTTTGCTTTAATAAATGGTGATGATATATATTCAAATAGATTATTAAAAATGATTTCTTGTAAAACAGCTAAATTCGGTTTAGATAACGAAGTTAACTTAACTGCAGCAGATATAAGAGTTAATAGTTCATATACAGAATTTAAAATGTATATAAATAAAATGCTTGAAACAGTAAGAGTAAATATACCCGGAAGATTTACGGCATATAATGCACTTGCTGCAATAGGAGTTTGTAGTATGCTTGGATCTCAAATGGATGCTATACTACCAGCCTTAGCTGCATTGAGAGTGCCAGGCAGAAGTGAAGTTGTAGATGTTGGTAAAACGTTTTCAATTGTTGTAGATTATGCTCACAATCCTTCTAGTTTAGAAGCAATACTAACAAGCACTAAGAAACACGCTAAAGGCAGAATAATCTGTGTATTTGGCTGTGGTGGAAATAGAGACACATTTAAAAGAAGTGTAATGGGTGAAATTGCAGGTAAATATGCAAACTTTACAATTATAACAACAGATAATCCAAGAAATGAAAAACCTGCTGATATAATAAAGATGGTAGAAGAAGGTATGAAAAAAACTAATGGATTATATAAAGTAATTGAAGATAGAAAAGAAGCTATAAGATTTGCGATGAGAATAGCATGGAAAAATGATATTGTACTTATACTAGGCAAAGGCCATGAAACATATCAAATAGTAAGTGGTATAAAAACACATTTTGATGATAGAGAAATAGCAAAACAAATAGCAGCAGAGATGCCTGATAAAAATATCGAATTGAATCAATAATAAAAGGGGAGAAATATATGAATGCACAAATGCTAAATTTGATTGTATCTTTTGTAGCAACATTAATACTAGGTATAATTACTATTCCTATATTAAGAAAACTTAATGTAGGGCAAGTAGTAAGAAATGATGGCCCAAGTCAACATCTTAAAAAGAATGGAACACCTACAATGGGCGGAATTATTATACTTGCGGTTATAATTGTTATTCTTGGTATAAGTAGTATATCTTATCCAATTCTTATATTGCCACTTGTAGCAATAACAGGATTTGGAATAGTTGGATTTATAGATGATTATAAAAAATTAGTATTAAATAATACAAAAGGTTTATCTCCTATGAAAAAAATATTAGGACTTACGCTAACAACAGCTATATTTATAGTTTTATATATAAATGTATTTAATTTAAGTACAGATGTTATAATTCCATTTTTAAATATACCTGTAACACTATCACTTGGAACATTTATAGTATTCACTACTTTTATATTACTAGCATCAAGTAATGCTGTAAATTTAACAGATGGATTAGATGGACTTGCAACTGGTATTGTAGCTATAATAATGACATTCTTTGCAATAATTGCTATAAAAAATGGGGATACTGAAATGGTTATACTAGGATTTACAACAATAGGAACGTGTTTAGCTTTCTTATTGTTTAATAGTTATCCAGCTAAAGTATTTATGGGAGATACTGGTTCACTTGCTTTAGGCGGTGCAGTAGCATCTATAGCCATAATACTTAAAATGCCATTATATTTAGCTATTGTAGCTATAATTTGTATATTAGAAACTTTATCAGTAATCTTACAAGTATTATATTTTAAAATAACAAAAGGAAAAAGATTGTTTAAAATGGCACCATTACATCATCATTTTGAATTATCGGGGATAAAAGAAAGTTTGATAGTGAATGCGTTTTGGATTATTACGATTGCTGCGTGTTTAATAGCATATTATGTGTAGAGGGTAAAATATGATAAAAGATAAATTGTTTGGTAATAAGAATATAAAAAATTTAGACTATCCTATGTTATTAGTTATATGTATACTAATAAGTTTTGGATTAGTAATACTTGCGTCTGCAAGTTCGTATGCAGCACTTAATACGTTTTCAGATAGTAATTATTTCTTATTTAGACAATTAGGATTTGCTGTACTTCGGAATAGTTTCAATGATGATTATATCTAAAATCGATTATAACATATATAAAAAATTTGCATATGTTGGATATGGAGTCAGTCTATTACTTATGCTTGCAGTACTTATACCAGGTATAGGAGTAACTGTAAAAGGTGCAACAAGATGGCTTGGAGTAGGAATGCTTAAGTTTCAGCCATCAGAAATAATGAAAATAATGCTAGTAATAGCTGTATCATCTTTTATTTCATTAAACTATAAAAAATTACGAAATCTTATTGGATATATGCCTACAATTTTAATGCTTATAGCAGTATGCGTAGCAATGTATCTTCAAAATCATTTAAGTGGAACAGTTATTATGATAGTTGGAGCTTTATCTGTCATATTTGCTGGTGGAATTAAATTGAATTTTAAAGTTATTATGGCAGTAGTACTAGTTGCTGCAATTGCTGGTAGCACATTTATATTATCAGAAGATTTTAGAATGAAAAGAATAACAGCATTTTTAAATCCAGAAGAAGATCTTAAAGGTGATAATTGGCAAGCTGCTCAAAGTTTGTATGCAATAGGTACGGGTGGAGTATTTGGTTTGGGACTTGGTCAAAGTAGACAGAAATTCTTATGGCTTCCAGAAGCTCAAAATGACTTCATATTTTCAGTTTTAGGTGAGGAACTAGGACTTATAGGTACCTTTACGGTACTGGGTCTATTTACCTTTTTTATATATAGAGGATTTTACATAGCAATTACTTGTAAAGAAATATACGGCACATTGATTGCTACTGGGATTACAAGTGTGTTCGCACTTCAAATATTAATAAATATAGCAGTTGTAACTTGCTCGATGCCAGTTACAGGTATGCCCCTCCCATTTTTTAGCTATGGTGGTACAGCTTTATTTATAAACCTTTGTGCAATGGGAATTTTACTTAATATTTCTCGAACATGCAAATAGAAAGGGGATTTTCATGAGAGTTGTAATAACATGTGCAGGAACTGGTGGACATATAAATCCAGCTATTGCAATAGCTGATTTAATAAAAAGAAATGAACCGGATTCTGAAATAATATTCATAGGAACTGAATTAGGACTTGAAAATGACTTAGTTCCAAAAGCAGGATATAAAATATTTAATATAAGAACAGGAAAACTACTTAGAAAATTTACTTTCAAAAATATAAAAGCTTTATATAATGCTTATGTTGGAATAAAAGACAGTGAAAAAATTTTAAAAGAATTCAAAGCTGATTTAGTAATTGGAACTGGTGGATATATATGCGGACCTGTTATGACTGCAAGTAGAAAATTAAAGATACCATATATGCTTCATGAAAGCAATGCTTTTCCAGGACTAGCAGTTAAAATATTAGCAAAAAGATCTGCATGTACAATGGTGGGTTTTAAAGAGGCAATGCCAAGACTAAATAATATGATTAATGTTGTATATACAGGTACACCTTCTAAATTTAATGAAGAGAAAATGTTTAAATTAAATATAGAAACATGTAAAAAAGAACTTGGGTTAGATAAAATAAATAAAAAAATTGTTTTTGTGACATTTGGTAGTCAAGGTGCTAAATTTTTAAATAATACAATAATTAATATGATAAAAGAAAAACAAGATGAGGACATTTTCTATATTCTTGTAACAGGAAAAAATAATTACGATGAGATTGAAAACAAACTTAAAGAAATTGATCTGTCAAAATATTTGCGTTTAGAAAAATTTGTTTATGATATGGACAAAATGTATAAAGTATCTGATCTTTGTATAACAAGAGCAGGAGCTTTAACAATAAATGAACTTGTTATATTTAAGAAACCATCTATACTCATTCCACTTCCATATGCTACTGAAAATCATCAGTTATACAATGCAAAAGTTTTAGAAACAGTTGGATGTGCAACTATAATTGAAGAAAAAAATCTTACAACGTCTTTACTTTATTCAAAAGTAAAAGAAATATTAAATAATAATAATAGATCTATTGAAATGATTAGTAACTTTGATAAAGTGATAAAAAAAGATGTAGAAGAGAGTATATATGAACAAATACAAAAAATATCTAAAAATTAGAGGTGAAAATGTTGGACAAGGATAGTAAGAAAAAAAGAAAAAAGGTAGGTAGTAGTAAATCAACACAAAAAAAGTTAACTAAAGGTAAGTCGCAATCAAAAGCAAGTAAGAAAGCTAAATTAAAAAAGATTAATAAAAATAAATCAAATAAGATAAAAGTAATAGCATTAACTATTGCAATTATTTTATCTCTATGCATTATAGCTGCTTCATATTATTTGATTAAAACTCCTAAATTTAATATAGCATCTATTGTAGTTGAGGGTAATAATAAAACTAATATTGATGTTATTATAAGTAAATCACAAATAAAATTAGGGGATAATATAGTAAAAAGTTTATTTACATTTAATAAAAAAGACGTATTAGAAATGCCTTATATTTCAAATGTCAATTTATCTATAAAATTTCCTTCTGAACTAGTTATAAAAGTTACAGAGATGGAAAGTATATATTATGCATATGATAAAGAAAAAAATGTGTACTATAGATTAGATGAGAACGGAATAGTACTAGAACTATGCGATAAAATAGAGTTAAAAGAAAAGGAAATTTTAGTAAATGGTATAACTTTTGATGATGAAGTAAAACTTGGTGCTAAAATAAATGAAATAGATTATTCTAAAGTACTAGTATATGAAAAAATAGAGAAGGAATTTAATAATATATTTCCAGAACAAAAAATAACAAAAGTTAATTTTGAAAATTCTTTAACTAAAATATATGTGAACGATAAAATTGAAGTTATTTTACCAAATGAAACAAATTTAAAATATAATTTAACATTCTTAAAAGACATTATTAGCAATGTTGGAGATGTAAGTGGAACAATTGACATGACAAAAGATCATCCAACATTTATAACTTTTTAAATATATTATAGTTTAGTAATACTTTTAAAGTAAGGGAGATTAGAATATATGACTGAAGAAAAAAATAATAAGAAAGAGACTATAGTTAAATCATTTGATTATAAATGGTATCAGTTTATTATTGTATATGGATTAATTAATATATATTATTTTTTTAACATTAATGCGAGTATAGATAATATATATATAGAAGCATCAAAAATATTTACATCACAACTTATGGTTGATGGTTCAAATTTTTCATTGCTTGCTAACCTATTTGCTTCACCAATTCTTATATTTATAATTGTAGCCAATATTATAATATATATACTTAGAGAATTTATTGTGTTTTTAATATTCAAAATTGTATATTTTAAATCAACGGTAAATGATGAAGCAAGTATAAAATTGTATAAATATATTAAAAGGACTTTATTATGTTTTATATCAATTAATATAATAGGAATATTATTCTACAATAATGTTTCTAGAAGCATACTCTTTGCTTTATTATATTTACCAATACCGATATATTCATTTCTATTTATTTATTTAAAAATGAGAAAAAGAATAAAAATATGAAATAGAGAATTGAATCGTTTTAAATTATTAAAAATATAACTTAAATAAAAATGGGATAGAATTACTTTATATCCTATTTTTTTATACAAAAATGTAAATTTTGTATAATACATATGTATTCACCTCAAAATAATAATGGTGATATAAATGAATATAAAACATGAAGTTGTAAATTTTAATGGAATCGATAAAATATATATATATGTTGAAGTAGCTAATGAAGTGGAATTTGGAGAAGAGTTTTTACATCCAGATGAAAATCATGGTTTTTTGAACAAATTAAAGGCATATGTTAATCAAAAAGTAGAGTTTAAAAAGAATGATATGGCAGTACTTATAGTAAATGGTATTCTTATAGGTGCAATTTCATTAGCTGTATTTACTAATGCAAGCGAAAATAAAATAATTGAAAATGCGCAATTATCAAATCAACAAAATTATGAAGTAGCATTAGATTATGTGAATAAAGAAGCAAAAGATAAAGCAAAAGAATTAGAAATAAATAAAGCTAATATTATTTTAGAGGAAAACGCAATAAAAGCTGATGAAGTTGTAACTCCAGCCCCTGTTGTAGCAGCTCCTGTAAAAGCAGTATATGCAAGTAAAACTACATCTGCACCAGCAAAAACTGCTACTGTAGCAGTTACCGGTAAAACTATAAGATTAAATACGAATGGATCAGTTGTAACAATTAATTTAGAAGACTATGTTATAGGAGTAGTAGCATCAGAAATTCCGGTAACATTTCATCCTGAAGCAATAAAATCGCAGGCTATAGCAGCTAGAACTTTTGCAATGAAAAAATCATCACAAGGAGCAATATTACTTAATTCATCTGCTAACCAAACATACAAATCTGAAGCTCAATTAAAACAAATGTGGGGTAGTTCATATACGGCAAATTATAATAAAATTAAAAGTGCTGTGAATTCAACACAAGGATTAGTACTAACATATAACGGAGGTTATATAGATGCTTTATATCATACTATGAGTAATTCTAAAACAGAAATGCCTAAATACGTATGGGGTTCTAATCTTCCATATTTACAAAGTGTAAGTAGTAACTGGGATACTAAAGTAAAAGGTTTTGAATCTAGTATAAACGTAACTTATGCAACTTTATCAAGTAAATTAGGCAAAACAATTAATGGAAATACAGAATTTAAAGTTTTATCTGAAACTGTTAGTGGTAGGGTTGAAAATATTAAAATAGGTGATAGCACATACTCTGGTGTAAAACTTAGAAGTCTTCTTGGTCTCAAGTCAACAGATTTTACAATTGTAAAAGGAGCAACAAATGTAACTATAACAACTAAAGGTAGTGGTCATGGTGTTGGAATGAGTCAATATGGAGCAAATGAAGCAGCAAAAGAAGGATATTCATATGAACGAATTTTAAAACATTATTATACAGGTGTAGCTATTGTTAAGAAATAAAATATTAAAAAGATTGTAATAATTGTTACAATTTTTTTTTGTAATTAATAATATAAAAATTTAATAATAGATGAAATAAATTTAATAATATTTTCAAATTTGCTCAAAATAAATACAAAGCTAAAATATTTTTAAAGCAAAATAAAATATTACTCGCTAATATATTCATATATATAGCAAAATTAGAAGTTGTTTACATAAATTTAGTCAAAACACTTGAAATTTGCTGTATATCATGTTATAATATATAATGCAAGAATGTTAGAGCGAGTAATATTTGGACTTCTGACATTATTTTTTTGTAAAGAACGACTTTACTAGGGAAGGAATAGAATGGAAATAAATAAATTTGAACAAATGGAAATTAAAGATGAAATTAAAAAAGCTATAAAAAAAATGGGGTATGAAGAAGCAACTCCTATACAAGCAAAAGCTATACCAACAGTACTAGCAGGTAAAGACTTTATTGGAATAGCACAAACTGGTACAGGTAAAACATGTGCTTTTGGTATTCCAGTTATTAATAGAATAGATACTTTTTCTGATGATGTGCAAGCTTTGATATTATGTCCTACACGTGAACTTGTTATACAAACATGTGAAGAACTAGTTAGTTTAGCACATTTTACTGAAGGAGTAAAAATAGTTCCTATATATGGAGGACAACAAATCGAAAGACAAATGACTGCATTAAAGAGAAAACCTCAAATTATTATTGGAACACCAGGTAGAATAATGGATCATATGAGAAGAAAAACTATAAAATTAAGTACAATTGATATGTTAGTTTTAGATGAAGCTGATGAAATGCTTAATATGGGATTTAGAGAAGATTTAGATGTTATATTAGCAAATTCAGACAAAGAAAGACAAACAGTATTATTCTCAGCTACAATGTCTAGTTCTATATTAAATATAACAAAAAAATATCAAAAGAAAGATGTTGTTAAACTTGAAATAGAACATAAGAGTCTTACAGCACCAAACATAAAACAATTTATGATAAGAATACAAGAAAACAAAAAATTAGAAGTTTTAACAAGAATAATAGACTCAGAAGAAATAAAACTTTCATTAATATTTTGTAATACAAAACGTAAAGTAGATGAATTAGTTGAAAACTTAAGATTTAGAGGATATCAAATAGATGCTATTCATGGTGACATGAGACAATCTCAAAGAGATACTGTAATGAAAAAGTTTAGAACTAGTAAATTAAATATATTAGTTGCAACTGATGTTGCTGCTCGTGGTATAGATGTTGAAGATATAGAAGTAGTATTTAACTATGATATACCAGCTGATGAAGAGTATTATGTACATAGAATAGGTAGAACTGGAAGAGCTGGTAAAGAGGGTAAATCTATATCATTCGTAACTCCAAAAGAAATGTACAAAGCACGTGATATACAAAGATATACCAATGCTGTTATGGAAGAATATGAAATACCATCTAGCAAAGATGTAAATGATAAAAAATATGTAAAATTATTTAGTGATGCAATTAAGTTATTTGAAGAAAATGATTTATCTGAAGAAACAAAAATGATTAATGCACATTTAGAAAACATTGAAATTAGTGTTATAGATTTAGCTTCAGGATTAGTTAAATTAGCTCTTAAAGATAGTATAACAAATCTAAAAGATCTTGTACTCAAAGATGAAGATTTTACAAGAAAAGATAGAGGAGAAACTAGACCAGATAGAACTAGATTATTTATGACAATAGGAAAATTAGATGAATTAACAAGAAATTCTCTAAAAGATTATATTATTGAACAAACAGGAATTGACAGATCAGATATACATGATGCAGAAGTTTTAGATAAATTTTCATTTGTAACTTTATCTAAAGAAGCAGCAAAAGTAGTATTAGAAAAATTAAATAATACTACATATAATGAAAGAAAATTATGTATTGAAGAATCAACTAAATCTGCAGATTCTAGACCAAGATTTAATGGTGGTTCAGGAGACAGATCAAATTTCAGATCAAACAGTGGATCAGGAGATAGATCAAATTTCAGATCAAACAGTGGATCAGGAGATAGATCAAATTTCAGATCAAACAGTGGATCAGGAGATAGATCAAATTTTAGATCAAACAGTGGATCAGGAGATAAATCAAATTTCAGATCAAGTACTAGAACTGGAGACAGATCAAGTTTTAGAAATAAAGAATAATAAAATGAAGATGTATAGATTAAATTCTATACATCTTTTTTTTAAGTTAAATTATAATTTACCATGTGAAAATTGACATGCTATAACATGTATGATATAATAACCACATAAATATATGTTTTCAAAAAATATTATTATATTTTTTATTGATTTTCTTTAGTTTTAAAATTTTATTAAAAGGAGGGTATAGTATAAAAATAACTTTTAATATCCATTAGACATAAAAATATTAAATTTTTGTAACTGATAAGTGTATTATAACTAATAATTTATAAGGAGTGATACAACAATGTTAAAAAAAATAATTATAAGTGTAATGGTAATATTTTTAGTGTTTACTTCTTCAAATGTAAAATCAGCAACTTTTACGGATAATCAAATTGTAGAAGCAAACAAACTCTGGACAATAAAGTTTAATATGGCAGTTATACTAGATGATTTAACGCGGGAGGCTATTAAGGTAACTGATAGTCAAGGAAATATAGTTAAAGTGGTTTTAACTTTAGCTCAAGATGAAAAGAGTATATTAGTGATTCCTCCAACAGGTGGATATAAACAAGGTCAAAATTATTTACTAAATATAGGGACTAATGTTAAGTCTAAAGATGGAAAAAATTTAAAAGAGACTCAAAAGTTAAATTTTAGTATTAAATCAAACTCATCTACAATATATATTAATCTAGAAGAAAAAATGAAAACATTTGGATTTGATGTAATGTATGTCAATAAAACTGTAAAATCTAGTGAAACTGTTACAAAAACTGAAGCATTAAAACTGGCAACAGCTGTAACATTCAATAGAAGTGATATAGTACCATATATAGGAACTTATACAGAATATGAAAATCAAACTTGGGTTGAATTTGCTAAATTTTTTGAAATTACAAATGAAAATATAAATATAAGTAATTATAATGAAAAGGCAAAATATATTGATGCTATATCATATTTTGAAAAGTATAAAATTCGTTCTTTAACCCAACAACCTGTTAAAAGTACTGATGTTAATATAAAAGATTTATCTTCATATTCATCAGAGCAGCAGACGGCAATAAAAGATATGGTAGCAAATGAAATTATCACTCTCACAAATAGTACTTTAAACGGCAATGAATATATAACAAAAGGACAATTAAATGAACTAGTTGTTAATTTCGCTGAAAAGTATAGTACAATCGCTATGAAAGGTGATACTATTACTACTGATTCAAGCAAAATGCCAACAAATGCTAATTTATATCCATATATTTTAAGCAATATAGACAAAATCATATATGAAAAACCGTTTCTATCATTTAAAGCTGTAGAAAAAATGTCACCAAAAGATTCATATGCATCTAAGAAGGAATTGTATCCTCAATTTGAATCGGTATCTGAAGGTTTCTTTGATACAATTTTAAATATAGATTATAGAACAATAACTGAACAGAACTTTAGAGAAAAGATTGAAGAGTATTTTATATTTAGTGCTTCTGATTATGCTATAACACAATATGTTAAACATGTAAAAGTTAACGAAATTATTATAGAAGGAAGCTCTCAAGTACAATTTCCAATAATATATTTTGATGGATCATATTATAGACCAAGGGTAAAATTACAATTTGAAGTTAAGCACTCAAAAACAAAGGACAATTTATTGTATTTAGATATGATTGATGAATTAAAAGAATCATATCAAAAAACCAATTATAATATATTAGTAGATTATTATTTAACAAACACATCAAATGCAAACAACACAAATATGTATATTGATGAAAGAACATTATATAATGTAATATTAGATAAGGATAATTGTGGAATAACTAAAGAAATACAAAAATAGTAAAGCTTAATGAAAAAGAGAATAGATAAATATCTATTCTCTTTTTTTGAATTCAAGACATTTGATATGTATATATATAAGTATTTATGTAAAAATTTGACATACATTCAAATGTATGATATAATGCTTTTAAATATAGACTTGATAAAAAATATTATTATATTTTTTATAGTTTAAGATATTTAACTTAAACTTAAATATCGAATTTTTGTAAGTGTTTTTATTAACCATTTAAGGTAACTTAAATGTGAAATATATTTAAAAATATGAATAAAAAGGAGAATTAATTATGAAAACAAATTTTAAAAGTATTACTGTAAAGATTTTAGTTTTAATTCTCATTTCATTGTTTACTTTTACAAATGCAAATTTTGCAAAAGCTTCATCAACAACTATTAGACTTTCTGGCCAATCAAGATATGAAACTGCAAAAGCTATTGCAGAGTATTATCAACAAGGAAAAGTTAAAAACGTTATATTTTCTACTGGTAACGGATTTGCAGATGCATTATCTGCAAGTGTATTAGCCCATGAAAAAGAAGCACCTATACTATTGGTAAATACTTCTGTTAGTAAATCAAATGATGCTTTTGATTATGTCACACGGCATCTTGATTCAACAGGAACTGTTTATATAATTGGAGGAACAGGAGTAATAAGTAAAGAATTTGAAACAAAATTATCTGCACTTGGATTCAATAATATTGTTAGAATTGCTGGCAATGATAGGTATGAAACATCATATAAATTAGCGAATTCTTTTAATAGTGCATCCACTGTAGTTATTGCTTCAGGAGAATCATACCCAGATGCATTAAGTATTTCAAGTTTTGCTGCAAATAAAGGATGGCCAATTCTATTAACTACTAAAACTAAATTACCTGAAATTATGAAAAGTTTTTTATTAGATAAGAAACCATCCAATGTATATATAATTGGAGGAACAGGAGTAATATCAGATGATGTAAAATCTCAAATTAGTGAAATAGTTCCACAAACTAGTATTCAAAGGCTAGCTGGAGAAGATAGATTTGTTACTAACACTATAATAGCACAAACCTTTAAACCTAATCCAACTACTGTTTATATTGCTAGTGGTTATGGTTTTGCTGATGCACTTGCCGGTAGTTCGCTTGCAGCTAAGGATGGAAATCCAATTATATTTATAAATCCTACTTCAACAATATTACCAAAATCAGTGGAAAGCTATTTTAAAAGTCTTAATACTAATAAAGTAGATTCTAATATTATTGCTTTTGGTGGAAATGACGTTGTTTCTGATACGATTATAAAAAATATTAGTAATTTTATTTTAGGGAAAACTGATGTAATTGATTTAGGTTCAAATATCAAAAACGAAGAAAAAATGAAAACATTTGGATTTGATGTAATGTATGTCAATAAAACTGCAAAATCTAGTGAAACTGTTACAAAAACTGAAGCGTTGAAACTTGCAACGGCTGTAACATTCAATAGAAGTGATATAGTACCATATATAGGAACTTATACAGAATATGAAAATCAAGCTTGGGTTGAATTTGCTAAATTTTTTGAAATTACAAATGAAAATATAAATATAAGTAATTATAATGAAAAGGCAAAATATGTTGATGTTATATCATATTTTGAAAAGTATAAAATTCGTTCTTTAACCCAACAACCTGTTAAAAGTACTGATGTTAATATAAAAGATTTATCTTCATATTCATCAGAGCAGCAGACGGCAATAAAAGATATGGTAGCAAATGAAATTATCACTCTCACAAATAGTACTTTAAACGGCAATGAATATATAACAAAAGGACAATTAAATGAACTAGTTGTTAATTTCGCTGAAAAGTATAGTACAATCGCTATGAAAGGTGATACTATTACTACTGATTCAAGCAAAATGCCAACAAATGCTAATTTATATCCATATATTTTAAGCAATATAGACAAAATCATATATGAAAAACCGTTTCTATCATTTAAAGCTGTAGAAAAAATGTCACCAAAAGATTCATATGCATCTAAGAAGGAATTGTATCCTCAATTTGAATCGGTATCTGAAGGTTTCTTTGATACAATTTTAAATATAGATTATAGAACAATAACTGAACAGAACTTTAGAGAAAAGATTGAAGAGTATTTTATATTTAGTGCTTCTGATTATGCTATAACACAATATGTTAAACATGTAAAAGTTAACGAAATTATTATAGAAGGAAGCTCTCAAGTACAATTTCCAATAATATATTTTGATGGATCATATTATAGACCAAGGGTAAAATTACAATTTGAAGTTAAGCACTCAAAAACAAAGGACAATTTATTGTATTTAGATATGATTGATGAATTAAAAGAATCATATCAAAAAACCAATTATAATATATTAGTAGATTATTATTTAACAAACACATCAAATGCAAACAACACAAATATGTATATTGATGAAAGAACATTATATAATGTAATATTAGATAAGGATAATTGTGGAATAACTAAAGAAATACAAAAATAGTAAGGCTTAATGAAAAAGAGAATAGATAAATATCTATTCTCTTTTTCACATCTTTTATGATATTGTTTACATAATATTGATTTTACATATATTATGTGATATAATAGTAATGTAGTTATAAATAATACAAATCTATTAATATAGAAGGAGTGTATAAAAATGAGTGATAATAATTTAGACTTACAAAAAGCAAAACAACGGAGAGAGGAATTAAACGCAGTGTTGGTATGGAAGGTGATACCACAACTTAATCTTGAAAAAGAGTATAGGGTAACTATAGCATACAATACGGATTCATCTAATTCACAGGATATCAAGGTTCTAGGAGCTTATAAAGGAAGTCAAATACTTAAAAAAATTCTTTTATTCTTTGATAAGTTTTTAGTAGATGTAAATAGTTTTGGATTACTTATAGAATCAAAAGAAAATGAAGAATTAAAAAACTGGGACATTTCATTTAGTAAAGCTAAGTAAAATAAAAAATGAGTTCATATTGAACTGTTCCCTAAAAAATGGACAGAATAAAAAAAGATGTATGGAAAGTATTGTGACTAATTTTACAATACTTTCTCTTTTTCTAACTCATTTTGCTTAAATTGCATAGGTGTTAGATAACCTAAT
>Ga0209100_1000270_pt1 | contig 52423 bp, 51 predicted proteins | sample lystaG_FD_185480 | JGI IMG/M metagenome (GOLD analysis project Ga0209100, IMG submission 185480) | Glacier valley bacterial and archeal communities from Borup Fiord, Nunavut, Canada, to study Microbial Dark Matter (Phase II) -... | ecosystem: Environmental > Aquatic > Freshwater > Ice > Glacier ... | reverse complement strand
CGTGGCAGCGACTCACGCAGCACAGGTGGCCGCACCTCTGGTTACCAGGGCAACCGTGATGACTCGCGTGGTTCCGGTCGGCCCAGCACGGGTTACCAGGGCAACCGTGACGACTCGCGTGGCAGCGACTCACGCAGCACAGGTGGCCGCACCTCTGGTTACCAGGGCAATCGTGATGACTCGCGTGGTTCCGGTCGGCCCAGCACGGGTTACCAGGGCAATCGTGACGACTCGCGTGGCAGCGACTCACGCAGCACAGGTGGCCGCACCTCTGGTTACCAGGGCAACCGTGACGTTTCACGTGGCAGCGACTCACGCAGCACAGGTGGCCGCACCTCTGGTTACCAGGGCAATCGTGACGACCGCGCACCACGCCGCGACGACGCCTCGTCGGACGACCGATCTTCCGCACCCCGGTACGACTCAGCTCCGTCAGCGAAGCAACCGGGGCACGGCGCCGCTCACAAGAGCAAGAACAAGAAGGCCGGACGGCAGCCTCCGGGCAGCCGCAGGGGCAAGGCACGCCCCAAGAAAGACTGACTAGTTCGTAGGTTCCTGGGTAGCTGAGTTGCGGTCGGTGTGTTCGCGCCGCAACTCGGCAATCGCTCGGTCGAACGCGTCAAGGGAGTCGAAGGCCTGGTAGACGCTCGCGAACCTGAGATAGGCAATCTCATCGAGATCCCTCAACGGAGCCAGTATCTCGAGCCCTATATCAAGCGCGTCGATCTCCGCTCGGCCAGACTCACGGATGGCCTCCTCGACCTTTTGCGCGAGGAGCGCCAGGTCATCGTCCGATACCGGACGTCCCTGGCAGGCCTTGCGCACGCCCGTGATGATCTTGGCCCTCGAGAAGGGCTCGACGACACCGGAGCGCTTCACCACCGAAAGAGAGAACGCCTCGACGGTCGAGAAGCGCTTGCCGCAGTTGGGACACTGACGTCGCCGACGAATGACCGAGCCGTCGTCGGCCGTCCGCGAGTCAATCACTCGAGAGTCGGCATGGCGGCAAAAAGGACAGTGCATGTTCCGAGTCTCCCACGGACCACACCTGACGCCCACCCGCGCGGCGCGCTCTGACAAGAATCGGCGCCTAGCCGCAGAAACTACCCGTAGATGGGGACCAGGAGCTGATCGCCCGCCGCAATGTTCGCGGAGTCAAGCAGATTCATCGACTTGACGGTCGCGACAGTGTCGCGCACATCACCAGAAGGCGGCGTGATGGACTGGGCGATCGACCACAGCGTCTCGCCTGAGGCGACGACGTACGTGTCCGAGGCCGCGGGCTCATTTGCGTCCTGCGCAAATGCCTGAGGAGCAACGATGATTGTGCCTACGGCCACTACCAATACCGCCACCCACCGTCGGACCCGTGTCTTTGGCGTGTTCACCATGTGAATACTCATGATCGCTCCTCTCCATTCGAACACCTGTTCGTCGAACAACTGTTCTATTTCTAGCACGAGCGGCCGACACGCGCAAGATTTTCTCGAACACATGTTTGATTTCGGCCGTTATTTGCCCTACCGTCGAACACAAGAGCATCACGAGGGTCTGACATCGGCACCAGCCGGCGTCTGCCACCAAGGAGGAGCGCAATGTCAGCGGACGACCGCGAGGCGACCATCCATGAGTTCCCGTCACCGCACGGGGACATCACTGACCGGCAGCGCCGCATCCTCGAGGCCATCCGCGATTCTGTGTCCACGCGCGGATACCCGCCGTCGATGCGTGAGATCGGTGAGGTCGTGGGGCTCACGTCGAGTTCTTCCGTCAAGCACCAGCTCAGCGCCCTGCAGGCCAAGGGGTTCTTAAGGCAGGATCCGAACCGCCCGCGCGCTCTTGAAGTTGTCATGCCCGAGGAAGACGCAGAGGTGGCCCTCGCTCCCCAGGCCCACTCCGAATACGCCGACGACGGGCGAGTGGTCCACGTACCGCTCGTTGGTCGCATTGCTGCGGGCGGACCGATCCTCGCCGATCAGCAGGTCGAGGACACCTTCGCGTTGCCGCGCCAGCTCACGGGTGACGGCGAACTCTTCATGCTAAAGGTCTCAGGCGAGTCGATGATCGACGCCGCGATTTGCGACGGAGACTGGGTGGTCGTACGACGTCAGCAAGACGCCGAGAACGGCGACATCGTCGCGGCTCTCCTGGACAACGAGGCCACGGTCAAGACGCTACGCAGGCGTGATGGGCAGGTATGGCTCATGCCTCACAACCCCGCATACACGCCAATCGACGGTACTCATGCCCAGATCATGGGCAAGGTCGTCTCGGTGATGAGGCGCCTCTAGCTCCGACGTACCCCCGACGGGAGGCCTAGTTCTGGCGCCACGATTCTTGCCAGTGGAACCCGCCCTTGATGGCCTGATTCATCGCCTGCATCGCGTTCGCAATCGTGGTCTGATAGACGCGAGACGCATCGGTGTCCGCCTTATCGGCGAGCACACGGCTTGCGCGCTCAAAATGGGCGAGGTATTCGGCGAAGCGTTCCCGCTCGGCAAGCCGACCGCTCTCAAAGTCCTCTGACGTGTGGCCTTCTGTCATGGGTGATTGACCTCCTCAAAAAGGGTACGAGATTTGCGGGCGCTTCGGGGCGCTCGTGAACTAGGCATTCGCCGACGCGTCCTCATCAAGACGTCGCAATGCTCCAAGGACCGCCTCACGGTCGGTCGTCACCCACATCGGGGGTAGGGACTTGGTGAGGAACCCCCGGTAGCCCGCGGTGGCGAGACGAGGATCGAGGACCGCCACCACTCCCTTGTCGTCCACAGTTCGGATGAGCCGGCCCGCCCCCTGCGCGAGCAGAAGCGCCGCATGAGTGGCGCTCACCGCAAGAAACCCGTTGCCACCTGATCGCCCTATGGCCTCGGTGCGGGCCTGCGAGATGGGCTCGTCGGGCCGCGGGAAGGGGATGCGGTCGATCACGACAAGGCTCGCGGTCGCTCCCGGGACATCGACACCTTGCCACAGCGTGGTCGATCCAAAGAGACAGGCCCTGGGATCGTCGGTGAACTGACGCACCAACGTCGACACCTGATCGTCCTTTTGGTACAGCACGGGCACATCAAGGCGCTCACGCATCGCCTCGGTGGCGGCAAGCGCCGCCTTGTGCGACGAGAACAGCCCGAGCGTGCGTCCTCCAGCCGCCTTGATGAGCGCCTCGAGCTCGTCGAGGGCCTCCGCGGAGATTCCCCCCATTCCCGGGCGAGGGAGGTGTGAGGCCACGTACAGGATTCCCTGCTTCGCGTAGTCAAACGGGCTGCCCGCGTCGAGAGTCTGGGGCTCATCCAGACCCAGATGGCGTGACACTGCCTCAAAACCGCCCCCCAGCGCCAGCGTCGCCGAGGTAAACACCGCGGGCTTGCCCGCGAGAAGCCTTTCGGAGATGACGCCCGCCACGTTGAGCGGCGCGGTGAGCACCCGCTCGGGCGTGACCGCGTCGTAATCGCCATCGGCGGAGGCAAGCCATACGACGTAGCGGCCCACATCGGCCTGGAGCTCCTCGCATACGTCGACGATCTCGGTGAGCGCTGCAGCTGCCATCTTGGCGCCGGCGCCCGCGTCTTTGGCCCCACCCGCTTCCTTGGTGAGCTTGGTGACGGCGCTCAGCGCCTCACGGGCACCGGAGCGTACGAGTTCGATAGCGGCCGCGAGCGCCTCCGACGGTCCCGACCGCAGCAAACCGATGCGTTCGTCGCCCAGGGCGCCGTCAAGGGCCCGCGCGGCCCTGTCTAGGTTCTCCGACAGGATCCCCAGCCGTCGGGCACGGGTCGAGGCACGCTCGACGCCGCGCGGGGTGAGCTCATGCGTGGCCGACGACGTAATGCGTCCCACCAGCTCGTGCGCCTCGTCCACGATCAGGGCATCGTGCTCCCCCAGCATGTCGTGACTCGTCGCCTGCACTCCGAGCACCGCGTGGTTGGTGACGACGATATGGGCCCGTGAAGCCTGTTCCCGCGCGCGCTGCGAGAAGCATTCGGCCGCAACGGGGCAGCTGCCTTCGAGACATTCGCGGCCCGTCACCGAGACCTGACCCCAAGCGCGTCCCGAGACCCCCGGAATCAGGTCGTCGCGGTCCCCTGTCTCGGTGTCGTTTGACCATTCGTGAAGACGCGCAACCTCTCGCCCCAGGTCTGACGTCGGACCGAGGGGCAACGCCCCAGGAGCCTCTTCCTCGGGGTAACCGCCGCCCATCTTGTGGACACATAGGTAGTTGCTGCGGCCCTTGAAAAGCGCGGCAGAGGCACGCGCTCCCAAGAGTGGCTCGAGCGCGTCGATCACGGCGGGCAGGTCCTTGGAGAACACCTGGCGTTGCAGCGCGAGGGTAGCCGTTGACACGACGATGCGTTCCTTGTGCGTGAGTGCCCTCGCCACCGCCGGGACCAGATACGCGAGCGACTTACCCGTACCTGTCCCCGCCTGTACGAGTAATTGTTCGTCGCCTGCGAGCGCACGCCCGACGGCCTCGGCCATGGATTCCTGGCCCTCGCGTGGTTGGCCACCCACCGCAGTAATCACGCTCGCGAGCAGCGAGCGTACGTCGTCTGTCTCGGTCACGGCGTGACGACGGCCTCACGGATACGAACGGCCAGGGACTCCGACACATCGGCCACCAGGTGATATCCGTCGTCGGCGTGGGTCTCGCTTACGACCTCGCCTGCGCGGTGGGCCTCGCTCACCAGGTCGCCACGCGTGAAGGGGATCACGACGTCGAGGTGCACGGGCGGACGCGGGAGCATCTCGCTTACCCTGACCATAAGCTCGTCGAGCCCCTTGCCCGTGAGTGCGGACACTTCGATCGACGGTTCACGGCGCCCGCGGAGTCGGATCAACACATCGGGCTCGGCGACATCGACCTTATTGAACACCAACAGTTCCGGTACCTCGTTGGCGCCAGGAACGTCGGCAAGCACCTCGTGGACCGCAGCGATCTGCCCCTCGGGGTCGGGGTGAGAAGCATCGACAATGTGCAGGACTAGATCCGCGTGTGTCACCTCTTCGAGCGTCGAGGCGAACGCCGCCACGAGCTGGTGAGGGAGATTCTTGACGAAGCCGACGGTGTCCGAGATCGTGATGTCGCGGCCGTCGGGGATGTGGGCCTTGCGCACCGTCGGATCGAGCGTGGCAAACAGGGAGTTTTGGACGAGAACGCCCGCACCCGTCAGTCGGTTGAGGATCGAAGACTTTCCCGCGTTGGTATAGCCGACGATCGCGACGTTGGGAATTGCCAGCCGGTTCTCGCGGCGCACCATACGAGCCGGAGCCATCTCCTTGATCTGGCGGCGAAGGATCGCCATGCGGGTGTGGATATGACGGCGGTCCAACTCGATCTTGGTTTCACCTGGGCCACGCGAACCCATGCCCGCAGCCGCGCCACCCACCTGGCCACCGGCCTGGCGAGACATCGAGTCTCCCCAGCCGCGCAGCCGAGGCAGCAGGTATTCGAGTTGGGCCAGCTCGACCTGAGCCTTGCCCTCCCTGGACTTGGCATGCTGCGCGAAAATATCCAAGATCAGCGCCGTGCGGTCCACCACCTTGACCTTGACCACATCTTCGAGCGCACGCCTCTGGCTGGGCTGGAGCTCGTCATTCACGATGACGGTGTCCGCACCCGTGGCCTTGACGATGTCGCGCAGCTCGATGGCCTTACCCTTGCCGATGTACGTGGCTGGGTCGGGGTGCGGCAGTCGCTGCAGCATCCCGTCGAGGACCTGGGCGCCAGCGGTCTCGGCAAGCGCCGCGAGTTCCCGAAGCGATATCTCTGCCTCTTGGGCAGGGCCGCGCGACCACATGCCCACCAGAACAACCTTTTCAAGGCGAAGTTGCCGGTATTCGACCTCGGAGATGTCCTCAAGCTCGGTCGACAGTCCCGCGACGCGACTCGATCCTGAGCGCTGCTCACGGTCGAATTGATCACCGTCGTAGTCGGTGCGTACGGTTTCGCCCGCCGCCACTGCGGTACCCGCGCGCGACAGCACCCGGTCCATCATTGATTCGACGGATCGGTCGGACTTGGGCTCGATGGGCGCGTCTGGGGTATCTGCCATGGTGGTCCATTGTCTCACTCGGGTGGACTGCGGCGGGCGAGCGCTACGCTGGTGGCCCGTGGACCACTATTTCTCGGCAAAACCTGCCTCGCCCGATGAGCGCCGCCAGATCAGCGTCTCCCTGGACGGCCGTGACTTCACGGTCGAAACCGCACCGGGGGTGTTTTCACCCGGTCGTATCGACCTGGGGACGACGGTGCTACTCGATACCGTGGGCGCCCCTCCCGCAGGCCAGGTGCTGGACCTAGGCTGCGGCTGGGGACCCATCGCCCTCACGGCCGCTCTGCGTGAGCCGTCCGCGACCGTGACCGCGCTCGACGTCAACGAACGGGCACTCGACCTCCTTGAGCACAACATCGCGCGCGTGCGCGCGTCCGCAGTGCTCGCGACGGTGAGCCCCACGCTGGCCGCAGGCATCGATCCCGGCCTTCGCTTTGACGCGATCTGGTCAAATCCGCCCATCCACATCGGCAAACCCGCGCTTCACGAACTCCTGACCGCCTGGCTACCCCGCCTCCGAGCGGAAGGCGAGGCGTGGCTCGTGGTGCAGAAGAACCTTGGATCGGATTCGCTCGCCGCCTGGATTTCCCGCCAGGTCGACGAGGAGGGACTGCCGTGGGGCACCGTCGAGAAGGTGCGCTCCTCGAAGGGCTTCCGGGTCCTGGTCTTCACGCGCGCGGGCTAACGCGCGGGCTCGTGTGAGAGCCGATTGCAGGTGAGGGCAGGACACGGCGGCTACCAATTCTGGGAGCCTCCCCCGCCCCCCGTTGTCCCTTGGTCTCCGCCGTCCTCTTCACCGTTCGCGTCCGTATTGCGGTCACGCAACTCGTCAAGTTTGGAGCCCGAAGGCGGTTCCGGCGAAGGTGAGGGCGAGGGCGAGGGACTCGGACTCGGGTCTGGAGACGGATCGGGAGAAGGCTCAGGAGAGGGCTCCGGCGACGGACTTGGACTGGGAGGCGGATCCTGCAATGCCGCGAGCTTCTCCTTTTGCCGTTCCTGAGCATCCGACGCATCTTGGCGCAGATGCTTGTCCTGCTCGGCTTTGGGGTCGTCCTCAGCGGGCGTGCACCCGTCGACGGCCGCGATCGCCTTCTCGTAGTACGACGTCGCCATGGTCTTGTCACCTGTGGCCACGTACCCGTCACCGAGCGCCTCGTAGGAGAGCGACAGGTTCGTGGCCACCAGGCACTCCTCGTAGCCACGCTGATCGGTGCCCTTGGGAGCGAGTTCGAGAGCACGTTCCAAGGCGAGCGACGCGGGGAAAGCCTCCCCATTCGCGTAGCGCGCGGTCCCGACGTCGTAGTGCGCCTTCCACGTCTCCACGAGGTTGACGTTCGTCAGGAGCGCGAACCTACTCTCCGCGCTTCCATAGGACTCGCCGTCGAAGTCGCGCGCGCCCCACTGTCCGATAGACGAAGTGGCGAGCAGGTACGCGGCGATGACCGCCATGATGAGGGTGACCGGTGCCGACCATGCAAGCAGGCGCATGCGGGTTCCCCTACGTGAACTCACCTGAGTCATCGATGACCGCCGAGTCATGCCAGGCCCTGCCTTCCGCGCCGCACGAGTCCAGACAGCACAACGGTTTCCCATGCCATCAGGCCGAGTACGAGCCACCCCAGTGGCCACACGACCGGTCGTGTCGTCATCTGGTCCCTACGCCCGTCGCCCACAATCGCGGCGAGATCTACCCCGGCCACGATGTCGTCCACGGCGTCGGCCGTGAAACGGTGGACATAGGGCACGCCGAGCTGGTCCGCAATCGCCCTGAGCGTCTGCTCATCGAGTCGCGAGACGGCGGGGCTCCCCGTGGAGTCCTGAATCAAATCGGCGTCGCCGTCCGGGACGTCGAGAGCACGGACCTTCATCTGCCCGCCCTCGGGGGTGCCATAGCCAAGCACCGCACCACCGTCGACATACGATGCGAGACCCGCATACGACTCAAGCGTGACATCGGCCGAGGCCGTAGTGCCTTGCATGTTCTCTCCATCGGAGAGGAAGTACACGAGCCGCACATTCTGTGGGGCCCGCGTCGCCGAGTTCTCGAGCGCACTCCGGAGGGCCTCGAGCGGCCGGTCGAGCTTCGACCCCGTCGACGTCGCTGTCACTTCACGCGACGCGGTTTCAGCCCATGAGGCCGCCGCGCGGGCATCGGTCGTCAGCGGAAGCTGCACCGCCGTCTGCGAGTTCCATGCGATGACCGCGAATCGGGAGCCTGGAAACGCGTCAGTGATGGCAGCAATGTCGTGCCGCACCCCAACGAGCCGTTGCTGCTCACCGTCGAAATCAAGCGCCCCCATTGAACCCGTGAGGTCCACCACGAAGAACACCTCGGCGTTGCTTTGTGCCGCCGTGGGCTGGTTCTCGGATACGGAAGGCCCCGAGACCATCACTGCGACGGCAACCATCGCGACAAAACGCCGCAACCATGCGAAACGGGTCTCGCGCCTCATGAACACGAGCACGGCACAACCGAGCGCCGCGATCACGGGGAACGCGATGGTCCACAGGGGCCAAAGAGGCTCGAAGATCATTCGCGCACCCACCAAGCAAACCCGGCGAGCCCCACGAGCGCGACAAAGATCAGCGCCACCGCCAGGCCTGGCCTATCCGTCACATGCACCTCGCCAACGGCGTTGAGCTCCGCGGCCTGCTCCGAGCTGATCTTGTCGAGGATCGCTGGGACAGCCGCCGGATCCGAGGCCTCGAAAAAGAGTCCACCGTGCGCGGACACCGCTGACCTAAAGCCCTTGAGGTCTCCGTAGTCGGCGTCGCCGCCAAAGATGCCGACCAGGCTGATGTTGCGCTCGGCTACCACATCGGCCGCCTCATCGAGCGCGAATACCGGCGTGCCGTAGACCTCGTTGTCGCTCGCCAGGATGATCGACCGCGAGCGCGTCGTGTCCGCGCCGTCGAACAGCAAGGCGCACGACGCAAGCCCGTCCCCGATGAGCGACCCTGACTCGGAGTCGATGTCAAGAATCGTGCCGGCCGTGAACGTCACGTACTTTGACTCATCGCTCACGGACCACGTGCCGTTGTACGCCTGTTCGTAGTCCACATCGGTCGCGTCTCTTGCGGTGGTGAGTTCCTCCTTGACGAGCGAATAGTCGTCCGTGAGGGGGAAGACAGTGCGCGACGTCTGGTTCCAGATCGAGAGCGCGATGCGCTCCCCCGCGAATCCGTCGACCAGCTCGGTAAGCCGATCGACGATCTCCGCGTCGTACCCAAGCATCGAGCCCGACACGTCGAGGCACAACACGATGTCGCGGTTCGCTAGACGCGGGTATTCGACCGCAGTGTCGATGGGCCTGGCCGCGACCACGGAGGCCGCGACCCCCGCTACCAACGCCAGGGCCAACGCGGCGCCGACCGCCATGCGATACCGGGCCAGCGCCTGCCTGACCGCGTACAGGCCCATCAGGTACGACGAATTGGAGATCCACTTTGCGTGAGCGGATTCGTGGCGGCGCCTCATGAGGAGGCCCACACCTACTGCCGCGATGAGGACCAGGACTGCCGCGAGGATGACCCATCCGTGGACAAGCGAACTCTGAATCACCATGAGCCGATGATCTCCTTCGCCCGCGCAACGCTCGCGTTGACGTCAGGGCCCGAATGCGCCGCGAAGGCCGGCTCATTCTGGAGGGCGACTACTCCTGCGACGAGATCGCCGCGGTGCAGACTTGCAAGCTCGGAAGCGGTGAGGGGGCTTGCGTTGACCCCGGTGCGCACCGTCGCGAAATCTCGAATGATCCGGTTCATCTCGAGGTACAACGCCCTCAGATCGGTTTCGCCTGCCACGTAGGCGGCGTGCGCCACATCGATCTCCGCCGCGTAGCCAGCGCGTTTGCGGTCGAGAACCCCCGGCTCGACCGCCGGTGCGGGTTCCTGCGGCGCGGGCGGCCGGGTGCGCGTCCACCACATCAGCCACGCGTACCACGCCGCGATGAGCACCAGCAGCGCCACCCCCACGGCCCACACCCACCACGAGTACGTCACGGGAGCCTGCACCTGGTCCTCGATCACGGCCCGCCTCACCGCGTCCACTTCAAGCGCGAGCACGCGGCCTCCTCGCGAGCAAGGACGTCAAGCGGTCGACCACGTCGGCCTCGTCTTCCACCACGATCGAGTCGATTCCGCATCGGTGCAGCGTCTGGTTGACGGATCGGCGCCGCAACGCTTGGAAAGACGCGGCCTCGGCCACGATATCGGGTCTGCCCCTCAGGTACCTGGGCAGGTCGAGGGGGACGTCCACATCCCTGACGGGGCCACCGAGCACCTCCGCGGGAGACGCGTCGGCCACACGAATGACCAGGACCTCGTGACGGGCGCGCAAGGTCTTCAGTACCCGTTCCGATCCGGGTTCGGGCCTGGCCTCGTCGGTCACCAACACCACGACCGTGCGACGCGCAGAGAGCAACACCGAAGCCCTCTGGAGAATACGCGTCACGTCGGACCGAGGCCCGGTGACCGCGATCATCGACTCGATGCGCCTGAGCAGACTCTCCATGTGTTCATTGCCGCCGCGGGCGGGCAGGTACTCCATGCGCTCGGCGTCCCCGGCCACAAGCGCGAGGGTGTCGCCCCTCCCCCGCGCAAGGTATCCCACCACGTCACACGCGAACTGGGCGATCTGACTCTTCGCTACGCCGCCTGGGGCAGCGGCCGCCATCGAGTGTCCGGTGTCGACCACAAGCGCCATCGCGAGGTTGGACTCACGCTCGAAGCGACGGATCATGGGCTGGCCGACGCTTGCGGACGCCTTCCAGTCAATGTCGCTTACGTCGTCACCAGGAAAGTACTGGGCCATCTCGTTGAAATCCTGCCCATGCCCCGAGAAGATCGACCGGTGGCGCCCATCGAGGGCTCCCGAGGCGCGCTTGACCACGGGCAGGTCGAGGTGCGCGCGCACCGCGGCGAGGCGCGAGTGCGCCTTGTTACCGAGCGGTTCCCGAGCGTTCTCCCCGTACATCACAGCGTCGTCCTCACGCCCTACGGCGCGGGTACGGCCGCGAAGGCGGCGTCGATCAGCATCTCGACGGGGACACCCGACGCGATGGCGTCGTAATTCCTGATGACGCGGTGCCGCAACACCGCGTAGCGAAGGAGTTTGACGTCGTCCGGCTCGACGTACGTGCGCCCTGCCTGGAGGGCGAGCGCCTGTGCGACCCTCATCAGCGCAATCGCACCACGGGGACTCGCTCCCACGCGCACATGGGTACGGATATCGCCCACGGGGGCTGGTCCCCCGCCACGCGTGGTGTTGATCACGCCAACGATGTATTGCTTGATCGCCGTGGACACATAGACCTGCTCGACCAGTTGCTGGACAAAGAGCAGGTCCTGGATCGATACGGGTTGACCCGAGAGCGGCGCCGTGAGTGTTCCTGCGGTCACGCGCTCGAGGATCTCGACCTCCTGAGCAGGGGCCGGGTATCCGAGCACCTCCTTGACGAGGAACCGGTCCATCTGGGCCTCGGGGAGGACATACGTTCCTTCCTCCTCGATCGGGTTTTGGGTCGCGACCACCATGAAGGGCCGAGGAAGCGGATAGACCTTCCCCGCAATCGATGTCTGGCGTTCCTGCATCGCCTCGAGCATGGCCGACTGCGTCTTGGCACTCGACCTGTTGATCTCGTCGAGCAGCACCAGATTGGCGTGCACCGGCCCGAGTTTGGTGGTGAACTCGCCATTGCCAAAGTTGTAGATCTGCGTGCCGATGATGTCATTCGGCATGAGGTCTGGCGTGCACTGGATGCGCCGGAACGAACCGCCCACCGCCTCTGCGAGGGTCTGAGCGCTCAGCGTCTTCGCCAGCCCTGGAACCGACTCGAGGAGCACGTGGCCGCCGCCCACGAGCGCGGTGACAAGCACGGTGCGTAGTTCGGGCTGACCCACGAGACGTTGGTCAAACACGTGGCTGACCCGCGCCAAAATCTGCGTGGTGCGCTCAAGATTTCCCGGCGAAATCACCAGTTCGTTCGATTCGGGTGCAGTAGTCACAGCGTTCCTCCCCCATGGCGTCGACACGCGTTTCAGCCCACGATCGTCAACGCAGGCAAGGTGTTCTCGATTGTGTCACACGAGTTTGATCCTCGGCCAAGGGCCGCAGAGTCTCCTAGGAGAGCTCGACGGTGCCTCTTGCCACGAGAACGGCCGGGCCTTCAAGCGTCGTGTGGTCGCCCACCACCCGCACCGTGACCATGCCGCCTGGAACCTCGACGTCCCAGATGTCTGGAGCCCCCTGGCCTGCCCACGATCGCACGGCAAGCGCGACCGCGCATGCACCCGTTCCGCATGACCTGGTCTCCCCTGACCCGCGCTCGTGGACGCGCATACGCACCCGACCATGTGGCCGCCCCTCGACGACCGCGCCACCAAGTGTGACGGCAAATTCCACATTCGACCCGTCCGCAGGCACCGGCGAGACCTCGGGCGCGACCGTGAGGTCGAGGGCTTCGAGTTCGGCGACGGACGCGAGGGCGACCACGCGGTGAGGGTTCCCTACGTCGACGCTCAGCGCGGGCCGCGCCGGCTGCAGACCCCGCGCCTGCACCGTGGAGTCGAAGGCGGCTGGCAATTCGGTTGCGGCCCGGCTTGCGGCATCCGCCTCACTACCGAGACTCCACGGGCCCATCCCGACCGAGTACCTGCCGTGGCCCAAAGCCGTCACGATACGAGGGCCGCCGCGAGTGAGGATCGTGAGGCCCTCCCGCAGGTCCACTCCGGCCTCGGCCTCGAGGAATGCACCAAAGACCCGGGCGCCGTTGCCGCACATCTCCGCAAAGCTACCGTCCGAGTTCCAATAATCCATGAACCACGTGAGGGCGTCGACCGACCGTTGTTGAGCCACCGTGCCCGGGGGAAGTGCTCCCACGCGCATGGCCCTGATGACCCCGTCGGCGCCAATCCCCGCGCGCCGGTCACACAGGAAGCGCACGCTGTCAGGGGTCAACTCGATCTCACCGCGCTCGTCAAAGAGCAGGACGAAGTCGTTCTCAGTCCCATGTCCCTTGGTAAACGCCAGACTCGTCATGCCCTGAGCCTACGCCGACGCGCCGGAAGCCCTCACGACGTCGAGCACCTGACGCGCGGCCCTTGCCACGTCGCTCGTCTCCACCGGACCGTCCACCCAGACGACGCGCGGATCGGGCCGAAACCACCGGTCCTGTTTGCGCGCCAAGCGCCTCGTGTTGCGCTTGACCAACTCACGAGCCTCGGCCTCGTCGATCTCGCCGTCGAGGAACCGCAGCACCTCCGCGTAGCCCACCGCGCGCCGCGCAGTGATGCCTTCGCGCAACCCGAGCTGCGCGAGCCGCTGGACCTCGTCAACCAGACCCGCCGCCCACATCCCGTCGACACGGGCCTCAATACGCACATCGAGCACCTCGTACGGAACCTCGAGCGCGACAGTGACCGCCGGCGCAAAGTACTCATGACGCGGCAACGAACTCGCGTAGTCCCCCGCCACCTCGAGAATTTCGAGGGCCCTGACGATGCGCTTGGCATTGCGGGGGTGAATCTTGGAGGCCGCCTCCGGGTCCCTCACGGCGAGTTCCCGATGGAGTATCCCCGGCCCCTCGGCTTCGGCCCGATGCTCGAGGCGTTCTCGTACAGCGGGGTCGGTTCCTGGAAAGTCAAAGCGGTCGAGGAGTGCCCGCAGGTAGAGGCCAGAGCCGCCCACTACGAGCGCCCTGTTCCCCCGCGCGTGAATCGCCGCGATGTCGCCCCTTGCGTCGGCCTGAAAGCGCGCGACGGAGGCATCCTCTCCCACCTCGAGCGTGTCGAGTTGGTGATGCGGAACGCCCCGCCTTTCTGCGGGAGGAAGCTTTGCGGTGCCGATGTCCATGCCGCGGTAGAACTGCATCGAATCGGCGTTGACAACCTCACCGCCCGGGCCTGTGCCGTCGCCGAGCAGGTGTGCGAGCTCAAGGCTGACCGCGGACTTGCCCGTGGCCGTGGCCCCTACGAGGGCCATCACGACGGGCGCGCTCACGCCGACGGAACCCGAATACCAGGCAGACCCAGGCCCACGGGACCGCCTGGACCCGGGGTCCCACACGCATCTGCGTGGCTGTGCTCGGCCTCCTGGGCGCCGGTCCACGCGCGCCCAGCTGCCGTGCGACGCACCGCGTAGGCAGAAGAGGTGGAGTCGCCGTCGGACACGAGGTGATGAGGCGCCCCGTGGGTGATGAGCACTGTCGCTACGTCCCCTGGCCGTGGGACATCCGCGCCGACCGGAACAGTGAAGTGCACGAGCCTGTTGCCACGATCGCGCCCCGTCAGACGGTCGCCCTTGCCCTTGCGACCGCCGCCATCGAGCACGAGCACCTCGAGCACACTCCCCTCAAGCGCCTGCGAGTCTCGCAGCGTGATCGCCTCTTGGAAAGCGTGCAGACGCTCGAACCGTTCCTGCACCACGTCCTTGGGCAACGGTTCCATGTCGAATGCGGGGGTACCCGGGCGGGGGCTGTACTGGAAGATATACGCGCTCGTGAAGCGCGACTGCTCGACCACCCGAAGGGTCTCGGCGAAGTCTTCCTCGGTTTCGCCTGGGAATCCCACGATGATGTCGGTCGTGATGGTCGCGTCCGGCATCGCGGCGCGCACCTTGTCAAGGATCCCGAGAAACCTCTCCGAACGGTACGAGCGTCGCATGGCCCGCAGCACCCGGTCCGAGCCGGACTGGAGCGGCATGTGCAGGCTCGGCATGACGTTGGGTGTCTCTGCCATGGCTTCGATCACGTCGTCCGTGAACGCGGCGGGGTGGGGCGAGGTGAAGCGCACGCGCTCAAGCCCCTCGATCTCCCCGCATGCACGCAGCAACTTCGCGAAGGCTCCCCTGTCGCCAAACTCCACGCCGTAGGAGTTCACGTTCTGGCCGAGGAGCGTCACCTCGATCACACCCTGGGCGACGAGCGCCTCGACCTCGGCGAGGATCTCGCCAGGGCGGCGGTCGCGTTCCTTGCCCCTGAGCGACGGAACAATGCAGAAGGTGCACGTGTTGTTGCAGCCCACCGATATCGAGACCCAGGCCGCGGAGTGCGAATCGCGGCGCGTGGGAAGGGTGGAAGGGAAGACCTTGAGGGACTCCTCAATCTCAACCTGGGCCAACCGATTGTGGCGCGCGCGGTCGAGTAATGCGGGAAGCACATCGATGTTGTGCGTGCCAAAGACCACGTCGACCCAAGGAGCCTTGTCGAGGATCTCGCCGCGGTCCTTCTGGGCCAGGCAGCCACCTACGGCGATCTGCATGCCTGGGCGCGCAGCCTTGACGGATGCGAGCATTCCCAGGTTTCCGTACAACTTGTTGGCCGCGTTCTCGCGCACTGCACAGGTGTTAATCACCACGACGTCCGCCTCGTCGGCACCCACCGGAGCGGACACGTAGCCAGCACCCTCGAGCAGGCCCGCCATGTGCTCCGAGTCATGCACGTTCATCTGGCAACCGAGTGTCTTCACTACGTACGTTCGTGTCATATCGCTCATGCCTGCCCAGCGACGAAGTCCGCACGGGTCTCGCGGATCACCGTCACTCTGATCTCCCCGCCAAAGCCAAAGTCCTTCTCAATCTGTTCCGCAATCGTCCTTGCCATTTCGGCGGTTCCTGCGTCTGTCACTTTGGATGGCTCGACGACGACTCGGAGTTCTCGCCCGGCGGCCATCGCGTACACGTGTTCGACGCCCTCGTGACCGAGCACGAGCTCCTCAAGGGCCCCCATGCGCTCGACGTAGCTGTCGACGTCTTCGCGGCGCGCACCCGGACGCGAGGCAGAAAGAGCATCGGCGATCTGCACGATGACCGCCTCAAGGGTGTCCTGGGGAACCTCGTCGTGGTGGGCAGCGATGGCGTTGACGACGTCGGCCGATTCTCCGGCCTCCTCCGCGGCGCGCGCGCCCAGTTGGGCGTGGGTCCCTTCGCGGGTACCAGTCATCGCCTTGCCGATGTCGTGAAGGAACGCGGCTCGGCGGGCAAGCTCGGCGTCGGCGCCAATCATGGTGGCGACGGAATGCGCGAGAGTCGCGCATTCGATCAGGTGGGCCATGACATTTTGGTTATATGAGGTCCTCAAGCGCAAAGCGCCGACGAGTTCGAGCAACGAGGGAGGCACCGAGCCGACGCCCGCCTGCTCGGCCGCATCCAACGCGGCCTCCATCGCCCGACGCGGCCCATCGGCAACAGCCTTGGCGTAGGCCGACTCGATGCGGTGCGGCTGGATTCGCCCATCCTCAATCAGTGCGGCGAGCGTGACCGCCGCGATCTCTCGACGTTCCACGTCGAACGACGACAGGTGAACAGCGTTGACGCCCTCGTCGACGATGACATTGACGCCGGTGAGTGCCTCAAGCGCGCGAATGTTACGACCCTCACGGCCGATGATTCGCCCCTTCATCTCTTCCGAAGGAAGTTCGATACGCGTCACGGCCGCTTGTGCGCTCGAGCTTGCCGTCTCGCGCTGCATCGCCTCGATCAGCACCTCGCGTGCGCGCCGCTCGGATTCGACCTTGGCCTTCTTGGCGGCAAGCCGCGCCTCGCGGGCGATATCCGCTTCCATCGTCGCGCGCAGTCGAGCGGTGAGAGTCGCTTTCGCCTGTTCAACCGTGAGTCCGGCCGCCGAGGCGATGGCGTCTAGTCGCTCGGACTCGAGTTGTGCGCGCTGCGTCACCAGACGCTTCTCATCCCGAGCCACCGCGTCCACGCGCTCCTCGAGGCCACGCACATACGCTTGAGCGTTGCGCTGGTCCTCGACGAGTTGCCTTTCGCTGAGTGCTAGTCGCTGTTCGCGCTGCTGCGACTCGGAGTAGAGATTTTTGACCTCGTCGCGGATCGCCGCGGCCTCGCTCCGTGCGGAGTTCCGCTCTTCGTAGCCCTCTTTGCGAGCCCGATTGACGATGAGCAACGACGCGAGAAGTAGGGCAAGCGTCGCAATGGTGACAACTGTCTGCACTGCGCTCCCTCGTTAGTTCCCATCTGCCTCGCCATCGGCACGGGACAAGTCTCGCACGAGGGCGAATGCCAGGCTTGCGGAGTAGCCCTTACGTCCGAGGTATGCCACCAGTCTACGAGTTCGCACCGCTTGGCTGAGATCCGCCATGCGCATCCACCTCGCTTCAGCCAGTGTTCGTGCGGCCTCCACCTGAACCTCGTCGGTCAACGGCTCGAGTGCCGCGGCGATGTCATCCTCGGCTATTCCCTTGCGACGCAGTTCCCCTGCGATGACGCGAGGCGCGAGGCCCCTCTCGGCATGCCTCGTCCGGGCGATCATCGCCGCAAGCGAGCGGTCGTCGAGCAACCCCACCTCGATGTAGCGCGCGACAATCGCATCCGCGATTGCGGGATCGACATCCTTGGCGACGAGGCGCAATTTCAGGTCCGCCGCCGAGCGCGGAGCCCTGTCCAGCATCGATAGCGCCAAAGAACGAGCGCGCTCGGCAGGATCCGTCGTGGGTGGATCCTGCCGAGCGCGTGTTGTCATGACTCGAAGTTGGGCCTCCTAGAGGGAGGACGCCTCCTTGGCCATGGCAGTCTCAATTGCCGCCTTGTCGACGGCAGCGGAGGCGCGCTTGCCCTTGACGGGCGCGACTTCCTCTTCTACCGCGACGGCGGGGCCGATGTTGAGCTTGGTCTTGATCTTCTTTTCGATCTCGATGGCGAGGGCCGGGTTGTCCTTGAGGAACTGGCGCGCATTCTCCTTGCCCTGACCCAGCTGATCGCTCTCATACGTGTACCAGGCGCCCGACTTCTTGACGAAGCCGTGCTCCACGCCGAGGTCGATGATGCCACCCTCGACCGAGATGCCATGGCCGTACAGGATGTCGAACTCCGCCTGCTTGAAGGGCGGGGCCATCTTGTTCTTGACCACCTTGACGCGCGTCCTGTTACCCACCGGCTCGTTGCCCTCCTTCAGGGTTTCGATGCGACGGATATCGAGGCGAACGGAGGCGTAGAACTTAAGCGCCTTGCCACCCGTGGTCGTCTCGGGTGAGCCGAAGAACACACCGATCTTCTCGCGCAGCTGGTTGATGAAGATGGCCGTGGTGCCGGTGTTAGCAATAGCACCCGTGATCTTGCGCAGCGCCTGGGACATGAGGCGAGCCTGCAATCCCACGTGGCTGTCTCCCATTTCGCCCTCGATCTCGGCCTTGGGCACCAGCGCGGCTACAGAGTCGATCACGAGGACGTCGACGCCGCCCGAGCGGATCAGGATGTCTGCGATCTCAAGGGCCTGCTCGCCCGTGTCTGGCTGGGAGATGATCAGGTTGTCGATGTCAACGCCAAGCTTCTTGGCGTACTCGGGGTCAAGCGCGTGCTCGGCGTCGATAAACGCGGCCACGCCTCCCGCCTTCTGCGCATTGGCCACGGCGTGAAGAGCCACCGTGGTCTTGCCCGAGGATTCTGGTCCATAGATCTCAACGACGCGGCCCCGAGGAAGCCCCCCAATGCCGAGCGCGATATCGAGCGCGATCGAGCCCGTGGGAATGACGGCGACCGTACGACGCTCGCTGTCTCCCATGCGCATGGCAGAGCCCTTGCCGAACTGCCTGTCAATCTGGCCGAGTGCGGCCTCGAGGGCCTTGGTACGGTCCGGTGCCTGTGCCATGTGCTTGTCCTTCGTCGCTCGTGCCGGCTTGCGCTGGCTCCTAGACACCGATGCGGTGCCATGTCGTACAGCACGACGCTATGACGCGCCTCTGACATCTGCGCCGCCCGCCGCCTCGTGATGAGGAGAACCGGCCGCGTTCCGTCTTGGGCACGACTGTAATCGAACGCGTGTTCGAATGGAAGCGACACGCCGTGCATCCGCCGAGGGGGTTATCGGCGAGGCGGAATGATGCGCTTGATGTCTGCGCCCGCCCTGATCACGGGGTCGACATCCATCTGGTCGCACAGTGCGTGCCACACGTCGCGCGGGGCTACGCCTTGCTCAAGGGCTTCGTTGGCCGTGCGTGAGTCAAGACGCGTCAAAGCGAGCTGTTTGCACAGACTTGGCGCGTAATAGTCACCGAAGGCCTCGGCCGTGGCCGACCTGAAATCCGACAACCGCATGACTAGTTGCTACTTAATAGACCGCAGAAGTTCCGGAACGGTGTCAGGGATGTCGGGCAAGACGGGCATCCGCCGGAGCGAACGCGTGTCGATGAGACCCTCGGCCATTTCGAATCGGACCGAGACCTCTCGGAGGATCGCTGACATAGGGGCGTTAAGCGCCACACAGATGGAGGCAAGCAGTTCGCTCGACGCTTCCTTCTGGCCTCGTTCGACCTCGCTCAGATATCCCAGAGAAACGCGTGCCTCGGACGAGATGTCCCGCAGCGTCTTTCCCTGACCAAGGCGAGCATCGCGAAGCACATCGCCAAGTTCGTTGCGCAGAATCGGCATTCGTGCTCCCTTCAAGTGATTTTCACCGTACATGTCTCTTCCAACGCAGACTACCCCAGGCATGTTCCCGATCAGGAAGCCAAATTCTACGACGGGGTGGAAGTGGCAAGGACAAGCGCTAACTGGTCAAGGGCGGACTGAACCGCCCCACTGATGACATCGGCACGACCGCCGGCAATGTGAACAGTCGTCACCCGGTCGCCATCCGGCCCCACGACCGCGACCACCACGGTCCCAGGCGGTTGGCCTCCGTGGGCTTCGGGGCCTGCCGCCCCGGTGGTCGCCACGGCGATGTCCGAGCCGAGGGCTGCGCGAGCACCCGTCGCCATCGCCATGGCGACGGCGTGGCTCACGGGCCCCTCGCGCTCGAGCACCTGTGCGCCGACGCCTAGCGCCCTGACCTTTGCGTACGTGTCATACGCGACGATGCCGCCTCTCACGACGGCGGAGGCTCCTGGCACCGCGACGAGGGCCCCACACACCAAGCCTCCTGTCAGCGATTCTGCGGTGGCAATCGACATTCCGGCGCGCTTCGCAAGTTCGATCACCGAGGCGGCTGCGGAGGACATGTCAGCCCTGCTCCATTGCGTCGGCCGAGTCGGTGGAGTTTGCCTCGGCGGGATTCATACCGGCGGCGTTCGCATCCGCGGCGGCCTCGTAGGCCCTGCCGCTTCGCAGCCTCGCGGAACGATGGGCCATGACGACACGTCCGATCCGCCACGCGTAGTCGACCCCCGTGGCGACCGCGACCACGACGGAAGCGACCAGCACCCACCAGCCGACGACGTCAACCCAGTCGGCGTGCGTGGGCAAAAGCAGCAGGAAGATGGCGAGAACCTGGAGCGCGGTCTTGAGTTTGCCTCCCGTCGACGCGGCAATCACCACATCGCGCGCGACGGCCAGACGGCCGATGGTCACGCCGGCCTCGCGCACGGCGATCACGATCACGGGCCACCACGGCGTCTCGGATTGGAGGGCGAGCACGACGAGCGCCCCCAACACGAGCGCCTTGTCGGCTAGGGGGTCGGCAAGTTTGCCGAAGGACGAAACCACTTCCCATCGCCGCGCGAGGTAGCCATCTAGCGCGTCGGTAGCGGCCGCGACCACGAACACGACCCACGCAATCCACCGCCATTGGCCCTGCGCCTCGTGATCCTCAAATAGGCACAGCACCATGACCGGCACGGCGATAAGCCGCAACACTGTCAGCAGATTCGGGACTGTCCTCAACACGCCCTCACCTTAGCGGCGTCTCGCCGGCACGCGCGTCCCACGCGGCGCGCAGCGTCACCTCGAACTACTGAAGCGATGCCTGGTCTCGTGCGCTTCCGCACGGGATAGCGCGGCGATGGTTTGCCACCTTCCCGTGCGCAAAACCTAGTAGAGGTTGCGGCTAGGCAGAGCCTCGAGGGGATTGTCGCGCTCCTGTGGCCGCGCCTCGATCAGGCTTTCCGTATAGGGCATACCGCTCAAGAACACCGCCGACGCGGGTTGTGCCACGCCAAACAGCCAACCCTGACCATATTTCCACCCGCATCGTGAGAGGAAATCCGCCTGAGATTCGGTTTCAATTCCCTCGGCAATCGTTGCCAGCCCTAGTTCTCGCGCAAGAGCGCCCAGGGCGCGTGACACACGGGCGCCCGAGGGGTCTTCGGGGATGCCCGCGACAAAGGACATATCAAGTTTGACCCCAGACACCGGAAGGTCCCTCAGGTAGGACAGCGGAGACACGCCCGTGCCGAAGTCGTCGAGGAGGATGGGGACTCCCGCATTCCGAAGCTCGGTGAGCTCATGCCGGATGCGCGTGTTCGGCGCGACAAGCGAGGCTTCGGTGAGCTCCACCACAAGACGCTGCGGGCTCAGGCGGTGCCGCGAGATCGCAGACAATACGGAATTGGCGAACTCGCTGTCGCCCAGCTGGTCCGCGGAGACGTTGAGCGACACCCATGCCCCAGGCGCTGGGCATTTGGTGAGAAAGACTGCGGCCTGCTCGACCAAGGCCGTGCCCAAGTCGGTCGCCACATTGCGGTCATCCAAGACGCCGAGGAACGCTCCAGGAAGCAGCAGTCCCCGAGTGGGGTGTTGCCACCTCACGAGCGCCTCGTAACCAACCACGGTCCGAGTGGCAAGCTCGATGACGGGCTGATAATGCAGGATAAGGTCGCCTCGCTCGATTGCCTGGGCGAGTTCCTCTGCCAGCTCCGACTGATGTTCGGTGGTCGCGCGCATCGACGGGTCATAGACCTCGGTGCGGGACTTTCCCAGCGCCTTGGCGCGATACATCGCCGAGTCGGCGGCGCTCAGAAGGCTGGGCGCACCGCCTGAGATCGTGTCTTCGTCGGCCATGGCGATGCCGAGAGAACAGTGGATATTGATCTGGTGTCTCTTGACCTGCAGCGGCCGCTTGAGGCCGGAATGGATGGCCCCCGCGATCTCGTGAAGAGCCTTCGAGCAGTCAGCATCCTGCACCACAATCACGAACTCGTCGCCACCGATGCGCGCGACGGTGCCTCGACCGGCGGTGGCCGCTCTCAGCACGCCAGCGACATGCACCAGGGCGTTGTCTCCTGTGGCGTGGCCGAATCGATCGTTGAGCCCCTTGAACCCATCAAGGTCGACCGCGATCACGCCCACCCTGTCGGCAGCGTCGGGCTGGTCGAGCACTCCTTGAAGCACCTCCTGCATCAGCAGTCGATTCGCAAGGCCTGTGAGCGGGTCATGCATGGCCCTATGGGCCATGAGCTCGGAGTGGAGGCGGTCGTCGGTGGAATCCCGCACTTGGACCACGTAGTGATCCGGCGCCCCGCCCGCGTATCGCACGAGCGCCACATCGAGCACCGCCCACACGACGTTCCCGTCCGCGCGCACATATCGCTTCTCGAGCGAAAAGTGGTTCTGGAGCCCGTCGTACAGACGCTGAAGCTGATCACGCTCCGCCTGGAGGTCGTGCGGGTGCGACAGGGCGCTGAACGGCGTGCCCTTAAGCGCGGCCACGGTCGAGCCCATCATCTCCGCGAACGCTCTATTGACGGACATGAGTCGCCACTCGAGGTCGACAAGCGCCATGCCGATCGGCGCGTTTTCCATGGCACGGCGGAACTGCGCGTCCGACCTGCTGAGAGCCTCGGCGGCCTCTTGAAGCCCCGTGGTATCCATCAGAGTTGTCACCGTGGCGTCATCGCCGTCGACGGCACCCTGCACGGTGCACGACTTCACCTGAAGCCAACGAATATCGTCGCTTCCCCTGCGTCCGGGGACTCCCACGACACGGGGCCGGTCGTCGTCCCTGCCTGGCGTGAACACCTCGTGAGCAAGCAGTGGCCGCATGCGTTCGTCAAAGGCCTTGAACGGCAGTCGCCCCAGCCCTGTTCCCAGGACAGCGGTGCGGTCGACACCCAACATGTGGGCGGCCGTCTCGGTGATCACCACGATCTCGCTCATGCGAGAAACGATCAGCACCCCATCCCGCGCGGAAGACAGGATCGCCTCAAACTGCTTGCGGGTGCTTCGCTCTTTTGCAAGAGCCTCGTCCCTGGCGCGACGAACACGACCCGAACGGACGAAAGACACGAATACGAGGGCGAACCCGACGAGCATCAGTACCGCTACGGCAGTAGCCACAGTGGGCTTCTGGAGCAGCTCTACGAGTCCTCCCATGTTCCATCCTCGGCATCTCTGGCGTACGGTTCACCCACCGTATCCGAGGATGCGCCCCGCAGAAGAGCAAGTGTGGATACTAATTCGTCTGGAGTGACGAATACCTCACGAGCCTTGGATCCCTGCGAGGGGCCAACAATTTCGCGACTTTCGAGCAGATCCATGAGCCGCCCAGCCTTGGCAAATCCGACGCGCAGCTTGCGTTGCAGCATCGAGGTCGACCCGAGCTGGGTCGTAATGACCAGTTCGGCGGCCGCGAGAAGCTCGTCAAGGTCGCCCCCGATATCCTCGGCAACCTTCGTATGATTGCTCACCGAAATGACGTCGTCCCTGAAGTTTGGCTGAGCCTGCTTCTTGACGTGCTCGACGGCCGCGTGAATCTCCGTCTCGGTGACCCACGCACCCTGAACACGCATCGGCTTCGACTCCCCCATGGGCAGGAAGAGCGCGTCGCCCTGGCCGATGAGCTTTTCCGCGCCTGGCGTGTCGAGCACGACGCGGCTGTCTGCGAGCGAGGACGTGGCGAAAGCGAGCCGCGACGGCACATTGGCCTTAATCGTTCCGGTGACGATGTCGACCGACGGCCGCTGCGTCGCGAGCACCAGGTGGATACCCGCCGCGCGTGCGAGCTGGGTAATGCGCTGAATAGAGTCCTCGACGTCCCGCGGCGCGACCATCATGAGGTCGGCCAACTCGTCAACGATCACGAGCAGATACGGGTACGTGGTGATGCGGCGCTCCGAGCCCGGAAGCGGCTTGACCTTGCCCGCGCGCACGGCCTTGTTGAAGTCGTCGATGTGCTTGTATCCGAACATCGCCAGATCGTCGTACCTGGTATCCATCTCCTTCACCACCCATTCAAGCGCCTGAGCCGCCTTCTTGGGGTCTGTGATGATGGGCGTGATGAGGTGCGGGATACCCTCGTACACCGTGAGCTCGACGCGCTTGGGGTCGACAAGCACCATGCGCACCTCTTGAGGCGTGGCCCGCATCAGGATCGAGGTGATCATCGAGTTCACAAAGCTCGACTTACCCGCACCGGTCGCACCGGCCACCAAAAGGTGAGGCATCTTGGCGAGGTTGGCCATGACGTAGCCACCCTCAACATCCTTGCCGATGCCGATGGCCATGGGGTGGTCGTTCTTGATAGCAACCTGTGAGCGCAACACGTCGCCAAGCGAGACGGTCTCGCGGTCAGTGTTGGGGATCTCGATGCCGATCGCCATCTTGCCAGGGATGGGCGAGAGGATGCGGATATCGGGGCTCGCGACCGCATACGCGATGTTTTTGGATAGCTGCGTGATCTTTTCGACCTTGACGCCCTGACCCAGTTCGACCTCATAGCGCGTGACCGTGGGCCCACGCGTGAATCCGGTGACGTGCGCGTCGACCTGGAACTGCTCGAGCACGCTCGTGAGCGACGCGACCACACGGTCGTTCGCTGCCGACCGGGTCTTATGGGGAATCCCTGGCTTCAGCAGCGCGGGGCTAGGCAAGACGTAAGGGTTTGAGTTCTCAAGCTGCCCCTGCTCGCCCGAAGGCACCAGGGTGGTGGGAGGAGCGGCCCGCTCGCCGTGTACCTCAAGCACCTCGGTTCGGCCCGCGAGCGCCGCGGCGTCGTCCTCATCGAGGGCGTCCCGCTCGGGGTCGTCCGATGGTTCGTAGGGGGTGGGGACTCCCGCGAAGGGCGTGCCGTGGCGGGGAGAGCCGCGCATCGGCGTGGGAACCCGCGGGTCCTCTTGAGTGGGTGCTCCACCGTCATACGGGGAGACGGAGGGGTTGAGGATCGAGTCGAAGTCGGTACGTTCGCGAAGCGCTGGGCTGGCAAACGCCTCGTCGGCCTCGTAGCTGTCGATCTTGCGCCTGCCCTGCACGCGCTCCTTAAGGCTCTTGCGTCGAGGCTCGAGAGTGCCGTGCTCGGGAAGGTCAAGTTCATCGCCCTCCTCGGCGTGCCCCGTGCTCAGCGACCACGCGCGCCGCGCGAGCGAGACCCCATCCGCGATGACCTCACGCAACGGCTTGCCGATGATGAAGAGCGTGAAGGCGAGGCCCAGCAGCACTAGCACAGTGACGGCAAGACCTGGGGTGAGGAGCTGCGCGAGCGGAGTGCCCACGATAAAGCCGAGGATGCCTCCTGCCGCTTGCACGGGCTCGAGGCCATCAGACGGCGACGGCCTGTCGTTCGCGATGTGGATGATTCCCGTGACCGCGAGCGTGAGCAGCACCGAGCCAAAGACGATGCGGTAGTTCGTATCGCCCTCTTGGGGCGCACGGAACAGGCGGATGGCCATCGCCAGCAGCAGCACGGGAAGGACGAGCGAAAGCACGCCAAATGTGCCCGCAGAGACTCTGTGCAGGAAGTGCCCAAACCAGTTGTCGAGCTGGAACCACTCGCTCGCCGCCACCAGGATCGCGATGATGATCAGCCCGAGCGCAAGCCCGTCCCTGCGCACCTCATGCGGAACGTCGCGCGCACCCTGGCCCATGCGGCGTACTCCCCCGCCCACCACACGAGCGGAACCCGATCCCACGCCCTTCATGGCGCGCACCGGCCACGCGGAGGTCTGCTGCTTGCCACGCGTGGTCTTGCTGCGGGAAGTATTGGACCGCGACGGGGCGCGCCCCGTCGATTTGGACGAGGACGACCGTGAGCCCGAAGGGCGAGACTGTTGTGCCATGATCCGTCCAGGCTACGTGCGCACTCCCGAATCGGCGTGAAGCCACGGCGAGCGGGCGCGAGACATCCGCAACCGGCGCTGAAGCCCCGAGTACCGCCACGCTGACGATGCGTAGCGAATACTGGGGCCCCCGGCCGTCAGAACTGCGCGTGGATTAGCCCTGGCGCGTGCCAGGCCCCGTGCCTCCTTGCTGCGGGCCGCCCGCTGGGACGCCGCTCGTGTCGGTGCTTTGCTCTTCGTCGCTCAGCCCCGAGAGAAGCCCGCCCGAGCTCTCCGGGGCGGTGTCCTCGGACGAGAGCCCGATGCTGAGGTCCGCCAAAACCACGGTGTCGCCCACTTCGAGACCCGAGACCACCTCGGTGTAGGTGGAGCCGATAGCCCCGGCGACGATCGACGTGGTGGTGGCCTCGCCGTCGTCGCCTACCCGCTGGACGGTGGCATCTCCCGTCGCACCCGAGACCGCCGAGGTGGGAACCACGAGCACACCGGTGGCTCCCGCGACCGTAATCTGCATCCGCGTCGCGGCGCCGATCCTTATCTCGAATCCCGGATCCGCGATCGCGATCGTCACCGCATAAGACTGCGAGAACGAATTGCCCGAGTTGACCGAGCTCACGCTTGATACGACTCCTTCGACTACCTCGCCGGTGCTCGTGAGAGTGAGTTCGGCCGGCTGCTGTACCGCAAGCAGCTGGGCCTCCGTCAGGCTCACGCCGAGCTCGACCAGGTAGGTGTTGTCGGCGAGAATCGTGATCATCGCCGAGGCGTCCGCCGCGCTCACAGTGGAGCCTTCCACGATGTCGACCGCGACGACGTCACCCGCAACCGGCGCCGCGAGCGAGGTGTATTCCAGCTGCTGCTGCACCACTGCCAAAGCCGCCTCCGCCGCGGTGATATCGGCCTTGTCGGCCAGGATGTCTGCCGCGCTCGGCACCGCGGACGATGACTCGGAACCGGAATCTCCCGTGGCACCGCCCGCCTGAGAAGAGGCGTCCGCTCCCGATGCTCCGGTGTCCGGCGCGCTGGTGCCACTCCCCGAGGGGGCAACGCCGCCGCCGGTGGCGTCCGTGGCGTCGCCGGGAGCGCTGGCACCGGAGCCTGCGTCTCCCCCGGCACCGGCATCGGGACCGCCGTCTCCGTCGTCGGTCGAGGCGTCCGTCCCCGCGTCCGTGTAGGCCTGCTGAAGTGCGGCGACCGCCTCGTCAACTGACGCGGCCAGGCTCATGAGCTGCGCCTGGGCGTCGATGGAGTCTTGTGATGCGGTGAGCGCCGTCGTTGTCGCTTCTTGACACGCGGTGAGCGCAGCGGCCACGACGTCCGCGTCGGCGCCCGTACCCGAGACCGCGCCGATGAAGGCGTCGCATACCTCTTGGGCGTCCACCGACGCCTGCTGCGCTACCAAGAGGAGGGCTTGGGCCTCGTCGTATTGAGCAAGAAGAGCCTCTTGTGCGGCGATGAGTGCCGTGCGCGCTTCATCGACGGTGACGACCGCATCCGCGGTGACCTCAGCAGTGGCCTCAGCAGTGGCCTCCGGAGTGGCCGACGTGGTCGCTTCCACACTCGCGACCAGGCTCACCGTCGCCGCAGTGAAGGCGGCAGTCGATGAGGCGGAGGTGTACACGGCCGACGCGGCCGTTGCCACCGAGGTCGCGGCGTCGCCCGAGGACGTGTAGGACACCGTGGACGTCGAACTGGTCGAGGTCTCGTCGGCCTGCGCCTCGAGGTCGTCGGCGAGAGCGTCCTCGGCGGCCGTGAGGGCCTCCTCGGCAGTGGTCACCGCGTCCTCGAAGTCGCTCGTGTCGAGGGTGGCAAGCACATCGCCGGCCGCGACGCTGTCACCCACCGCGACGGACACGGAATCGACGGTGCCCGCGACCTGGAACGCCAGGTCTTCCCTGGTGGCGGACTCGATCGAACCGGTGGCCGTGAGGGTCTGAGCAACGTCCCCCGTGGTGACCTCGGCGGTGCGGTACGTCGCCGCTGATGACGACTCACCGTTCAGCATCACCGCTCCGACGAGGGCGATCACCACAATCGGAACGACGGCGAGCCGCCATCGCAAGCGCCGCGCAAGTCCCAAGGCGTATGGCATTACTGGTCACTCCCGAGCGTCGACCGGGTGGCGTCTGCGCCGTTGCCGCCAGCCGGGCGAGAACCGCTGTCACGGCCGCCAACGGCGGAGGCTGTCACGCAGCTGTCGTCGGCGTCGGGGTGAAAAACGGAGATCCTGGTCGCGTCGTAGCCGCCTGCGTCGTCAGCCTCGCCCATGGCCGTCATACACATGCCGACCACCACCGCTGTTTCATCGGCGTCCGCTGTGCCGCTGATCGAGGCATCGGAAGTCACGGGCACCACCGTCGACTCTCCGTCAGTGCTTTCGACCGTCAGGGAGTCCGAAGCGACCGCAGTCACGGTGCCGGCGACGATGAGAGCTGAGTCGAATCCGGCGCCACCACCAGTGGGTGCGTCAACGCCATCGGGCAAAGCCGTCGGCAACGCGGCGTCGTCAGGAAGCGCGGGCGCGTCACCGCCGGCGGGCTGTCCGCCCGGAGCGCCGCCGTCCGCAGCGCCTCCCTGCCCCCCGCCGAGCCCGACGCTGCACGTGCCGTCGTCGGCGGCGTCGGACACCATCACGGTAGAAGCGTTGGAATCATCACCAAGGGTGACGAGCACGCAGGACCCCACAGAGACGTCCGCGAGCGCGAGCTCGAGTTCCTGCGTGAAGACGGTGTCGGAGGTATAGCGCACGGCGGTCTGCGAGGACCCGTCCTGTACCTGCGCGACGCTGTCGGCGACGTACGCGATCTCGCCGGTAATGCCCGACGGCATCGTCGCGGCAGCAGCCTGGTTCGGGGCGGCCTGGGCGGCCTCGGTGGCCGCCGCGGTCACGCTGGCCTCCGACTCGCCTGTGGAGCATCCCGCGAGGAGCAAGACTCCGCAGCACGTCGCCGCGATTGACACCCGGGCCCCGTTGATCCTGGTCTTCATCATTTTTCGTTCCTGTTCTTTTAAGGAGGTGGTCACTGGTCGCGGAGGGCGTCAATGGGTGCGAGTCGGGCGGCTCTGACGGCGGGATAGACACCAAACACGGCGCCGATGCCCACTGCAACGAACACCGACACCAGAACAGCCGTACCGGATATCACGATCGTCGAACCGAGCACCGACGGCAGGATCAGCGCAAGGCCAACCCCGATCAGCACGCCGAGCGCCCCACCGCTCAGCCCGAGAATCATCGCCTCGATGAGGAACTGGTTTCGGATGGTCCCCGGTGAGGCTCCGAGGGCCTTGCGCAGGCCGATCTCGCGGGTTCGCTCGGTGACGGACACCAGCATGATGTTCATGACGCCGATGCCTCCGACGAGAAGAGCGAGAGCCGCGATGCCGGTGAGGAGCACGGTGAGCTTCTCGTAAACCGACGTGGCTGCGTCAATGAGAGAGTCCTGCACATCGATCGTGAAGTCGGCATCGTCCGCGCTGGTGATTCCGTGGAGATTGAGCAACAGGCTCTCGGACTCCTGTGAGGCCGCGCTCAGAAGATCCGATGAGGCGGCCTTGATGTAGATCGTCTGCACGGCCTCGCTCGAATTGGAGGCGTCGAGCGTCTCCACCATGGTGGTCATGGGCACCACCGCGAGGTCGTCGAGCGACGTATCACCCGAGGACCCTGCCGAGGTGAGAACACCGATGATCTCGAACGCCTCGTCGTCGATCGTGACGTCCTGACCCACCACATTCGTGGTCCCGAACAACTCGTCGGCAGTTTCGGAGCCCAGGACGATGACGTTCGCGGCCGCAGTCTCGTCGTCGGCGGTAAAGAAACTGCCGTATGCGAGTTCGCGGGAGCGCACCTCGGCCCAACTGACCGACGTCCCAGTGACCGTCGTGGTCCAGTTGCTCTCGCCGTACTCGAGGGACAGGCTGGACGTCTTTTCGGCCGCGACAGCGAGCGCATCGGGCACTGCGATGGTCGACGCGAGCGCCTCGCCATCGGCTCGGGTGAGAGTATCGCCGCTGCCGAAGCCGCCGCGCATTCCCGTATCGTCCGTGGACGACCCGGGGGAAACGATGAGCAGGTCCGAGCCGAGTGCGGCGATTTGCGCACTGACGTCTTGCTGCGTTCCGAGTCCTAGCCCCACGGTGAGCACTACCGAGGCGATGCCCACCACGATGCCCAGCATCGTGAGCAACGAGCGCATGACGTGCGAACGAATGGCGAGCAACGAACTGCTGACAAGATCGAGGGGCCTCACTTGGCGATCCCCGTTGCCGCGCCGACGAACTGCCCGTCGGTGACGTTATAGACGGTGCCTGCGCGCTGAGCCACGTCGGCCTCGTGCGTGATCAGCACGATCGTGCGGCCCTCTGCGTGGAGGTCGTCAAGCATCCCCAACACGTCCTTCGTGGAGTGGGAATCGAGGTTGCCTGTCGGCTCATCGGCCAGCACGATGGCGGGCTCCGTCACCAGAGCACGCGCGATCGCGACGCGCTGCTGCTGACCTCCCGAGAGTTGGCCAGGACGATTGCGACCCTTGTCGCCTAACCCGACACGCTCAAGCGCGCGCAGCGCCCGTTCGTGTCGCTCGACCGCAGGCACCCCCGCGTAGATCAGGGGAAGCTCCACGTTGCCGATCGCGGTCAGGCTTGCGAGCAGATTGAACTGTTGGAACACGAAGCCGATGCGGCGGTTGCGGGTCACGGCGAGCGCGTTCTCATCCATCAGTGCGACATCCTCGCCCGCCAGGATGTAGCTGCCGGTGGTCAGCACGTCAAGGCATCCAAGAACGTTCATCAGGGTCGACTTGCCCGAGCCGGATGGCCCGACGATGGCGACGTAATCGCCGGGATAGATGCTGCAGTCGATGCCCCGCAGGGCCTCGAATTCAATGTCACCCGTGTGGTACGTCTTACGGGCTCCTCTCAACTGGATCACCGGGGCATCGGCGTCCGGTTCAAGGTGAGTGATGCCGGTCATGGGATTCCTTGTTCTCGTCGGGCTGGTCTGGTCTGGTGGGGGAACTCGCCTGCGCCTAGTTACCAGGGGGCCCGCCCATGCCGCCGGCGGGCACCTCGCCGTCACCAAAGCCACCGGCAGGGAAGTCGCCTGGGAACTGTGTGTCGTCGGTGCCGCTCGAGCCAGCCGAGATGGTGACGGTGACCAGCAGTTGCTCGCCTTCCGTCAACCCGTCGAGGATCGGGGTGTAGCTGCCGACGCTGTCACCAAGAGTGACCGTGCGCTCCGTCTCCGTGCCTTCGTCGTCCACCACCGTCACGGTCGACACGTCGTCGACGGTGGTGATCGCGTTCGTCGGGATGGCGAGCACGTCGACCTGCCGCAGATACGCGATGTCGGCGGTCACTGACGTGCCGTCGAAGAGCCCCGCGACCGTGCCGGTGACGTCGAGGTCCACGGCATACGTCGCGCTGCCGCTCGTGGTGGATGGCAGGTTGGAGATATCCGTGACGATGCCGTAGAAGTCGTCGACATCATCTGCGGTGAAGGTGACCTGGTCGCCCTCGGCGATCAAGGCCACCTCGTCCTCGCTGAGCGACACCGACACCGTCCACGCGTCTTGTCCGACGATGCTGACGCCGGTGGAAGTCGTGCCGGTGGACGCCTGCGCGGCGGAACCCGCGCCAGTCGACACGACGTCCCCGAGCGCATACGACTGAGTCGTCACGAGCCCCGAGATATCGGCGACAAGCTGGGCGTCACTCATCGCGTCGGTCGCGTCGTCCACCGACTGTTGGAGCACGGCGACCCTTGCCTCTGCGGAAGCGATCTTCGCGGTGCTGGCATCGGAGCCGTCGTCCGCGTCCTCGAGGTCGGCCACCGAGGCCTCGCCCTGCGCAAGATCCGATTCAGCCGCTCGCAAGGACGCCGTCAGCTGCAGGGTGTCGATCTGGGCGATGACGTCCCCAGCCTCGACCACATCGCCTGCCTCGAAGTTGACGGCGATGACCTTACCCGACGCTTCGAAGGCCAGGGAGCCCGAGGTGACTGCGGCGACCGTTCCGGTGGCGGAAACTGACTCCTCAAGGGTCTGAAGCTCCACCGTCAAGGTCTGCTGACTGCTGTCCTCGGCCGCGCCAAAGGCCGCCTGCGTCGGCTCGGAATCGGTGCCCCAGAGCACCATCGCCCCTGCTCCGAGACCAGCGCCTGCCGCTAAGGCAACGAGGGGGATGCCCCACGATCGAGCGCGGTTCCACCGGGAAGAGTTCTTGGGCATTGTGCGTCCTGTCAGTCGTGACGTCCTGTCCTCATCACCGTATGAACGTAATCTGGGAGATCGAGCAGAGTAAGCCAAGGAATTGTTGGCAGTGGCTGGTAAGAACCGGTTCCTCAGAACTCCGGGTGTTTTCGGCGCGCGAAAGCGTCGCGACGGCGGGTCCGATGCTGTCTCGGGGCCCGGTCGCGAGGTGTGGCGCAGGGCGCCTAGTGCTGCGCGGCTAGTGCTGCGCGCCTAGAACCAGCCGAGCTCGCGCAGTTCCGCTTCCGGGATGCCCATCGCGTGGCCCAACTCATGGCCCAGCACCTTGAACACGCGTGCGGAGACGTCTTCGCGGCGTACGCATGCCCCCAGGATGGGCAACCTGTACAGCGTGATGGTGCCGGGGATGGACCCTGGGGCCCGGCCCGGGTAGTCCGTCACGGGGATCCCTAGATACAGGCCGAGCAACGTGGTGCCCGGCTTGGTGCTGCCCGGCGCGGGCGCGTCCTCCACCAGGACCGCCATCTCGCTCAGGATCGGTGCCGTCCATTCGGGCAGGGCGTCCAAGGCGTCCCGCACCAGCCCCTCGAACTCCTCGTGCGACATCGTGATGTGACTCATCGGTCTCCCTGAGTTTCGGGTCGCAGGCCCGGTCGCGGCGCGTCCTCGGCACGGTGCGGGCGAAGCCTCCGCCTCACAAAACCGTACGCCGCGACCACTGCGGCGACGACCAACAGGGCTACCGCCGCACCCACGGGGATCTGCCAGCTCTGGGCGCCCTCGTGCCACTCGGGGTGCTGTGCGATGAGCGTGTGCCACTCGTTCCAGTTGCGTACGTGGGTGATCAGAGCGAGCGCCGTGGCTGCAATCATTGCCACGCCGGCCCCCAGCGCAAACGGGCGCGGCGAGGGGAGCTTGAGTGCGGGGAAGTCCCTGCCCGCCCAGAGCGACCACGCGCCCCACCAGGCACCGGCTGCGAGGCCTATGAGCACGAACTCGATCACCCCTCCGATCGCCCATTGCCATAACGACAGGGGCGGGGCCCACTCGGCGACGGCGCCATCGGGGTCGCGGATGACCGTCGCACGCGAGGCCACTACCGCGACGATGCCACCGAGCACCGCCAGAGCCGTCACAACGAGCCCCGCCATGGCGACCGCAATCGACGCCCACGGCCTCCGCCCGATCGTGAGTACCGAGAACGGGGCTCCGTCGTCGGGCGCATCCGGATTCGGGCCCGATGTCACTGCCGTGACACGGTCACTGTGGCTTACACGTCGCTCTCGTCGTGGCATCTCCTGACTCTAAGCGCCGCCAGCCCAGGACGGTGATGATGCGTCACATCGCGGCGTTCACTGGGATCTCGCGTGGAGGAGTGCGGCGAGGCCGTCGACCGAGGTGACGGGGAGTTCGCACGCGAAATGTCTGCACAGGTACGCGGTTGCCGCACCATCGACGGCGTCCCTATCGGCCAGCAGGGGCACGCTGCTTTCAACATCGCCCACCTTGGCCGCGACCACCAGGTTGGGTCGGTAGGCGGAGCTCACCACGCGCAGCATCGGCCGAGGATCCACACCCACGATCGCTAGTTCGCTTGGCTCGGACAGCACGAAGTCCAATGCCGACAGCCAGCTCGCGAATCCCAGCGGTGCGCGCGACATCTGCGACCGCATCGAGGCGAGGGCGGACTCGGCCGCATCGGAGTAGCCGGTGTTGCCGGTGTACGCGCCCAGCTTGGCGAGCACCATCGCAGCCACCGACCCTCCCGAGGGCATGGCCCCGTCCTGGGTCTCCTTGGGGCGGAACAGCAACTGCTCGTGGTCATCGCTCGTGTCGAAGAACCCGGATGCGGGGTCGGCGAAGTGAGCCAAGATCCTGTCCGCGAGCTCGACAGCCGAATCAAACCATTCCGGGTCAAACGTGGCCTGGTAGAGCTCGAGGAGGCCCTCGGCATAAAGCGCATAGTCCTCGAGATAGCCGTTGAGTTTCGCCTCCCCACCCTTCCAGGTGCGCAGCAGACGCCCGTCCGACGCCCTCGACTGGGACAGCACGAACGCGGCGTTTGACTGGGCGATGGCCAGATAGTCCTCGCGGTCAAGCGCGCGGGCCGCCTCCGCGAAGGCCGTGAGCATCAGGCCGTTCCAGGAGGTGAGCACCTTGTCGTCGGTGCTTGGACGCACGCGCGTGCCTCGCGCGGCCAACAGCTGCTCACGGGCTCGGCGCAAACGGGCATCAACCTCGGCTGCCGTGACGCCGTCTGCCGTCACGCCAAACTCGCTCGCCAGGTCTTCCGTTGGCCTCACCCCGTGCAGGATGTTGGCGCCCTCGAAGTTTCCTCCTTCGGTCACGCCGTAGGCTGCCATCACCAGGGCGGCGTCGTCGGTCACCGCTGCGATCTGGGCCGGGGTCCACACAAAGAAGCGGCCCTCTTCACCCTCGGAATCGGCATCCTGCGCGGAGTAGAAGCCGCCGCCACGCTCGCGCATCTCGCGGGCCGCGTAGTCGAGCGTCTCCTCGACGATGCGTCGGTAGAGGGGCTTGCCGGTGACCTGCCACGCGTGCAGGTACACCCGAGCCAACTGCGCGTTGTCGTAGAGCAACTTCTCGAAGTGCGGCACGAGCCAGATGCGGTCGACCGCATAGCGGTGGAATCCGCCGCCCAACTGGTCATAGATTCCGCCGTGCGCCATCGCATCCAGAGTCGAGGTCACCATGCCGAGCAGCGATGCGTCGCCCGTGGCGAGTTGCCTGCGCAACACAAACTCGATGATCGCGGGCTGGGGGAACTTGGGCGCGCCTCCCCAGCCGCCGTTTACGGAGTCAAAGGAGCGCCGCACCCCGTTCAGCGCCGCGTCGAGCACCGAGGCATCGGCCGCCGTAAGCGCCGACGCCCTCGAGGAGCCAACGCTCTGGGCAAGCACACCCGACAGCCGGCTTCCGGAGTCAACCAGGTCACTGCGCCGCGTCTGCCACGCCTGGGCGATGCGCTCAAGCAGTTGCGTGAAGGACGGCAGCCCGTGCCGCGCCTTGTCCGGAAAGTAGGTGCCGCCGTAGAACGGCTCGCCCTCAGGCGTCAGGAACACGCTCATGGGCCATCCCCCATGCTCGGTCATCGCCTGGACGGCCTTCATATAGATGGCGTCGACGTCGGGGCGTTCCTCGCGGTCCACTTTGATCGAGATGAAGTGGCGGTTCATGAGCGCCGCGGTCACCTCGTTCTCAAAGCTCTCGTGCTCCATCACATGACACCAGTGACAGGCCGAATAGCCGACGCTCAAGAACACTGGCTTGTCTTGCGCGCGGGCAGCCTCGAAGGCCTCAGTCCCCCACGGGTACCAGTCGACCGGATTCTGCGCGTGCTGCAGTAGATAGGGACTGGTCTCAGAAGCTAGGCGATTCGCCACGGTGGATCTGTTCCCTCGATAGTGGTCGCAGGAGCGGGCGTGCGGGGTGTTGGTTAGCGTAACGCTGGGGCGCACGGATTCGTTCGCGTGTGGCAGGGTGGTGAGCCGTGGACATCGGAGTGCTGACCGTCGTTGCGGCAATCGTCGTGGCGATGGCGTGGCACGCCTGGTACCGGGTCATAGCCGGTCGCAATCAATTCGATGGGCACGGCTTCCGCATGGTGGTCGCGGCGGTGCTCTCCGTCATCGCGCTCACCGCCGTTTACTTCGAGGTGGCGCACCATCAACGGCAGGAGCTTGCCACCGAGGCGCTAGACGTTCTGTCCGATGTCGAGGGAGCCGCCGCCAATTGCGAGCGCTTCAGCGAAGAACTCTTCAACGTCAGTCAGTTCCAGGGGTATGTCTACTACGACGGCTCCAACGTGGCCCACTTGAGGCGCACCGTGTGTCACAACCTGTGGGACTACGCCCACGGCGGCCAGGCGCACCCCACTGAGGGACAGATCATCGCGGTGCACATCGTCGCTCACGAGACGATGCACATCAACGGCATCCGCAGCGAGTCCACCGCCGAATGCCGGGCCGTGCAACTCAATCACCTCATCGCGGAGGCCCTCGGGGCGACACCGGAACAGGCCAGGGATCTGCAACGGCGCTACTACGTGGACTATTACCCGAACCAGCGGAGCGACTACGTCTCGGGGGCGTGCGCCGAGGGCGGCGAGCTCGATATCTATCCGGACCGGACCGAGTTCCCATAGCGCTGGTGGGGCGTGATGCATCCTGCGTGACCGTCACGTCCGCTTAATGGCGCCCGGTGCCTCCTGCGTGACCGCGATGGCCGCTCACGGGACAAAACCCAGCCGTCACCCCGGCTTGTCGTCAATCCCCCCTGAGTTGCGCCCTGACAGCGTCGACACTGTCCTTCCCGACTATCACGCGCTGAAGCGCGGTGGCGCGTGCGGTACTTTGGATCGATACCGAGCGACAATCGGAGGGAACTGCGCCGTGCCGACATTTGATATGGAATCCTCGTTTGACGACGAGGTCGAAAAAGCGTTGCACGAGGAACTCCTCGCGGACTACGGGGTTCAGTACAAACAGTTCGAAGCTGTGCTCCATGAGTTGTCAGAGGCAAGCCTCAAGACGCTCGTTGCGAACCCCAGGCGCCTCCTGTCGGAACCTGAGGTGCGTTTGATTCTGGGGGTTGGCGAGGGCCTGCTGAGCGCTGACGAAACGAGGATCTCGGAAGCCTTTGCGATCTTCATCGGGAACGAGATTGAATTCGTCGATGGGTAGTTCCACCAACCCGGCCTGAGTCTCCCCCGTCGGCTACCGTGCCTCAATGCGACGACGCATCGTCCGCTAAGACCGCACGTACCAAAGCCCTCAGGCGAACGTCGTATAGGAGAACTCCGGCCGCAGTATGATCGCGTCCAAACCAGCAAGATCGTCAGCACTGGGCTCCCACAGAGCGGCCTCGACGTTTGCAACAACCTGCTCGGGTCGGGTCGCGCCGGCGATGACGCTGGCCACGGCGGGCTTCGCAGCAAGTCCACCAATCGCGAGCGTCAGCAGCGACACCGAACGCTCCGCCGCGTAAGCTTCCAAGGCCTCGACCAGCTCCCAGTTGGCACCGGCCAGCCGTCCGCCCTGGGCGGGGCTGGCAAGGCGGCTGCCCTCGGGCGCGGCCTGCCCGCGGCGATACTTGCCGGTGAGCAGCCCGTACGCGAGCGGGAAGTACGGAAGTATCCCCACGCCTGCGGACTCGCACGCAGGCGTCAGTTCCGCCTCGGCGGAGCGGTTGTAGATCGAGTACTCGTTCTGCGCGGAGACGAACCGCTGCCGCCCGCCTGAACGCGCCACCCAGTCCGCCTCGGTCACCTGCCATGCGGAGAAGTTCGACGATCCGAGGTAGAGCACCTTGCCCTCGGTCACCAGCTCGGACATCGCGTCCAGAGTCTCCTCAACAGGAGTGATCGGGTCGGGCCTGTGCAGCTGATACAAATCGATGTAGTCCGTGCCCAGCCGCCGCAGGCTTGCCTCGACAGCACGCCGCACGTACCTACGGCCGCCGTGGGCTCCCCAATGCTCGGAGTCGTGCTCGCCCATCCCAAACTTGGTGGCCACCACCACATCACTGCGACGCGAACCCAGCGCCCTCCCCAGCATTTCCTCGCTGGCCCCGTCGCCATAAGCGTCGGCCGTATCAAAGAACGTGATGCCGTTGTCCATCGCCGCGTCGACCACGGCCTGGGTCTGGTCCGCGTCGATCCGGGTGCCAAAGGCATTGCAGCCTAGGCCGGCCACCGACACCCTGAGGCCACTATCGCCGACAGACCCAAAGCGCATGTTGTCCATACGGACAGACTATCGACCCACGCCGGCCACGCCGAGGCCTACAAGCCAGCCCCGGCATCGGCCGGTATGAATTGCGCCATTGGCGTGAGATTTGTGCCGGAAACCGGGACAGATCACGCCATCGGCGGGAAGCGCGGACTAAGCCTCGATCACCGTGGGGATGATCATGGGACGACGGCGCAGCTTGGTGCCGACGAAGCGCCCGACCACGCGACGCATCACCTGCTGGAGCTGGTGATTATCGACCGAGCCGGTCTTGGTGGCCTCTTCGAGGGCCTTCTTGAGCTCGGGCATGAGCTGGTCGAACACCGAGTCGTCCGCGGCGATACCCTTCGCGTGGATCTCGGGGCCTGACAGCACGCGACCGTTCGAGGAGTCCATGACCACGAACACGGACACAAAGCCCTCGTCGGACAGGATGCGGCGGTCCTTGAGCTCGGCCTCCGTCACCTCGCCCACTGAAGAACCATCGACGTACATGTTGTGGAACTCGACGGCACCCACAATCTGGGCTTTGCCGTCCTTCATGTCGATGACCACGCCGTTTTGAGCGAACATCACACGCTCTGCGGGCACGCCGGTCTTGATGGCCAGGTTGCCGTTGGCGAGCAGGTGACGCACCTCGCCGTGGATGGGCATCACGTTCTTAGGACGCAGGATGTTGTAGCAGTACAGCAGCTCGCCCGCGCTGGCGTGACCGGAGACGTGCACTCGCGCATTGGACTGGTGGACCACGGTGGCGCCCCTGCGCAGCAGGCCGTTGATCACACGGAAGACCGCGTTCTCGTTGCCGGGGATGAGGCTCGAGGCGAGGATGATCAGGTCTCCCTTGCCCACCTCAACCTTGTGATCGCCGTTCGCCATGCGGCTCAGCGCAGCCATCGGCTCGCCCTGCGAACCGGTCGACATGAAGACGACCTGCTCGGGAGGCATCTTGTCGGCCTTCTTGGGGTCAACGAGGATGCCATCGGGCACGGTGAGGTAGCCCAGGTCCGCGGCGATGCCCATGTTGCGCACCATCGAACGCCCCACGAATGCCACGCGACGCTTGTGGTGGTGTGCGGCGTCGATGACCTGCTGAACGCGGTGCACGTGGCTCGCGAACGACGCGACCACGATGCGGCCGGTGGCGTTGGCGAACAGGCGATCGAGCGTGGGCGCGATCTCCACCTCGGAGGTGGTGAACCCGGGAACCTCGGCATTGGTGGAGTCCACCTGGAACAGGTCGACGCCCTCCTCGCCAAAGCGGGCAAACGCGCGCAGGTCGGTGATGCGGCCGTCGAGCGGCAGCTGGTCCATCTTGAAGTCACCGGTGTTGAGGACGGTGCCCGCGGGAGTGCGCACAAAGACCGCGAGCGCGTCGGGGATCGAGTGGTTGACCGCGACAAACTCGAGGTCGAACGCCTTGATCTGCTCCCGCTGGCCTTCCTTGACCGTGAGGGTCAGCGGCTTGATGCGGTGCTCGGCAAGTTTGGCCTCGAGGAACGCGAGCGTGAGCTGCGAGCCAAGAATGGGGATGTCCTGGCGCATACGCAACAAGTACGGGACGGCGCCGATGTGGTCCTCGTGGCCGTGCGTGAGGACGATGGCCTCGATGTCGTCCAGACGATCCTCGAGGTAGCTAAGGTCGGGGAGCACGAGGTCGACGCCTGGCTGGTTCTCTTCGGGGAAGAGCACACCGCAGTCGATGATGAGCAGGCGACCGTTGTACTCGATCACGTGCATGTTCCTGCCGACCTCGCCGAGGCCACCGAGCGCGATCATGCGCAGGGTTCCGTCGGCAAGTGGGGGCGGGCTGGGCAGTTCGGGGTGAAAGTTCATCGAGTCATTCCTGCGACCTCCAAGGCCGCGGTCAGTGCGTCGTACTCGTCAGAGGTGGCGGGGAGCAGCGGAAGGCGCATGGCCCTACTCGCGATCATCCCGGCCCAGTAGGCGGACGACTTGGCGTTCACGGCGCCGGGGCCCGTGAACATGGCTTGGTGGACAGGGCGCAGTGCCTCGTTGAGACGCTCCGCCTCTGCGATGTCGCCCGCGTGGAACGCCGCAATCATGGCGGCGATCTCGCGGGAGGCGATGTGTGACGATACTGAAACGACGCCGACCGCACCTGCGCGCAGGAAGTCGAGCGTCAGGGGGTCGTCCCCCGAATACCAAGCCAGCCCGGTGCGCTCGATGCGCTCCTTGGCGGCGGCGACATTGCCCGTGGCGTCCTTGACGGCAACCACACGCTTGTGACCCGCGAGCTGGTCGTATGCCCAGTCGGAGATCGCCAGGCCGGTGCGGCCGGGAATGTCGTACAACATGACGGGAAGGCTCGTTGCGCCCAGGATCGCGCGGAAGTGAGCGACCACTCCTGGCTGCGTGGGCTTCGAGTAGTACGGGGTGAGGGCCAGGATGCCGTCGACGCCTGCGTCGGCGCCCTGTTCGGCCATGCGGACGGCGTGAGCGGTGTCGTTGGAGCCCGCACCCGTGAGAATCGTGATGTCAGGGCCGACGGCCTCGCGCACCGCGCGAATCAGGTCCGCCTTCTCGGGCGCGTGCGTCGTGGGGGCCTCGCCCGTGGTCCCCGACAGGACCAGCCCGTCGCAGCCGCGCGCCACAAGATACGCGGCGAGACGCTGGGCGGAATCGACGTCAATGGCCCCACCCTCGTGCATGGGGGTCACCATGGCGGTCAGTACTGTGCCAAAGGGACGCGGATTCATGGGTCAAACCTACCGCGTCGGCGTGTTGCCCCGTGTAGGGCCTGAGTCGGTGGTGCGCGCGGCCCTGCTTCACATGTGTCGCCCGCCCGCCGTGAGCCCCCGCACCCGCCTGCCGCGAGCCCCCGCACCCGCCCGCCGCGGGCCTCCACACTCGTCCGCCGCGGGCCTCCACACTCGTCCGCCGTGAAGAACTCACTAGTTTGGCGACATGGCCACCGAATGCCCCGTGTGGAGTGCCGCGCGATGTCGTCAAACTAGTGAGTTCTTCACACAGGGTGCGCGAAGCACCTTGCCGATGCACCCCTCGCACAGCACAACGCGCACAGCACCCCTCGCGAGGTGGCCAGCGCGGCCCTACGCTGGCTCGCCCGCGACCTTCGCCACCGAAAGAACCACCGCAGCGTCGGTGATCGCGGTGAGCCCGTGGCGCTCGGGCGGGATCACCAGCATGTGACCCGCGCTCAGGGTCACCGACTCGTCCCCCGCATGAAACTCGATCGACCCCTCGAGCACCAGGAGGGTCGCCTCGCCCGGGCTCTCGTGGTCCTGCAGGCTTGAGCCCGCCGCGAGCGCGATCAGATTCTTGCGTAGCAACTTGGTGTGATCGCCGATCAATTTGGCGGAACTACGGCCGTTCGAGGCGGCGCGCGCGGCCACTAGGTGCTGTGCGGCGAGGGCGTTCAGGTCGATGGTTTCCATGACACTCCTTGTGGGGACTCGGCAAGGCGGTTGTCTCCACGCTACCTGCGAGCGCGCACGCACATCCGCCGCATCCCGCCGTGCCGCCCTCCCCCAGCCCCCGCGTCGGCGTAACCTGGGCGCGTGAACGCGATCCCCACCCCGTATGAGGACCTGCTGCGCGACGTGCTCGCCGCCGGCACCGCCAAGAGCGACCGCACGGGCACAGGCACTCTGTCAACGTTCGGCCGCCAGATTCGCTACGACCTCTCCAAGGGATTCCCGCTCCTCACCACCAAGCGCGTCCACGCCCGCTCGATCGTGGGGGAGCTGCTGTGGTTCCTGCGCGGGGACACCAACGTGCGCTGGCTTCAGGAGCGCGGCATCACGATTTGGGACGAGTGGGCGGACGCCGATGGCGAGCTTGGCCCCGTCTACGGCTACCAGTGGCGCTCGTGGCCCGCGCCGGACGGCCGCCACATCGACCAGATCGCAGGCGTGATCGAGTCCATCAAGACCAACCCCGACTCGCGTCGCCACATCGTCAGCGCCTGGAACCCCGCGCTGATCGACGAGATGGCACTCCCCCCGTGCCACGCGCTTTTCCAGTTCTATGTCGCCGACGGCAAGCTCAGCTGCCAGCTGTACCAGCGCAGCGCGGACCTGTTCCTGGGCGTGCCCTTCAACATCGCCTCGTACGCGCTGCTGACGCACATGATCGCGGCGCAGACCGGCCTCGAGGTGGGCGACTTTGTGTGGACCGGAGGCGACTGCCACATCTACTCCAACCACATGGAGCAGGTGGAGCTGCAGTTGAGCCGTGAGCCGTACCCCTACCCGACGCTGCGGTTAGCCGCGAGGGATTCGCTGCTGGACTACGACATCGACGACGTGGTGTTCGAGAACTACGTCCACCACCCGGGCATCAAAGCCCCGATCGCGGTCTGACGCGATGACGGTTAAGGCCATCTGGGCGCAGGCACGCGACGAGGCGGGGCGAGCCGTCATCGGCTTCGAGGGCGACATGCCGTGGTACCTCCCCGAGGACCTCGCTCACTTTCGCACCCTCACGAGCGGCCACGCCGTCATCATGGGCAGGCACACGTGGGAGTCCATCCCCGAGCGCTTCCGGCCGCTCCCTGGTCGCATCAATATCGTGGTGACGTCCCTTGCGGAACTGGCCGGGGCGTATGTCGCCGGGGCCTTGGCAGGAGCGCTCGAGTTGGCCGATGCCCTCGTCGCGACCGACGACCTCGCGGAGGACGCGACACGCTGGGTCATCGGCGGCGCCCGCCTGTTCGCCGCCGCAGCGGAGGTGGCCGATGCCCTTGAGGTCACCGAAATCGACCTCACCGTCCCCGGCGACACCTTCGCGCCAGGCATCTCGGACCGCGAGTGGCAGACCGCCCCCCCGACCGAGTGGGCGACGAGCGAATCGGGCCTTCCCTACCGCTACGTGACGTACACGCGTCGCTCAGCCTCGCCTCGGCCCTAGGCCCGCCTCCACCGCCCGATCGCGCCAACATCGGTCCCACCCGGCGCCGCACCGAAGCCAACACCACACGGCGTGCCAGAATCGGCCCATGTCCCCCACCGGTTGGAACGTCCCGCTCCGCATCGAGACCGAGCGCCTCGTGTTGCGCCGCTACGAAGCGTCCGACGCCGACGCCATGACGCGCGTCGTCACCGCGAGCAGGCATTACCTCGCCCAGTGGATGCCGTGGGCACGTGATGAGCCTGTTAGCTCCGAGGACAGGGTCGAACTCATCGACTCCTTTATGCGGGACTTTGACAACCGCGCCGAGTTCGTGATGGGCATGTTCTCGCGTGAGGACGGCGACTATATGGGCAGTACGGGTCTTCACACGCGCCTGGGCGAGGGAATCCTCGAGCTCGGCTATTGGCTCGCGGCCGACCGTCAGCGCCAAGGCTTTGCCACCGAGGCCGCGGTCGCACTCACCCAGGTGGGTCTCGACTTCGCGGACGCCGAACGCATCGAGATCCACCACCTCCCCCGCAACCTCAACAGCCGCGCCATTCCGGAGCGCTGCGGCTACACGTATGAGGGCCGCCACAAGACACTCATGCCAGGCGTGGACGAGCTCGAGGCCACCGACATCTGGGTGGCCACGCCCGAAAGCCTCGATTCTGGCCTGCTCGCGACGACCGCCCGCCCGCGGCTCTTCGACGGCCACGGCACCCTGCTCGAATGGCCCTGCTAGGCCTCGGGAGACTGACTCCCGCTCACCACCAGGCGATTTCGGTATCCGTCGCGACGGGCGCCTATGCCCTGAGTTTTGGCGCCCTGTCGGTCGCGGCCGGCTTGGACCTGTGGCAGACGATGGCTCTGTCGCTCCTCGTGTTTTCGGGCGGATCGCAATTCGCCTTTGTGGGGGTCATTGGTGCGGGAGGAAGCGTCGCAGTGGCCGCCGCGACGTCGACGTTCCTCGGTGTGCGCAACGGCTTCTACGGCGTCGCCCTCGCGCCGGTGGTCAGGCCCTGGCACGGTCCGCGCGCGTGGTGGGGCACGCAAGTCACGATCGACGAATCAACAGCAGTCGCATTGGCCCAGCCCGAGGGTGACCGCGAGGCCCGCCAGGCGGCCTTCTGGTGGACGGGCGTCGGCGTGTATGTCCTGTGGAACGCCATCACGGTGGCCGGGGCCCTCTTGGGACAGCGCGTTGGCGATCCGGCCGCATGGGGACTCGACGCTGCAGCAGCGGCGGCGTTCCTCGCTCTTGTGTGGCCCCGACTCGCCAACAGACGCTCGCTCACGGTGGCCGTCGTCGCATCGGCTATCGCCCTTGGCCTCACCCCCTTCTCGCCCGCGGGCGTGCCGATCATGGTCGCGGCCGTGGTCGCCGTCGTAGCGGGCTGGCCCTCCCCGCGAGCGGGCATCCGGGCGCGAGCGGCCGGAGCGGCGTCATGACGCACTACGCATGGACCTGGGTCGCCATCGTGGGCGCAGGCGTAGCGATGTGGGCCGTCAAGGCGGTAGGACATCGAGTGCCCGAACACGCCCTCGACAACCCGCGGCTCGTGAGAATCGCGTCGCTCGTCACCGTCACGCTCCTCACGGCCCTCGCGGCCATCCAGACGCTCACGTCTGGGAATCGCCTCGAGGTCGACGCGAGGGTCCCCGCGATTGTCGTCGCGGGGCTGCTGTTGTGGCGCAAGGCTCCGTTTATCGTGGTCGTCGCGGCCGCCGCAGGGGTCGCCGCGGGCATGCGTGCGCTCGGCTGGGGATAAGAAACCGGACGTTTGGCCGCACCAGAGTGGACCTCAAGGCCGTACGCTCGGATATATGAGCGAATTCCCCACCCCAGACGTTGCTGTCCGCCCCGCCCGCGCCGGCGAAGAGGAAGCAATCACCAAGATCCAGATCGACTCATGGGTGGGCGCGATCGGCGAACGGCTCGGGCGCAACCGCCACGATGCGTTTGACTACGAGGCCATCGTCACGGGATGGACGACCTCGATTTCGCAGCCGCCGACGCCCGGTCACGTGGTGTTCGTCGCGACGTGCGACGGCGATGTGGTGGGCTTTGCCGCGGTTGCTCCTCCGAACCAGATCATCGCCTTCGAGATCGACCCCGAGCGCAGGCGCCGCGGTCACGGATCGCGCCTCCTGGCGGCCGCTGTGGATCACCTCAAGGCCCACGGGGCGACCGAGATCAAGCTCTGGTCACTGTCGAACGACACCATCCGCACCGGATTCCTGCGCGAGGCCGGCTTTGGCGAGACGGGAATGACCCGCAAACTCGACGGACCCGGAACCGCGATCGAAGAGAAGCTCTGGCACGCGTCGCTCGAGGCGTAGGACGCACCATCGGGGCCCTTGAGCTCCGCGGGCTGAGTTCACACGATCAGTTCGATGCGCGGCGTTCGACTTGCCGCGACGTGCGATACAGCGTTGCCGCATGCCTGAGTGATTTGCGCGCCATCGACCGATCGTGTGCGGCCTCGTAGGCGTATGCGACGTGGAACCACGCAGCCCAGTCGTCGGGCCGCAACTCAACACCGCGCCGCGCGACCTCGAACACCGCCTCCTGTGCGTCGGCCGTGAGCTTGCCGCGCGAGTCCTGAGCGCCGTCGTGAATGGGGAGGCGACCGTCGTGCTCAAGGGCGTCCGCCATGCGCTGCACCGAGGTACCCAGGCGCCATTCGTGGAACAGCCACCATGCGCCGATGACCGGCAACACGAGCAGCGCTATCCCGATGCCCTTGGCCACCGGATCATCGGTCGTGATGAACACGATGGCGCGTCCGGCGACGAGCGCAAAGTACAACGCAGCGATCGAACTCGTCGCGGCCGCGGCCAGAAAGGCGCGGTTGCGCATCAAACCCACTAGAGCTCCATGAAATGCTCGAGGCCGACGGTGAGGCCGGGGTGCCTGTCAATCTGGCGCACACCAAGCAACACCCCTGGCATAAAGCTCACGCGGTCAAAGCTGTCGTGACGAATCGTCAGTTGCTCGCCCGGATTGCCCAACAGGATCTCCTCGTGCGCCACCAGACCTCGAAGGCGCACCGCATGGATCCTGACGCCATCGACAAGCGCTCCTCGGGCATGGTCGGGGTCATGAGTCGTGGCATCGGGTGAGGAGCCAATCCCCGCGGCAGCACGCGCCGCCGCGATACCCGCCGCGGTGTGGGCTGCCGTTCCCGAGGGAGCGTCCACCTTGTCGGGGTGGTGAAGCTCGATGATCTCAACCGACTCGAAGTATTTGGATGCCGCAGCGCTGAGGCGCATGGCGAGCACGGCACCGAGCGCAAAGTTTGGCGCGACCAGCACTCCCAGCTCGGGGCGCTCCTTGAGGTGGTCCTCGACCCGCATGAGCGCGTCGTGGGTCCAGCCGCTCGTGCCGACCACCACATGGACGCCCGATTCGATCAGGGCGTGCACGTTCGCTTCGGAGGCGCTCGGCACCGTAAAGTCCACGGCCACCTGCGCGCCGGCTCGGCCTGCGGAGGCGATCTCGTCGCCCACGTCGAGGGCGGCGACCATGGTGAGGTCCTCTGCCGCCTCGACAGCCCTCACCACGTTGCCACCCATGCGTCCAGAAGCCCCAAATACCGCCACGTTAATCATGGGATCGAGACTACCCGTGCGCAACCGTGGATCAATGAGGCTCGACCTACGATGCCGGGCCCACGCGTACTTCGACGCGGGGACGCGAAGCCAGTTCGGCGGCGAGAGCGGCCACTCCCTCCCCCGTCACTGCGTGGACCTGATCGAGCGCCTCGCCGATGCTCCACAATTCGCCGAACGCGAGTTCGCTCTTGCCGAGGCGGGACATTCGCGCGTACGAGTCCTCAAGCCTGAGCACCGTTCCGCCTGCGATCTGTCCCTTGGCGCGCTCGAGCTCGCCAGGCGTCACGTCGTAGGCCATGCGTTCGAGTTCGGCCATGAGCAGCCCAGCCACATCGTCGGCCTTGGACGTGCCGCAGGCCGCGTACATCCCGAACTGGCCGACCTCGGCGAGCGGCTGGGCGAAGGAGTAGACCGCATACGCGAGCCCGCGCTTCTCGCGGACCTCTTGGAACAGCCGTGAGGACATGCCTGCACCCAGGATGGTCGACAGCACCCCCATGTCGTTGCGGCGGGGGTCTGCGGCGCGGAGACCCTCGCAGCCGATCACGATGTGACTCTGTTCGATATCGCGTGCAATGTCGACGCGCGGTGTGAGCGTCGCGGCGACCGCCGCAAACGGGTCGCGACGCGGCAACGGCACGGCCTCGGGATCGAGCGCCCATCCGCCCGCGTCGAGCGATTCGAGCACCCAACCGCACAGCTCATCGTGGTCGACTCCGCCAGCGACGGTGACCACCAGCCCCTCGGGCACGTAGTGCTGCTTGTAGTGCTCCCAGACGGCCTCGCGCGTGACGGCCTTGATGATGGCGGGCGTGCCGCCGATGGGGCGCCCTACAGGGTGTCCGCCGTGCACGGCTTCCGAGAAGCGCTCGTGCGCCACATCGGCCGGATCGTCGTCGGCCATCGCGAGTTCCTCGAGGATCACACCGCGCTCGAGGTCAAAGTCCTCTTCGCGCAGCTCCGCCGACGTCACCATGTCGAGGATCACGGACGTCGCCATATGCAGGTCGACGTCGATGACGCGGGCGTAGTAGCAGGTGTATTCCTTGGCCGTCGCGGCATTGGACTCGCCGCCGACGCGGTCGAAGGACTCCGCGATGTCGAGAGCCGTGCGGTTCGGGGTGCCCTTAAACAGCAGGTGCTCGAGGAAGTGTGTTGAGCCCGCGTGTTCGGGTCGCTCATCACGCGAACCGACGCCGATCCACGCGCCGATGGTTGCCGAGCGCATCCCTGGGATGTGCTGCGAGAACACCCGGACACCGCCCGGAAGGATCGTGCGACGGATGACCGCACCGTGGTCCTGCTCGACGATGAGGTGGGCTTCTGGGGAGGTTGACGACACCAGGGGGAGCGGATGAGGCATAAGAGTGAGCCTATCCCGCTAGCCCCGCTTCGTAAGCGAACACCACAAGCTGCGCGCGGTCGCGCGCCGAGACCTTCATCATCGCGCGATTGACGTGAGTCTTCGCTGTAGACGGGCTGATGAACAGCAACGCCCCGATCTCGTCATTCGACATGCCCTTCGCGACGAGAGCGACGATCTCACGCTCGCGCTCCGTGAGCAGGTCTATCCCCGGTACTTCACGCCGCGAACGTGCCGAGCCAGCGTCAACCACTCGGGCGATGAGCGCGGTCGTAGCCGCAGGCGAGAGCAGCTGCTCGCCTGCCGCGATCGCCCTGATGCCTGCAAGGAGTTCGGCGGGCTGCACCCCCTTGCCGAGGAATCCGCTCGCCCCCGCGTGAAGCGCGGCGAGCACCAACTCCTCGGTCTCGAACGTGGTCAGCACCAGCACACGAGTGGAGGCGAGATCCGCGTCGGCCGCAATGATCCTTGTGGCCTCGACACCATCCATGACGGGCATCCGCAGGTCCATCACCACGACGTCTGGGCGATACTCGCGACACGCGTCGATCGCCGCGGCGCCCGTGGAGGCCTCCCCCACCACCTCGATGTCCGAGGCCGAGTCGAGCAGCATTCGGAAGGTCGCCCTCAGCAGCGCCTGATCGTCGGCGAGCACCACACGAATCATGACTCATCCTCTCGCGCCGCGTCGGGTCGCTCTTCGGGTCGCGGTAGCATCGCGTGGACAAGGAAGCCGCCATCCTGCTCCAGGCGCGCGATCAGCGTGCCTCCAGCCGCGTCGGCCCTCTCCTTCATTCCCACCAACCCAAAGCCTCCTCGGGAAGGCGCGGGCACTCGTGCGCTGTGCGCGGGACCGTTGCGAACCGATACGGACAGCTCAGTGCTCGTCCAGGCGAGCGTCACCGCCACGTGCGCGCCAGGCGCGTGCTTGGTGGCGTTCGTGAGGGCCTCCTGCACGATCCGGTATGCGGCGAGCCCCGTGAGACCGACCGCTTCCCACGGCACACCGATCACCACCAACTCCGCCGCGGCGCCCGATGCCGCGACGGTCTCGATGAGGTGCGGGACGTCCTCAACACTCAGGTGGGGCGTGACGTCATTCTCGAACGGCACCGCGCCCGGGCTACTCGTCGGGTCGCGCAGCAGACGCACCGTCCCGCCCAGCTCCTCGACCGCCCTGCGCGCGTGGCCCGTAATGTCCCTCAACGCCGCTTTGGCCCGCTCGGGGTGCTCGTCGAAGAGATACTCGGCCACTCCTGCCTGGGCGTTGATGAGCATCAGGTTGTGGGCGAGAACGTCGTGGAGCTCGCGCGCCATCGCGAGCCGCTCCCTCACCACCGCGCCCTCCACCTCACGCTCCTGCACGCGGCCACGCTCGATGCGCCTGTCGCGGCTCGATGCGATCGCGGTCCCGACGAGCGTGGTGAGGAGCATGAGATTCGCGAGCACGAGCTCCAACGGAGCGTGCTCGCGGCCCGGTAACACCGTCGCGGCGAGGCCCGTGAGAACGGCGGCGCTGGCGAACGCGGCGCTCCAAGCGAAGGCCGTCCGGCGACGCATCGACACCTCAAGAAGCGCCACCATCGCGGCGACGGGCACCGGCTGCAGCACCGCGATGGGATTGGCGCCGTCGGCGAGCCCGGAGACCGTCGCCACGAGCACGATCTGCGCCGCGTGGATGGCCGTGACGATCACAAGAACGGTGACGGGCGCCCGCGTGCGCCACAAGAGCGGCACCCATGCCGCGACACCAAAAACCAGCAAGATCGGATCGTCAAACGAGTAATGCCCCGACCGCAGCAACACCGCGTTGACCATGATCACGAGAGCGACAGACGCCACCAGCGCGTCCGCGCGGGACGGGGCCCTGGAGCCTCCGTCCCGCGCGCTTGAGACAATGCGTCGCCACACGGATTCGCTACCCACCGCGGCGTGGCTCACGCGCACCTAGCCTTCCCGTGAGTCCCTGCCGACCCTCACGAGGGCGGGCGTCTTGACGTCTTCGAGGCCCACCACCGTCTCGCCCTCACCCTCGAGGGACAACTGCGGCGTGATCGCCTCTGCCCACCCAGGATACGACCAGGTACGAGTGCCGAGGAGACGGATGAGCGCGGGTACCAGGGTGAGTCTCACCACGAAGGCGTCGAGGGCGACCGCAACGGCGAGACCCACGCCGAACGCCGACACGATCCTGTCACCGCTGAAGGCGAAGGACGCGAAGACCGAGATCATGATGAGCGCCGCCGTGGCGATCACAGGAGCGGTGTCGCTCATGCCGACGCGCACTGCCCGCGCGTGGTCGCGGGTATGTACCCACTCCTCGTGCATCCGCGACACCAGAAACACCTGGTAGTCCATGGCAAGTCCGAAGACGACGCCAGCGACGAGCACGGGGATGAGATAGATGATCGGGGCGCCACCGCCCACCCCAAACAACCAACTTCCCCACCCAAACTGGAACACGGCGACGGCCGCACCAATCCCGACCGCGATGCTGAACAGGTTGGTGACCACACCGATGAGCGGCACCATGATGCTCCTAAACCCTGCGGCGAGTAACGCGAAGCCGAGGACCGAGATGACCGCCAAGTACAGCGGGAGGTTTCCCAGCAGCGTGCCCGCAATATCCATGTTGGCCGCGGTGGTGCCCGTCACGTAGACGGAGAGGTCGGTCCCTGACCCCGCCGCGGGTGCGAGATCCTCACGGATCGTCTTCACGATGTCCTCGGTGGCGACCGCCTGGGCGCTGGTCGCGGGAACCAGCGCGGCGACGGCCACTGCCTGCCCTTGGTGCCACGGCGCCGCGTTGACGGCGACAACGCCCTCGATCCCCGACAACCGGCTCACGAGAGACTCGAACGCGGCACCCGCCTCGGAATCGGGCGTCGAGGCGACCACGACGACGGTGGCGTCGAAGCCCGCCCCGAACGCAGGCGCCATCATGTCGTAGTACGACCTGCCTGGCGTTCCCACGGAGTCCGCCGACGCGTCGGCCCTGCCAATGTGCATGCTCAACACCGGTGTGGCGAGCACCAGGATCAGGCCCACCGCAGCTCCCGCGAACGCTACCGGCCGCCTGCGGACCGCATCGACCCAGGCGAGCGAACGCCGATGTGGGGCCACAGCGACACTGCCGTACGCCGCGAGCTCCTCACGCTGCGCCTTGGACAGCGCCTTGAGGCCGAGCGTTGACAGCAGCGCGGGCAACAGGGTCAGCGCGGAGATCACGGTGAGCAACACGGTGACCGCCGCGCACAGCGCCATCGCGGTGAGAATGGGCATGCCGAGCAGGAACATGCTTGCGAGGGCAAGGATCACCGTCGCGCCGGCGAAGATCACGGCACGGCCCGACGAATTGAGGGATTCGGCGATCGCCTCGACCACGGGCTTGCCCGTCATCAGCGCCTTGCGGAATCGATTGACGATGAAGAGCGAGTAGTCGATTCCCACCCCGAGCCCGATCAGCGCCCCCATGGTGATGGCCGCGTCGGGAATGGTCATCACGTGGGAGGCGAGCATGACGGCAAGCAGCGAGGACGCCACCCCTGCCACTCCCGTGACGAGCGGCAGGGCCGCCACACGCTTGGCGCGGAACATCACGTACAGCAGGATCAGGGCGGCAATCATGCCGACGCCCTCGGCGCCGTGTTTACCGCCGGGCACCGTCGTGAACGCATTGCCGCCGAGCTCCGCCTGAAGCGTCGGCGAATCAAGTGAGTGAACCACCTCGCTGACGGCGTCGAGCGAGACGTCGCTCGTCGTGACGACGGACGTGTAGGCGGTGTGCTGGTCCGCGTTCATCTGGGCGCTTGCGCCTTCGGCATACGGCGACGAAACGGCGACCACGCCTGGAAGCGACTCGAGCTCCGCGAGCATGTCGTTGACGTCTGCGATCACCGCGGGGTCGGAGATGGCCGCGCCGGTCGTCTTCCAGACCACAGTGCCCGAGTCTGTGTGGGTCGCACCCATCTGGGCAAGCAACTCGATACCCGTCTTGGCCTCCGAAGGCGGGATATCGGTGGAGGACGAGAAGTCGGTGCCTGCGACGACGAGAAGGCCCGCGAGCCCGACTATCGCGGCGATCCACGAGGTGACGACGCCGCGGCGGTGAGCCACGATCCAGCGCGCTAACTGGGACATAGAGGGTTCCTTACCTTGGGAAGAACTGACACTTCCAAGGTACGAACGAAGGCGCTACGCGGTCATCGGCCAGGCGCGGTGACTTGCCATACCGCGTTCGCGGTACGACGCACCAAGGGCGGCCCCTGGTTTCCCAGGAACCGCCCTTGGCGACTTAGAGTTCTAGCGACTCAGCGTTGGTGAACGCTTAGTTGTCGTTACCCTCTGCAGCATCGGCCGATGCACCGGGAGCGTCGACCACGCCAAGCGACAGCTTGCCGCGCGGGTCGATCTCGGTGACCTCAACCTGAACCTTCTGACCAACGGACAGGACGTCTTCGACGTTCTCCACGCGTGCGCCACCCACCAGCTTGCGGATCTGCGAGATGTGCAGCAGTCCGTCCTTGCCTGGGCTGAGCGACACGAAGGCACCGAAGGCGACCGTCTTGACGACGGTGCCGACGAAGCGCTCGCCCACCTCGGGCATGTGCGGGTTGGCGATGGCGTTGATGGCCGCACGGGCCGCCTCCGCCGAAGGACCGTCGACGGCACCGATGAAGACGGTTCCGTCGTCCTCGATCGAGATGTCCGCACCGGTCTCGTCCTGGATCTGGTTGATCATCTTGCCCTTCGGGCCAATGACCTCACCGATCTTGTCAATCGGGACGCGCACCGTGATGATCCGAGGAGCGAACTCGCTCATCTCATCGGGCTCGGTGA
>Ga0209100_1000269_pt1 | contig 52425 bp, 46 predicted proteins | sample lystaG_FD_185480 | JGI IMG/M metagenome (GOLD analysis project Ga0209100, IMG submission 185480) | Glacier valley bacterial and archeal communities from Borup Fiord, Nunavut, Canada, to study Microbial Dark Matter (Phase II) -... | ecosystem: Environmental > Aquatic > Freshwater > Ice > Glacier ... | reverse complement strand
ATTATAGCCTCGCAGGCATAATTTGTCAATCGACTTGACAAATCAACGGTATGGGTGTAAAAGTGTTGTGAATTATCAGAAAAGTGTGAGTTTTATAGAAATATGTGAATTATCCGAAATGAGATAGCGGAGATCCTTATGAGAATCATCACGCTGAATGCAACCGAAATGAAATCCTTCAACCGGCGGCGCATTCTGGAACATCTTCGAACACAAAGTACCTCCCGTGCCGAGCTTTCGCGAATAACGGGTCTTACGCGTTCTGCTATCAGCCTGATTGCTGACGGGCTTCTGCGCGACGGTATTTTGTGTGAAGGCTGTGAACAGGGAGGACGGGTCGGCAGAAAATCTGTAAGCCTTGTCATCAATCCGTCCGCATTTTATTCAATCGGCCTGAATATTTCTCCCGGCGATTTTACGGTCGGACTTGTTGATTTCGGCGGGAATGTCCATAAAAGAATCAACCAAAAGCTGGATCCGGAGATGACCGCGGCGGATACGCTTGACCTTATGAGCAGTGAGATAGATAAGCTTCTCCGGAAGAACGCTATTTCGGGTCGTCTTCTGGGCATGGGTATTACAGCTCCCGGTCCGATCGACTCGAAGCACGGCATGATTTTGAATCCATCGAATTTTGAAAAATGGTCGGATGTCCCCATCGTTTCCTATTTTGCAGGGAAGATTGCCGGCAAAGTGCTCCTTGAAAACACTGCAAATGCACTGGCTCTTGCCGAGAAGACCTTCTGCATGAAAGGCGCATACGATTCTTTCCTGGAGCTGGTCGTTGATGAAGGCGTCGGGGCGGGGCTTATTATTGAAGGGGATCTTTATAAAGGCGGGACAGGCTTCGGCAATGAATTTGGCCACACGAGTATCAATATGAACGGACCGTGCTGCAGCTGCGGCAACTTCGGATGTGCAGAGCTCTATGCATCCATACCGAATCTTCTGACCGCAGCAAAAAAGAAAGATCCCGGATTGGACAGTTGGCAGAAGATCGTGGACTTGGCCGCAAAGGGGCAGGAAGCCGCGTCGGAGATACTCGAGGCGGAAGCTGAATATCTGGCTGCAATAATTGTAAATGCGGTGAATATTCTGGATGTTGAGGCAGTTGTCCTCACGGGGGATATTGCCTATCATGCGGATGCGCTGAATGATAAGATCAGCCAAAAGGTCAATGCAAGATTTATTGCGCGGGGCACCCGGCAGATTAAGATACTGGCGTCCCGGCTTGATGTATTTCCCGTCAATCTTTCGAGTGCCAATCTTGTTATGGAAAACTATATCAGAACCGGCGAGTAGTTGGGCGGGCGCTCAGTTCGCCTCTGAAGACCGCCTGGAATATCAGGGAAGCGGCGCCGATCAGCGGAGACTTTTCTCCGAATTGCGCCAGACGGACCGGTATTTTCTTGGATCGATGCTGGAAAGCCAGTTGATTCGTCTTTTCTTCCAGCTCATCGATAACAAGGCCTGCAAGGACAGCTCCCTCATTACCGATAAGAATGATATCAGGATCAATAATGTTGGCTATATTCACAAGCCCGATCAGTATAGCCCGTATAAATTCCGGAAGCCAGCCGGATCGGAAAGCTTCGTCCGTCTGACTTTTTAGAAGAAGCGTCTCCAGATCCGGACAACCTGTTTTTGCTAGCAAAACAGGCACGCTGATATATAATTCGAGACAGCCGCGTTGGCCGCAGGTGCAAAGCGGCCCATCCATCTGGATAGACATATGCCCGAGTTCCCCGGCGAAGCCTTCGCTGCCCTGGAAAATACGGCCATAGGAAATCAGGCCTGCGCCTATACCGTTCGTCAGTCCTGCGTATACGACGTGCTGGCAATTCTGTCCTGCGCCATAAAGATGTTCACCCCAGGCGGCTGCGTTCATATCATTATCCAGAAGGACAGGACGCCGGTATCGATCCTCTAAAAGCGCCTGAATTTCAATTTTCTCGATGCCGTGAAAATTGGGAGGCGCCAGGAGGATTCCCTGCTTTAGATCCAGAGGCCCGATGCTGCAGACGCCGATGCCCAGAAAGGGTTCATCCGGCCATTTTACCGAAGATTCTGTCATGACCGTGTCGATTATTTGATACATTTGGCTGATAAATTCCTGCCGGATATCAGACGGACTGTTGTTTTCGCTGATAATAATCGGCTGTCGCCAAATCTGATGGATTGTGCCGGTGATATCAGCAACAACGCCCTGCAGTTCGTCACGCGAAATATATACGCCGATTGCCATGTATTTTTCTTGAGCTAACCGGATAGATGTGGATTTGCGGCCTGACAGACCGGGACTTTGTGAATCCGGCTCGGCTGCTTTTTCTATCACAAGATCTTCCAGGAGCATTTCGTTAATTATATTACTGATGGCCATTTTGGAAAGCTGCAGATGACCGGCCAGTGTAAGCCGGGTTGCTTCGCGGTGCATGGATAAATACCGGATGATCCCGGCGCGGTTGGCTGCGCGAATATATTGCAGGTTTTTGGCTTTGCGTGCTGGCTCTTTGGGTCTGGCAGTCATCTCCGGCACTCCTTACTCGTGTTGTTTAAAGAATAATTATACATGAAAGCACCTGCAGAATACGTAATGGAATTTCGTGATTCAGGCCCGGCAGCAGTCATCCGCCCTGTTCTTTGATTGTATCCTGTCAAAATTCAATTGTAAAGACTATTTACGAAATGGTTCGAATGTGATATTCTGACCGTATTGTCAGATGCTTCAGACAACCATTCATACATTGCGGAAATTACGTATTGCCTGGAATTAAGGGAGGAAATAATCATGTTAACAAAAGAGGAAATGATTCATTACCAGCACGAGGCTCTGTCCTATTTTGATAAAGCAAAAATAGTCCTGACACCGGAAGAAAAGGAGCATATCGAATTTGCCGATTTTGGTCTCCGTGAATTTGATCAGACCGGCCTGATACTGATAACCTATGTCAATACAGAAAGGGTCTGCGCCAAAGAATTGGTGCTGCTTCCCGCTCAGACCTGCCCGGAGCACAGGCATCCGGATATCGACGGAGAACCCGGCAAAGAAGAGACTTTCCGCTGCCGTTATGGCAAGGTGTACCTATATGTGTCCGGAACGCCGGCTGCCAAACCGCTGGCCAAAGCACCCGCAGGACGGGAAGCGTTTTACACAGCCTGGCATGAAGTCCTACTTCTTCCCGGAGAGCAGTACACGCTGCACCCAGACACGCTGCACTGGTTTCAGGCGGGTCCGGAGGGCGCTGTCGTATCTGAATTTTCGACGAGGAGCCGCGATGATGCAGATATCTTTACGGATACAGGTATTGTGAGATGAGTAAAAACCAGCCGGTTATTGTTATTTTCGGTGCGGGAAACATTGGCAGGGGCTTTATTGGACAGCTTTTCAGTCAGGCACATTATGCGGTCATTTTTATTGATGCTGCCGAAGCTCTTGTACAATCTCTTAATGAAGAGGGAGAGTATCCGATACAATTGGTCAGTGAAGAAGGCAATCAGAGCGTACAGGTCGGGCCGGTCAGAGCCCTTCTGATTTCTGACCAGGCGGCAGTAAACGAAGCTGTTCTAAAGGCAGACATTATGGCGACAGCCGTCGGCGTGCCGATCCTCCGTTTTGTTGCAGGGCCGGTTGCTAAAGCGCTTACATACAGGCGGACTTCCGGAAATACAAATCCGGTTGATATTCTGGTCTGCGAAAACAAGCTCGATGCCGGTCATTATCTGAAGGAACTGATTGCGGCAGCTGATCCGTCACTGCTTGCCATGCTTGCTGAAGACGTTGGATTTGTTGAGACTTCAATCGGGCGCATGGTTCCCGTTCTTTCTCCGGAGGAACGTAAGGACAACCCTCTTCTTGTACGAACGGAACCTTACTATGAACTGCCCGTCGATGCGGATGGTTTTAAGGGAGCTGTTCCTCAGATTCCGTCGATGAAACCCTTTTCCCCCTTTCACTTCTATCATCAGCGCAAGCTTTATATTCACAATATGGGTCACGCGCTGACTGCATATCTCGGGTGGCTGATTGGCTGCGAAACCGTTGCCGAGGCGATTGCAGTCCAGGACATCCTTACGGCGGTTGAGCAGGCTATGCGGCAGGTCGGGCAGGCACTATCCAGAAAATACGGCGTAGCGGAAAGCGACATCGAAGAACACATTCAGGATCTCCTTCACCGTTTTGCCAACCGTCAATTGGGAGATACTGTCGCGCGCGTCGGCCGGGACCCCATGCGCAAACTGGCACCGGACGATCGTCTGGTCGGCTCGCTTCTTTTCTCGTTGGAACAGGGAATTGAACCGTTCAATATTGCGGCAGGAATTGCGGCAGCTCTTCTATTTGCCCCTGACGACGACCCGGCAGCTAAGGAATTGGCGAAAAGGATTGCGGAGCAGGGTGCTGATCAGGTCCTTAGGACATTTTGCGGCATAGATGGAAGTGAAGAGCTCGATCACTGGCGCCGGGCGATTATTTCACAGAACCTGTTACTTAAAATTATGCGGAATAAGAGAGGGTAAATTCATGAATCAGAATGCGGGTCAGAATCAGGGTCAAAGTGAAGCTCAGAACGCGGATCAGAATGCAGGTCAGAATGCAGGTCAGATTATCGTCGCCGGTCATATTTGCCTCGATTTAGTTCCGGCGTTTGAGCAGGAAAGCGAATATAAATTCTCAGAAATGTTTGTTCCCGGCCGGCTGATTCACATTGGCGAATCAGTTCTCTCAAGCGGGGGTGCCGTCTCAAATACGGGGATTGCCTTAAAACAGCTTGGTTTTTCTGTCCAGCTTATGGGGAAAATCGGCGATGATCTTTTTGGTAAAGGCGTGCAGGATGTACTTGCTCTCTACCGGGAAAATCTCAAATTGATTATTGACCCGAAAACCAGCACATCCTATTCCTATGTGATTGCGCCTCCCGGCGTTGATCGCATTTTCCTTCATCATCCGGGTGCTAATGACACCTTCTGTATGGACGATCTGGATTTTGAAGGGATCTCGAAAGCACGTCTCTTCCATTTCGGCTATCCGCCCCTGATGCGCCGCATGTACACTGACAATGGCATCGAATTATCCAATATCATGAGGCATGTAAAAGAGAGGAATGTTACGACTTCTCTGGATCTGGCGCTGCCGGACCCGGAATCCGATGCGGGACAGGCTGACTGGCTGCAGATCCTCACGCGAACGCTTCCTTTTACGGATATCTTTTTCCCGAGTCTGGAAGAGATCCTTTATATGCTTGAAAGGCCGGTATTTGATGCGGTCACAGCACAGGTCAATGCGACCGGAATTAACTTCATCGATGCCTATGATATGACAGGGCTGGCAGCACTGTCGGAACGGATCATTGAGTTGGGCGCGTCTATTGTGGTAATCAAGCTCGGGAAAAAAGGATTGTATATGCGTACCGCCGGTACGCAAAAATTGGCAGATGCCGGAAAGGGTGCTCCGGCTGATCCGGAGGAATGGTCTGGCCATGCATATTTCGCGCCCAGCTACTCTGTTAAGAAAATCGCATCCACAGCCGGTGCCGGAGATGCCAGTATTGCCGGCGTTCTTGCAGGAATTTTAAGCGGTCAGCAATCCGGTCGTTCCCTGCAGCTTGGGTGCGCAGTAGCCGCCCAGAAGATCCAGATCCGTAAATCATTCGGGGGAATCGAGCCGCTTTCGTCTCTTTTGACGCAGCTGAATGACTGGAAGCAGGATGAGGTCAAGGGAATTCCGGCGAACTGGACCTATGATCCCGGGAGACAAATTTGGAACGCATAATGGAAGCGTGAGTTAAGCTTAAGAGAAAGACTGATTTTTATGGCGTAAATAGTATGTAAAATGTGATAAGCTACGAGATAAGTGTGAAAATGTTTAGCGGGGTGTTCAGCCTTTTGCGTGTGGACCTGGGGGAATGTCGTTTATGATTAAAATTGTTGTAGCAGATGACGAAGAGAAGGTATGCCTGCTTATTTGCAGTTTGATTGATTGGACATCTCTGGGCATGGAGATCGTCGGGGTCGCACATAACGGTATTGAAGCGCTTAGTCTGGTTGAGAGCTGCCGTCCGGATATTCTGATTACCGATATCAGAATGCCGGGTTATGACGGAATAGAACTGATCAGCCGTGCAAATGAGATAGACAGCAATCTTGAAATAATCATTATCAGCGGGTATCGTTATTTTGAGTATGCACAGAATGCCATTAAATATGGCGTTAAGGATTATTTGCTGAAACCGATAAAAAAAGAAGACTTGCTGCGGGCTTTAAATAAGAGTGCCGTCAAATATAAAATGAGGCTTGAACAATTATCCAACGACGAGCAACAGAAAATGCGCCGGCAGAACGACGCCAACAAACTGCGTGCTAATTTTTTTACTGAAGTTCTGTTCAAAAAAGATGCGCCGATCGGCAGCATTTCGGAAATTAACGAAGTATATCACTACTCTTTCAGCGAAGGCTTATTCCAGATAATCATCGTCAAACTCGACTGTGGTTACGATGCCAAGTATGACGGAAGCATGAAGATACTCCGGGATAAGATGGAACAGATCACAAATGATGTGCTGAAAGAGGACTGCCGGGATATAGGGATCTATGCCCAGGACTGCAGTGTCATCGCCGTCCTGAATTATCAGGATGAGGATAAGAAGCAGATCAGGAAATGCCTCAAAAACGTATTGGATGAACTTTCCATTCAAAAAAACATCTTTCAGTTCTCTCAATTTACCCTTGGTCTGGGCGGTATAACCGACCTTCCCGGACTGCTCCGGGATTCCCTTGACCAAGCACGGCTCGCGGTGGATGCCCGTTTGATTTTAGGCACCCAGAAAGTCATAGAAAATGTGACGCCTTCCTCCACGGTCGGAGTTTTCGGCGCACTTCTCTCCCAATTGAACACGTCGGCGGACGCAGCCCTCCTGGGACTGAATAAAGAGGACGTACTGGGAGCGGTGGATGTGCTTTTCGAGAATATAAAAGCGGAGTCCCGCCTGGACGGCCGGAGCATCAGAGAGCTTGTCAATGAAGCCTTCAGCACCTATCTTCTGCTTTTGCGGAATCATCAGTTTGAATGGGGGGACGCTACAGAGGAGTACGCCCAATTCTGCAAATATGCCGAGCGCTGCAGCTCCGTGGAGGATCTGTATCAGTTCTTCAGACAGGTTGTCGGTGAGTCTCTGGACACAATTATTGAGGACAAGAAACAATCTGATACGAAGCCGATCCGTCTGGCCAAGCAGTATATCCAGAAGAACTATATGCGTCCGATTACGTTGGAAATTGTTGGCAGGGAGGTAGGCTTCAGTACGACGTATTTCAGCTCCCTTTTCAAAAAAGAGACGGGACGTAATTTTCTGGAATATCTTTCACAGATTCGTATGGAAAAAGCAAAGGAACTCTTAAAAGAGACGAACTGCAGTATTGCCATGGTCTGCGAAAAAGTCGGCTACAGTGATATAAAGCATTTTACAAAGAGTTTCAAGAATGCAACCGGCATAAAGCCAAATGAATACAGGAAACTGTATTCGTAGGAGACAGCTGTATGAAAAACCCCAAAAAGAGATACCTTTCTGATCGGGTCAATTTTCTGTTTGTCATCATGATCTCTTTTCTGTTTCTTCTTCTTGCGGCGTGCGTTTTTCTTGCCATGAAAGATCTCCGCTATTTATGGCCGGCCGCGGTCTGCCTGCTGTTCATGGTGTGCAGTATTTTACTTTACGTGAAATGGATCTATCTTCCGTACAAGCAGGGGGCCAAAGTATTTCTGCTGTTTGCCGGCGGATATTTGTTCCAGGATATCTTTGACCAGAAGAATCCTTTAAGCCCGGAATTTGAAAAAGCGCTTGAAAAATTCAGGGAAATGATCGATAAAAAAGAGATGCTCAGTGCGTCTAAAAGGCAGGCGCAGTATCTCGCTCTTCAAAATCAGATCAATCCGCATTTCCTTTATAACACGCTCGAAGGCATCCGCGGGGAAACCTTGAATGCGGGGCTTGATAATGTGGCCAATATGACAGAGGCACTTGCGACCTTTTTCCGGTACACGATCTCACAGGGGGATCAACTGGTTACACTCGGGGATGAACTGTCCAATATTGAAAACTACTATGTGATCCAGCGATACCGGTTTGGAGAACGTCTGAATCTGTCGGTGGAGTTTGATGTCAATGAAGAATTGGAACTCATGAAATACCATCTGCCCAAGCTTACTCTTCAGCCTATCGTTGAAAACGCTATCTGCCATGGGATTGAAAAGAAAATTGAAAAGGGAACCGTAAGGATTAAGATAGAGACTACCCCCAAACGACTGCTTATTGTTGTGTCCGATGACGGCGTCGGTATTGAAGGGGCTCGTCTCGAAGAGCTGAGCGAAAAACTGAACCACACGGCAATAAATTATATAAAGCCTGATAATGAAGAAAAGGGCGGCATTGCCATTGTAAATGTTAACAGCCGCATCAAGCTTCTTTTTGGTGAAGAATACGGAATCTGCATCTATAGTACGCGAAATGTCGGAACGGACGTTGTTATTACGCTGCCGCTTATCACGGACGCAATGAGAGAGATCATATGAGAGAAGAAGTCCTGCGTCTGGAGAATGTCACACGGATCGTAGACGGCGTCACCCTTTTGGATGATGTGAATCTGCAGATCTTTCAGGGTGAAATTATGGGGCTTATCTGCATCAACTACGGCGGGCAGGAGGAGCTTGTTGAGTTGCTGCAGCGAAATGTCCCTATACATTACGGGCGGGTATATTATAACGAAAAACTGGTAAACAGTTACGAACAGACCTCACTCAGCATGAACAAGATTTCCATTATTGAGCGGCACAGCCGGCTGGCGGATGACTTAAGCGTGTCTGATAATATTTTTGTATTAAGGCGCGGATTCAGAAAATATCTGATTAACAGAAAAAAACTAAATGCTCAGCTCGATCAGTTTACGGTTGGGTTGGATCTGAATATAGACGGCAATAAAATGGTCGCCAGACTCAATCCCTTCGAAAAATACGCCTGCGAACTTCTGCGCGCTGTTGTGGCCGGCGCGAAATTAGTGGTCATTAAGGACATCAGCAACTGCGTAGGTACTTCCGACTTATTAAAGTTTCAGCAGCTGATGCGGCATTTTGCCGGCCAGGGCCTCTCTTTCCTGTATATCTGCAATCATCACGAAGAAGCTTTTAAAATATGCAGCCGTCTGGCTCTGATGGAAAATGGACGGATTATAAAAATTCTGGAGAAAACGGATTTTTCGCGGCAAACGATGGTCCCGTACTATGTCGGCGTGTATCCCGAGACTCTTTTTGTGCTTAAATCGCAAAAGGAGAGCATGCTCCGGTTCGAATCCGTAAGCACAGGCCACCTGCGTGACGCAAGTTTTTCTGTAAAAAGGGGAGAATGCGTGGTGCTTCTGGACATGAACAACACTGTGCTTTCAGATATCATATCAGCAATGAAGGGTGATATTCCGGTTGATTCCGGCCATATTTATGTGGGAAACAAGCTGTTTACGGCCCGGATTTCACGTCACGCCATAGAGAACGGGGCTGCATTTATCGGGCAGTACCCAACTTCCACGATGCTGTTTCCGGACATGGACTACATGAAAAACTTATGCTTTCTTGTGGATCAAAAACGCAAAGTGTTCCGGATGAACAAAAAAATCCGCAGAAGTGTCATCCAGGAATACACGCCGTTAGTCGGGAAAGAAATTTTCGAAAGAGACATAACACACCTGGGTCTTGTCTCCCTTTATAACCTGATTTATTACCGGATTCATCTTTTCAATCCCAAGGTTGTCTTTTGTGTCCAGCCGTTTTCAGATGCTGATCTGAATTTGAGAAGGCATGTGGTAGATCTTATTGTGCAGCTTAAGAAAAAAGGGATTGCGGTAGTCATACTGGCTGTCAATTTGTCTGATTCGCTGATTGCCGCTGACCGCCTTCTCCTGATCAAAGAAGGAATCCTCTGCCGGGAATTTGAAAGAAATGAATTTAAGTATTTTGACAGAGAAGCTACGATCATGTGATTTGTTGTCAAGGTGCACAAAGGCAGGCGATGAAGTTTGTTGTTTTTGTTAAACAAACACAAAAAGACCGGAACAATCGCCCTATAAATCGAAAGACATTCACCTTATTTATCTGAAAGCCCAGTGTTATACTTTGCCTGTCAATCAAAATGACAATTTGAGCTGGGCAGGTGGAAAGTATGCAGGACTATATCGTGGAAATGGATCACATTGAAAAGACATTTCCCGGTGTTAAGGCGCTGGATGATGTATCGTTCCGTTTGAGGTCGGGGGAAGTTATGGCTTTACTCGGAGAGAACGGCGCCGGAAAATCAACACTCGTAAAGATACTGAGCGGCGTCTATACAAGAGACTCCGGGAGCATGAAGATCTTCGGCAAAGAGCAGGGCGATCTTTCTCCCAAACACGCACAGGAAATAGGCGTTGCCATCATTCATCAGGAACTGAATATGTGCAAGCATCTTACGGTTGCGCAAAATATCTTTCTGGGAAGAGAACAGACTCATACCCGGGTCCTCTCTAATCGCGAGATGAATAAACAGGCGGATGATATTCTGAAAAAACTGAACGTGGATATTGATCCCAATGATATTGTCGGTGATCTTCAGGTGTCCAAGCAGCAGATGGTGGAGATTGCAAAAGCCCTCTCGGCCAATGCAAGAATCCTGATTATGGATGAACCGACATCCGCTCTTTCTTCTGAAGAGATTGATGATCTGTTTGCAGTAATCAGGAATCTAAAAAAAGCCGGCTGCGGAATTGTGTATATCTCACACAGGCTCGAAGAGCTGCAGTACATTGTTGACCGCATAACCATCATGAGAGACGGCAAGTATATCAAGTCAATGGATTTTGCAGATACAAATATGGAAGAGATTATATCCAACATGGTTGGCCGTACGATAAAAGAGCAGTTTCCCCGTGTTGAGTGCCCAAGGGGCAAAAAGGTTTTTGAAGTGAAAAACCTCAATGCAGGCAGGCTAGTAAGAGATATTAACTTTGACCTGTATGAAGGTGAGATCGTCGGAATTTCGGGTCTGATGGGTGCCGGCCGTACAGAAGTCACCCGGGCCATCTTTGGAATAGATCCCAAAACGTCCGGTGAAATTATTCTCGACGGCGCAAATATCAGCATAAATCATCCTGCCGACTCGATCAAGTCCGGTATTGTTCTTGTACCTGAAGACAGGAAAAGAGACGGGTTATGCACTAAACTCACCGTTCGTGAGAACATAGCCCTCCCTAATCTTGACATCATCTGTGATGTATTGGGTACGGTGAACAGAAAAAGAGAAAAGGCGATGACGGACAAGACGATCGCAGATCTGCGGATCAAGCTGCCCAATGCAGAAGTGAATGCAGCGGCCCTTTCCGGAGGCAACCAGCAAAAGGTGGTTGTTGGCAAATGGCTCGCCAGAAATTCCCGGGTTGTCATTTTTGATGAACCTACCAGAGGCATTGATGTGGCGGCAAAGGTAGAGATTTATCATCTTATGAATCAGCTGAAAAAGGATGGTATCGGCGTCCTGTTTGTATCATCTGAAATGACGGAGATCATGGGGATCAGTGACCGGATCATTGTCATGTGTGACGGAAAAATCACAGGAACGATGTCGACACAAGATGCAACGCAGGATCAGATCATGACCTATGCCACCCGGTTCGAGAAAAAAGTATCCCAAAAAGTTACCGCATAAGACAGAAAAAAAGAAAATAAATGCTTGCAGGCTAGCATGAGGAGAATTGATATGCAAAGAAATGAGATCAAAGAGAATCATCCCGTTAAGAACATTTTAGCGATCCGGGGGGTGGGGCAGATCGCAACCGTCACCGTCGGTCTGATTGTCCTGTGCCTGGCTTTTGCCATTCTCAACCCCTCTTTTTATTCCGGCAGGAATATTGGCAATCTTCTCCGGCAGATTGCTCCGATCCTTATTATCGGAATAGGACAGTCCTATGTTCTGATTACTGGAAATATTGATCTCTCCATTGGCTCTGTTGTTGGTATGAGCTGCATGATATCAGCAACGCTTATGACCAAGGGATGGAATCCATGGCTTTCCGTTGTTGCTACACTGATTATCTGCATAGCTACGGGTATTGGAAACGGTCTGCTCGTGGCGAACTGTAAGCTCCCTCCCTTTATCGCAACTCTCGGCACGATGACAGTCGCCCGCGGCGTCGCGCAGATTGTTAACAATAACTACAATACGGATGCCATCGGAGAAGCGGCAGAAGGTTTCAGAACTTTCTTTTACTACGGAAAAATGGTCGGTATCTTTAATACAGTCTGGATTGCTGTCGCTCTGTTTATCGCCTTTAACTTTCTGCTCAGCAAGACCCGTACCGGCCGGCATATTTATGCAGTGGGAAGCAACGTAGACGCCGCCAGACTATCCGGTGTAAATGTGTCCGCTACAACGATAAAAGCGTATGTGGTCAGCGCGTTCTGCGCAGGCACTGTCGGTCTGGTAACTTCAGCAACTGCCGGTATCGGCACTATGGATTCGGGCAATATGTATGAAATGTACGCCGTTGCCGCTTCTGTTATCGGCGGCGTCTCAACCTTAGGCGGGCAGGGCCTCCTTCTGGGAACGGTAGTCGGAGCCTCCATATGGGGCGTTCTGCAGAACGGACTCCAATTCGCCGGCGCGCCGGTTGCCATCAGAAACATAGTTATTGGAATTATCGTAATCGTATCTGTTCTTCTGGATGTTGTCTTACGGACAGGCAGACCCAAAAAAGCCGCTAAAAATACGGCACATATCGAAGGTTAAAGCAAATATGCTTTGATTGATAACTGATTCATTGAGGAGGATTAAGAAATGAAGAAAATGTTGAGTTTGGTCCTGAGCATGGCTATGATCGCAACTGTAGCTGCCGGATGCAGCAGCACAGCCACAGAAACAACAGCAAAAGCAACAACCGCCGCCGCAGCCGCAGATACCACCGCAGCCGCCGCAGCAGAAACAACAGCCGCAGCCGCAGAGACAAAGAAAGTTATCCTTATTACCATGGACAGTACGGATCAGCACTGGGTCTCTGTAGACAAAGGCGCACAGGAAGCTGCCGATGCAGCCGGCGTAGACTATACGTGGATGGCCCCTGATAAGAAAGATGACGCCCAGCAGATCGAGCGTGTCAACAACGCAATCGCTGACGGTGCCGATGCGATTTTGATCGCAGCCAACGGTCCTGATTCAATTACCGGTGCGCTCGACGAAGCGAAAGCAGAAGGAATTGTCATAATTTATGTTGACTCCCCTGCAAACTCGGAAGCTTCAGCTACTTTTTCGACAGACAACAAAGCAGCAGGCAAAACAGCCGGTGAACAGATGATCGCCGCTTTGACAGCTGACGGCGTAACAACAGGTTCAATTGGTATTGTTAACATCAATACGGCAACAGACTCAACCAACAAGCGTGAAGCCGGTTTCCGTGAAGCCTTTGAAGGAACTGAGTTCACAATCCTTGAGACACAGTACGGTGAAGGCGATGCAGCAAAATCCCAGGATATTGCTGACAACTATATTACCGATGGCGTTGTAGGCATCTTCGGATGTAATGAAGGCGCTACCGTTGGTGTAGGCAATGCAATCAAGGGTGCCGGCGGCGGAATCATCGGCGTTGGATTTGACAGATCAGATGCGATTCTTTCCCTGATTAAAGACGGATCCCTCGTCTGCACAATGGTTCAGAATCCTTCCACGATGGGTTCTGAAGGAATGAAGGCTGCTATCGCCGTTCTCAACGGAGAGACTCTTGCAGCAACACAAGTAGATACAGGTGTTTCGATTGTTAATATTGATAATGTTGACAGTCTTGGCTAAGCAAATTCATCAAATCTCCTCCAGATTTTGTTTGTGAGAATGCGGACTGATGTCCAGTGGATTGAGAAATCTCCTGGACATCAGTCTTTTCTTAAAATTCGCATCAATCATGTGATAATATAAGTGAAAACAGCAGGGAGAATACGCAAAATGCAGTATGCTTTGCATAACCGGAACCTCACCGTCATCATAGATAGCCTGGGCGGAGAAATCAAAGGACTCCTGTCCTCCGGCGGTTCAGAATTTCTCTGGAACGGTAATCCTGAATTCTGGGATGGGCAATCTCCCAACCTTTTTCCCTTTGTCGGCAGGCTGACAGGCGGCCGTTACACGTATGAAGGCCGTGAGTATAAAATGGGCATTCATGGATTTGCAGCATCGCAGCACATGACCGCTGTTGAGAACAGCCAGACCCGGCTCGTCCTGTCCCTTAAGGAGAACAAGGAGACGCTTACGCAATATCCATTTGCCTTTGAATATCAAATCATTTATGAACTGGCGGGCGACACCTTATCCATCAGTTATCAGGTAAATAATACAGATACAAAGTCACTGTATTTCGGGCTTGGCGGTCATCCCGGTTTTCATGTTCCCATGGAAAAATCACTGAAATTTGAAGACTTCTATCTGGAATTTGACTGTGTGGAAGACGTCCGGGCCGTAGTTCTCAGTAAGGACTGCTTTGTTACCAGGGAGCGGATCAAGTTTCCCCTTGAGGATGGAAGCATACTGCGGTTGAGGCACAGCCTTTTTGACAACGACGCTATTGTACTCTCAGGTATGAGCCGGGGGGTGACTCTTAAAAGCCAAAAGAGCAGCCGCGAAATTTATCTCAAATACCCGCAGATGCCCTATCTGGGTCTTTGGCATATGCCCCGGACATGTGCGCCGTATGTGTGCATTGAGCCCTGGCTGAGCCTGCCGTCCGAGGCGGGTACCATTACAGCGATCGAAGACAAAGAAGACCTGATCTGCCTTTCACCCGGAGAAACCTATACTAACACCTGGTCAATATCCTGCCGGGAATAGACATTACTTTCTTTGATTTTTCACAATAATTGACATGGTTTCCGGAGGATTTTCGCCGGAACAAGTCTCTCACCCCAGCGTTACTCTTTCGGCGGCAGACAGAGCGCAAGTTGTATTCCGGAGTTGCTTCTGACCTCATAGCAGTCTTTTGCTGCATGGGGAAGAAAGAAATACGATCCCCTTTGGATCGAGAGTGTCTCACCTCGTCCGTACAGCTCTCCTTCGCCTTCGGTTACAAGATAAACCGCCGGCCCTTCTGTTAAGCACAGAGCCCCGTCTGAGACGGTTATCCTCTTGACGCCAAAACACGGCGTGTCTTCATATGTCAGCAAATCTTCAATGAGAACCCGGTCATCTTTCCGGATGATTTTGGGTTCCCTTTTACTGACCGCCAGACTCTTCGGCCCGTAAATATCATAGTCAAAACAATCAAGGGCCGAATCCTTATCTACTCCCAGGTACATCTCATATTCGCTCAGCAGATGGTTTCCGCACCAGTATTCCGGTTGGATGGTGAAATCCGTCGGCTCCTGAACTTCCAGAAGAAGGCAGCCGAAACCGATAGCGTGGACACATTTTGCAGGGACAAGATAGACCTCTCCCGGCTGAACGGCAATCTCATTAATAAGAGCCGTCATGACATTTTTATCCGTGCGGCTTTCTTCAACCGCAGCTGCAAATTCCTCTTTGGTTATTTTCTCCTGGAATCCAAAATACACGCGTGCATTTTCGCGTGTTGCAAGTATCAGCCACATCTCGGTTTTTCCGTAATCGCTGTGAAAATATTTCTGAGAAAACGCCTTGTCCGGGTGTGCCTGCAGGGGAAGCCGTATGGCGCTGTCGAGGACTTTTACCAGGACATCATATTTTTTTCGGTCGCCGAGCATCAGCGCAGGCTCTTTTTCCAGAAGCTCCAAAAAAGTAAGATCCTGATCTTTGATAATGCTCAGGCCATCATTGGGACTCGATACATGCATGTTCATAGCCCGCACAGTCGATGCGACCCATTCTTCAGGATAGTTGCCGTCGACCGGTTCGTCCCCGAAAAAATCCCCGAAAAGCTTGCCGCCCTCATAAACGCGGAAGACGCGGTTCCTCTCGAAAAAAACAGGTTCTGAGGCGAGCCGGGCTGTATCAATACTCATATAAATTCTCCTATGAATTTTCCTTATTTTTTAAATACGATTTGTTCTATGATTTCGCCATGTTCTTCGATATCAGAAACTACTGGTATCTGATTTTGTTCTGAGCTTCCTGAAGAGAACGGCAGACGCCTGTGGCTGCAAGCGAGAAGAGAGCAGCCCCGTAGGCGGCTTCTTCCCTGTACAGAGGGATTTTGAGGGTGAGTCCGAAGGTATCGGTAAAAATCTGCTGCATCAGCGGACTGCTGCGGATGCCGTTGCCGGAACCGACAAGGATCGAAGGCGGACTGTCCGGGTCCGAAGGAATGGCCATGTATAGGCTGAAAAGTTCATTGCAGATTCCTCTCATGACGCCCAGGCAAAGATGCCCCGGAGTCAGATTGTCCGGCGTAATATTTGCTATGCTGCCACGGATCGCGGGATTTTCGCGGGTTCCCCGGAAGCGGGTGTCGATCGACAGGGAACCGGGCTTCGAATAGACCCGGCTTGCCGCTTCGTCCATTATCCGGAACAGATCTGGTTCGCCCGCCCGGTTTGTACCTCCGAACATGTCTATAGTCTGAATAAAGAAGTCCCTGAGAACGGCGTATGAATAGCCGCCGCACAGAGGACTTCCGACACACAGATTGTCCCCGTCTGCGAACGGTCTTGCCTGGATGCCGTCGGGAGCGCCCGCTGCGGCCGATTTTGAGCTATGTACTCTAACGGAGACCTGGCTTCCGGTACCGACATTAACTAGAATGGCGTCCGCATCGCAGACGCTTCCAAGGAAGCTTGCCTGATTGTCACCGATGGCGGCAGATACATATATCCCGCCAGGTGCTTGTCCAACGATCCGGGTATCGTCTGTGACCGGCGGCAGAAAGGACGGACTGATCCGGACTTTTTTCAAAGCCTCTTTATCAAACTGATTTTGCTCCCTGTCAAAGAGTCCGAAGCTGGCAGCGTCTGACACATGAACCAGAGGGACACGGGCATTCACAAGAGTCATGGCCACATAATCCTGTATGGAGCAGAAAACGGTCGCCGTGTCCGGGATCAACCGGTTATGCATCATGTAAAAGTGCGTAGTCAGTCCGTAACCGGTCGCCATGGGATATCCTGTTGCACGGGTCAGATACGAGGCGTATGTCTCACTGTCAGATCCAGATTGAGTGCCAGATTGAGTGCCAGATTGAGGCAGGGATTCAGAAAAAATCTGGTTGCCCCGCTCATCCTGCCAGGTATAAAGAGGACTTACCGGGCTGCCGGAGGAGTCGATGTACAGGATGCCGTGCATCTGTCCGGTGATTCCGATGCTTTTTATGTCAGACGCCATCCGGCGGAATTCATCGAGAATACTTTGACAGTGCGCAAGAATGATCCGTGGATTCTGGCTCTTTTCCCAGGAAATCTCAGTATGAATGCTGCTGTCATTATTTCGTGTAAGGGTATGAAGAAGTTCGCCGCTTTGACTGTCGATCAGAATGCCGCAGATCTTGGTTGTGCCAATATCAAGTCCGATTGTCTTCATGGGAGCCTCCTAACAGACCGTCGATTTGAGGTCGAGCCTACTAATGATATCTTGCTGGATTTCCGGTGAAAGGTCCAGAAAATTAACGAAAGTTCCGTGAATCCGCATGATATAGACACCGCTCGGCGCGTATTTTGCGGGATTGGCCAGGACCTTGCGAAGCGTCTCGGGAGTGGTGATATTGAGATACAGATAGAATGGTGCTGTCTTTTTGCCGGAAGATCCGAAAAAGAGCGGCTGCATGATTTTATTTTTGAAATCCAGACCCTTTTCCTCCAGGCTACCGGCCGCAAAATAATTCGGATCCAATCCCAGATGCGAAGCATAACCGCCGTTGAACTTTTCAAAAGGAAGGCTCAGCGTCGAAAGCACCCGGAAGCCAAGGCCATTGTGCGCTTCGCCGTATAACGGATCAACGCCATAATTAAGCATTTCACGTGCTTTGCGGCCGTCCGGCGTGGCGCCGACCCAAAAGCCGTATAGGAGATGGGTGGAAGGAGTTGCCCAGTCCGGACGGAACGGATTCCCGAGATAATTGGTAAGGGCAGCAATCCTGTCGGAGACACGGGAGGCGACTTCGGCAGTCTCCAGATCAACGACTTTAATATGATTTCCGAATTTGGGAGCTGCCAGAAGAAACTGCCGCAGCTCGTCATTGTCTTCAAAATTATTCTTTAGAGTGTCGAGGAGGCGCCCGGCCTTGTCCGGGTATTCTTTCAAATACGCGTCTATGGCGCAGAAGCTGTCGCTGATAACCGAAAGTCCGTGAATCAGACAGCCGCTTCCGTTGTATTTTGTTCCCTGCGAATACTGGCTTCTTGTATCAATTCCGGTCTCAAGTCCACCCATGAAAACAGATAGAAAGGGGACGGGAAGATGGGACAATGCCCTTGATGCGCCGTTTGCGGCATCTGCCATTCTCTTCGTATACTCATCAACAGCGCGGTAGAAATAATGTCTGATATTCGAAAGGAGGGTGAAGGCGTCCGGCGCATCTGTGCCGGTACCGATACGGTTCCCGCTTATTTCCGATACACCGTTCTGGAGTGTAAGCTCCAGGATCTTGGGCAGATTAAGCCAGCTGTTGGTTGTGTTTCCGTTATCCTTTCCCATGATCAGCGGTTCCTGGCAGCCGGCAATGGAATAATCCGCGGCATCCTCAGGATCGACGCCATGCTTTTGCAGCACGGAAAAAAGCGCGTCATCATTGAAAAAAGAGGGCGTAAGGCAGCCCGGTGTGAAAAAGAATCGCCCCATATCCCGGTACATCTTGTCCGGGGTGTTTTTATGAAGCTTGACGGAGAGAATCGGCTGCGGAAGATTCATGGCAAAATAGGCGTCAAGAAAAGCGTAGGATGTCTCGGAAGTCAGATCTGCATCGAATTGATCTTTGCCGCCGATCAGAATGTTCTGTGAGATAGCCCAGCTTCTGTCTCCCACATTGAAAAACACCAGGAAGTGTTTCAGAAATCCGGCCGCTTCTTCCCGGGAAAGTCCTTCGGCAGCCCGGTACGGCTCAAAAATCCGGTCAGCATTTCCCACAGAAAAAGCGAACGGATTCGGCGCCTGTTCAAGACACATTACCTGCCAGAGAAGCATATAAAGCTGCACCGCCTCATATAGATTCCCGGCGCCTCTTAAAGGTGCGTTTTCCAGGGCGGATATCATGTTCTCGAGCTGCCCCTTTCTGGAACCGGCAGCGGTAAGTGCCTGCTGCCTGGCGATGGCAGCATATCTTCCGGCAAGAAGCAGAAGCGTCTCGAGAGAGACCGCCATTGCTTCGTACTGTTCCTTTTTCACCGGATTCTTCTCGATGATGCCGCGTGCCCTGGCTTCATCGAGAAGAGGAGAAACGCCGGTTTTGAGGGCAACACGAAAATCAGGAATCAGATGTCCGGTGACCTGCTCGATAAAGTATGCGACTTCCCCGGTGTCGCCTTTAACTTTGTCGTAGACTTCGGAAAGCTCCCGGACATAGGTGCTTTGGCGGGCTGTATTCCGAAGGGTTTCGATCCGCGCGGCAGGAATCTCCGCGCTGGGTTCGATGTCGTCATAGACTGCCGTCGGGTCGCAGTAGCCGTTGAACGTGCTGACCTTGAAGTTAGGGTTTATCAGCGCATAGCTTCGTGCAAATGCGTCCCTCTGGGTTCCTGCAAATACAGCGTGCGTGCTTATAGTAAGTGGAAGAGTCCTGACTGCGGCCTGGAGAGCTTGTGCCGTCCTGATTACCGGAGACAGTTCAGGGTGCGATATTTCATATGACGATGCAGCTTCCCTTAAGAGAAACCAGCCGTCGAGACGCATGATTTTGCGTTCTTCGGCAAAAAGACTTTTTGCGGACGCTTCCAGGGCGGATGGTGTGTAACCATTTGATAAGGACATGTGTGCCTCCTTCATGTGCGGACAACAGTAAGGCCGCCGCTTCGATAGATGTTTTCGATTTCTTCGTAGCGTGAGTCTGTGATAAACCCGTCTTTTATCTGATAGGGAAGACGGCAGGCTACCCACTTTTCCCTTCCGTATTCGTGATATTTCAGCAATTCAAAACGGGTGCGGCTGATGTCGTACTGTTTATAAAAACTGATAAGCGCCTCTGCAGTGTCTGTATCTGCATTAAAACCATGGATCAGCGGTGTTCTTATCAGGACATTGCCGTGAAAGGACATGGCACTTTCTATGTTTTTAAGAATGATTCTGTTGGAAAGGCCGGTAATCCGGCGGTGTTTATGACTATCGATGTGTTTACAGTCCATAATCAGTAAATCAATCACGCCAAAAAGCTCGCTGAGTCTCGGGTGAGATGCGTTCGTCTCTATCGCGGTATGGATTCCAGCAGCCTTAAGGCCCGTCAGAAATTCCCGGAGAGCATCAAACTGAAGGGTCGGTTCTCCGCCGGTCAGCGTTACGCCCCCGCCGTCGAAAAAAAGGATACGGCTGTCTTTTGCCTCTTCGAGTAAATCTTCAACACGCTCTTCCTGAAAGGAAATATGTGTGCCGGAGGTCTTCCCGGTCATAAGCGTGCCTTCGAGCGGCATGCTCTCAGGATTCGCACACCAAGGGCAGTGCATATTGCATCCCTGAAGATGATATACAAGGCGGTTGCCCGGACCGTCCTGTGAATAGTTGAATCCCTTTTTCAATACATTGAGTATCATAATTCATACCTCTCATCATGTCAGTCAGCATGAGTATATAAGCCGGGAATTACTTTGTCAATTCATTTTACAAACTCGAAGGCAGCTCGAAAGCAGCTCGAAAGCAGCCGGTCGATAAAGTGACCGACGGGCATTGTTTACCAGATTTTGTTAAAGTGGTATCCTGTGACTAATATTTCCAAAAAAACATATATTGAATACGGAGAACATTATGAAGCAAGTCACGCTGAACGCATCCGAAATGAAATCCGTCAACCGCCGGCTTATTCTCGATACCCTGAGGCAGCAGAGCACTTCGCGTGCGGAGCTGTCACGCAGAACCGGTCTGACGCGTGCGGCTATTGGCGTGATCGCAGATCAGATGCTGCAGGAGGGGGTTCTCCGTGAAGGCGGCGCGCCAAAGGCGTACGGCGGAATCGGGCGGAAGTCTCTGGAACTTGAGATTAATCCGGATGTATTTTGCGCTGTAGGTCTTAATATTTCCCGCCATGATTTTTCGATAGGAATTTCAGATTTTGCCGGAATCATTCATCGGCATATACAAAAGCCTCTTGATTCATCCATGCCGGCGTCGGAAATTCTCGAAAATATCAGTGTCGAGCTTGACCGGATTATATCGCCGCCGCTGGTTCCCGGCCGGCTCCTTGGTCTTGGAATTACGGCACCCGGGCCGATTGATGTAAGGCGCGGCGTCATTCTGAATCCGCCAAATTTCGAAAAATGGTCCAATATTCCAATTGTGGATTATTTTATCGAAAGAATTCATACAAGGGTTCTTCTTGAAAACAACGCCAACGCACTAGCTCTGGCGGAAAAAACATACGGGCTTAAAGGGACATATTCTTCGTTTTTAGAACTAGTGGTCGATACCGGCGTCGGTGCGGGACTTATTATCAATAATGAACTCTTCAAAGGAACGGAGGGCTTCGGCAATGAAATAGGGCATACGACAATACAGATTAACGGGCCTCGCTGCGGCTGCGGCAATTATGGCTGCGTGGAACTGTACGCTTCGATTCCCAATCTGATTGCCGTGGTCAAAAAGACAGACGCCTCGCTTGCTTCCTGGAAAGAGATTTCGGACCAGGCGCAAAGCGGCAGAAAAACAGCCGAAGCAGCTATGGATCTGGAGGCGGAATATCTTGCCTGCGCCATCGTGAACGCCGTTAACGTACTTGATGTCCAGGCCGTCGTCCTGACCGGGGATATTTCATATGGGGCTCAAGCCCTTGGCGAGCGAATCAGCCGGAAAGTAAACGAGAGATTTATTGCCAGAGGTGCAAAGAGAGTTGAAATCATATCATCACGGCTTCTCATGAATCCGGTTATTCTCTCGAGTGCAAATCTGATTTTGGAAAATTATGTGAAGACCGGCGAATAACTCATTGCCGCGTTATCAGCTGCTGATTATCAGAAAGGATAAAGCAAAAAGGCAGGATAAAGCAAAAAGGCAGGATAAAGCAAAAAAGATCCGGCGTCCCTTGAGGGAACAGCCGGATCTCAATTTTTACCTGGATTTTAAAAAAGGAATTAGTAGCTGTAGCTGCTGAAGGAGTCAGACATACCGGCCATTGCCGTTGCGAAGATTCCTGCAAAAAGGATAGAGGAAATTATTCCAATGACGAGTCCGATAACAGCCATGATGATAACAGCACGGGCATAGTTCTTTTTGGATGGCTTGGCGCCGTCGCCGAAAGCCCAGACGAGAATCATTACGAATCCGACGATCGGAAGGGAAGTGAGGATCATGGTTACAATCCAATCGCCCAGGGTTACGGTCTGATCAGCCGGATAATTATTAGTTGTCATATTCGTTCCTCCTTATTATTAGACCAAATCATGATGCGGTATATACCGCTGCACTAAATATACAAAAAATATTTACAATTCGCAAGGAATATACAAAAATTTGCTCACCCTGAATCAGCAATTGGATAAAAAGACATAAAAAAATGCTCCGGATCTTTCAATCCGGAGCATCCCAACTTACTTTCTTTGTGTTATCAAAGAATGCAGCAGATGATTACCATCTGTTGTTGTCACCGTATCCACGGTCGTTATTGCGCTGCTGCTTTCTCGAGCGACGGCAATCAGGGCAACGAACCGGCTCATTGGTGAATCCTTTTTCTGCGTAGAAAGCCTGCTCACCTTCAGTGAAAACAAACTCAGCTCCGCAATCCTTACAATTCAATGTCTTATCAGCCATAATATAAGTACCTCCTTCTGAATAGATTAGGTAGGTGACGGGGTTAAAACTAGGACTTTAAAAATCTACCTAATCGTTACGAAGAAGTATAATTTCAAATCGCCATCAATACCGTTCCATGACCTGACGTTAGAATACCACGGTTAATACCAAAAAACAAGCTTTTTTGTGAAAGTTTTATTTATCATACATGAAAAGCCTTGCGTCCGGGGTAGATGGCAGCTGCTCCAAGCTCTTCTTCGATCCTCAGAAGCTGGTTGTATTTGGCTACGCGATCGGTACGGGAAGGGGCTCCTGTCTTGATCTGTCCGGCGTTGGTAGCCACGGCAATGTCTGCGAGAGTAACATCTTCCGTCTCACCAGAGCGGTGGGATACGATGGCTGTCCAGTTCTGGTTCTTTGTCATTTCAATAGCTTCAAGAGTCTCCGTCAGAGTCCCGATCTGATTGAGCTTAATCAGAACAGAATTGGAAACCCCGAGGTCGATTCCTCTTTTGATACGGTCCGTGTTGGTTACAAATAGATCATCGCCGACGAGCTGGATCCTGTCACCCAGGGCATCGGTCAGCTTTTTCCATCCGTCCCAATCTTCTTCACTCATTCCGTCTTCGAGGGAAAGGACCGGGTATCGGTCTGCGAGGTCTACCCAGAAGGCGACCATCTCGTCAACAGTCTTGAAGATACCGGCTTTCCAGAACAGATAATCACCGGGTCTTCCGGCTTTGGCTGCTTCGTCATACATTTCTGTGGCGGCTGCATCAATAGCAATGAAAAAATCTTTACCGGGGACAAAACCTGCAGCGGTTATCGCTTTTACAATGTAAGCCAGTGCTTCTTCGTCACTGCTGAATTTGGGGGCAAAACCACCCTCGTCTCCTACAGCTGTGATATATCCGTCGGCTTTAAGAAGCTTCTTTAAGGTATGGAACACGGTTGTACTCTTCTGCAGGCCGTCGGAGAAAGAAGACGCGCCGGCCGGAATAATCATGAACTCCTGGATATTGAGGCTCGAATCAGCATGCTTTCCGCCATTTAGAATGTTCATCATCGGTACGGGCAGCGTGCGTGCATTGATTCCGCCGACATAGCGGTAAAGAGGCATCTTAAGGGAATTAGCCGCTGCTTTGGCCACAGCGAGTGATACGCCTAGAATCGCGTTAGCTCCCCATGCAGCTTTGTTCGGCGTGCCGTCGCCTTCAATAAGCGCGGCATCAATTACTTTTTGATTCAGGGCGTTAAGACCTAAAAGAACAGCGGCAATCGGACCGTTTACATTATCAACAGCCGTCTGTACGCCTTGTCCAAGATAACGGTGCGGATCTTTGTCGCGAAGCTCAACGGCTTCAAAAGCTCCTGTGGAGGCTCCGGAAGGAACCGCAGCACGTCCGAAGCTGCCGTCAGCTAAGGTAACATCGACTTCAACAGTCGGGTTGCCGCGGGAATCAAGAATTTCACGACCGTGAACTGTATAGATAAGAGTTGAATTCGCCATAAGAAGGCCTCCTTTTGAAAGTGCCTGTATGACGCATAAATGCCATACGGCACGCTGAAAATCATAGGATAGTGTGTGTAAATACATGGGGAGGATTTAATTCCCCCTATACCTGTAGAATAAGATGAAAATGAAAAGAAGTCAATGGCAAACTAAAGCTTTGCCTATTGCTCCTTATCTTTCTTTTTAAAGCATTCGCCGCAATATCCGAAAAGTTCAAGATTATGTCCTACTATGTGGAATTCACCGTCTGTGACAGGGGGGACTACATACTCAAAGGGGCAGTCTTTGACGGGGATCATGGCATGGCAGGCAACACATACCGCATAGTGTGTGTGCGTATGGCGATTCAATTCGTAGACGGCCATCGTGCTGTCGGTCGGTATACTTTTGATGACGGCGTTCTTTTCGACAAAAGACTCAAGGACCCGGTACACGGTAGATAGCCATATGGGATCAGAAGCCGGCTGCAGTTTTTCAAAAAGATACAGGGCGGATACCGGAAGTGTCTCTTTCTCAAGAGCTGCCAGTACAGCCTCCCTTGATTTTGTGCGTTTCAGACCTTCAGGCCAAAAAGCGGATTCAGGAAGATTCATGTGCCGCTCCTTTCATTCCGGCCGCCCGGATGGCCCGGCGGATACGCTGCACCGCGAGAGCGATAAGGAAAAGGACGACACCTGTAAGAACGATGGTTCCACCGGGCTTGAGACCTGTGTAATAGGAGACGAAAAGTCCGGTCAGGGTAGATAAAACAGCAGCCAGGACAGACAGGATAACCGTCTGTTTGTAGCTTTTTGCCATAACCATGGCAGTCGCAACGGGGACCACCATGAGAGATGAGACAATCAGTGCGCCTACTGTACGGGCGGCGACGGATACAGTAATGGCAGTAAGAATGGTGAAAATAGTATTTACAAGCCGGACAGGAACGCCCGAAAGAGCGGCAGCCTGCTCATCAAAAGCAATATAAAAAAGTTCCTTATATAGAAAAAGAAAGGATAGGAATACCAGAATCGATACGCCTACCACCAGACCGGTCTCAAAATTACTGATCGCAACAATACTTCCAAAAAGAAAACTATTGAAATTTCCGGCATTTTTGACAAATCCTGATAGGACGCCGGCCAGTCCGACGCCGACAGAAAGGACGATGGCGATGGAAAGCTCGGAATATTTCGGGATTTTTTTGCGGATGGCTTCGATGCCGAAAGCTGCAAAAAGACATGCGGCCATGGCTCCGATGATTGGATTGATTCCAATGATAAGGCCGATGGCAACACCGGCCAGGGAAGTATGGGACAGAGCATCCCCGATAAGGGACAGGCGTTTGAATACAACAATTACACCGATGCAGGGAATGATGACGGCCAGAAGAATTCCGACCAGGAAAGCCCTTCGCATAAAATCATACTGAAAAATATCGAAAGTCATACGTGGTCCCCGCTTTCATGTGAATGCGCACAGACGGCGCACTTTTCTGCATCATGCTGCTCCTGGCAGGCTGCGCAGTGAACATGCTCGCGGAGCACCTCGTGCGCAGCAGGGTGGGCGTGGACAATGAGTGTTTCCGGAAGCGCATCCTCTGCGAAATTCCTGTCAGAAAGACAGAGTACGCGGTTCAGGTAAGGCGCAACATGCGTCAGATCATGCGTGACCATAAGAATAGTCACCTTTTTATCAATATTAAGTCTGTGCAAAATCTCCATCAGGGACGCAATGGCGCCGGTGTCAATACCGACTGTCGGCTCATCAAGAAGAAGGATCTCAGGCTCGTTGACAAGAACTCTTGCGAGCATGACGCGCTGCTGCTGCCCGCCGGATAATTCACTGATCAGAGACCTGGCATGCGCCTGCATTCCGACACTCTGTAAGGCATCAAGTACAATCTTTCTGTGTTTCTGGCCGGGCATCTTAAGAAACCCGATCTGGGGATACAGACTCGACAGAACAATTTCCTCAGCTGTAGCAGGGAAAGTCCCCGATGTACTTCCGCTGTTCTGCGGTACATAGCCGATCTTGGGGTAGCGGTGAAAAGAAGGGAGAGGCTCTCCCATAAGTGTGATTTCTCCGCCTGAAGGTGTCAGAAGTCCGAGAAGCAGCTTGATCATCGTGCTTTTTCCGGTACCGTTGGACCCGATTACGGCAGCAAAATCACCTTTGTTGACACAAAAAGATACATGATCCATAAGAAGGACATCATTATAACCAAATGACAGGTCTTTGACTTCAATTGCACATTCAACAGACATACACGATTTACCTCATATATTCGGGTTATTTGATGGTCAGTGAGTCTACAAGTGTCTTGAGATTGGTACGCATTACGGAAAAGTAATCTTCTCCGGCGGCCTGGTTCTCGTCGCTTATTCCCTCAAGGGGATTAAGGACTGCCGTGGAACTGCCGGTCTCCTGTGCAATGCTTTTGGCTACTTTCGGGCTTACCAGTTCCTCGAAAAAAATCACCTTTACATTGTTTTTACTGACAAAGTCAATGATCTCGCTCATTCGTGCCGCATCCGGTTCGGAATCGGCGGCAAGGCCCTCTATGGGGACCTGCGTCAGACCATATGCATTGCACAAATAGGCAAAAGCATTATGTGCTACTACAATATTCTTCTGTGGGACAGCGGACAGTGCGGAATTGAATTCAACATCCAGCGCATCAAAATCAAGTGCATATTTGTCATAACTGGCCTGGAAAGATTCGGTGTGTTCCGGATCTGCAGCAATGAGAGCGGCAAGAATGGCATGCATTTCCAACTTGGCCATCTGGGGATCAAGCCACACATGAGGATCAAAAGAATCAGTATTATCGGCCGAAGCTTCAGAGGATGTCAGGAGAGATATCGCTTTTGAGGCCTCTACGACAATCAGATCTTTATTCTCAAGAGAAGAAAGTACCGGATCAACCCAGTGTTCCATGCCGGAACCGTTATAAATAAAAACATCAGCCTTCTCAAGTGTGATCATGTCGGTCGAAGACGGCTCCCAGTCATGCGGCTCGATGCCGGCCGGCGTAAGATTCGTCACGACTGCGTGCTCGCCGGCTACCTTGACGGCGAAATCATACATAGGATAAAAACTCGTAACTACTGAGATCTTTCCGGAGTCCGATTCAGCCGCGGTGCCTGGATTTCCGGCACATCCGGTCATCAGAGAAAAAGAAAAAACGACAAGCAGAAGCATGATAAATTTCTTCATGAAAAAAAGCCTCCCATTTGCGAATGGTTCGCGTTTGCAATAAGAATTTTATGCCTTATGTCCAGATAAGTCAAGGTATAGGCCGTCTTACTGGTATAGGCCGTCTTACCTGGTGTGGGGAGATTTACTGATGTAACCGATCACTCGCCTATTACATTAATTCCCTGACTGATCAGATATTCATGAATCTGCTGGACGGCTTCGTGGCTGATGATGTGTTCAATGGCACACGCATCGTCGTCCGCCGTTTTGGCCGGGATACCTATTATGTCGGTAAAGAGAGTTTTGATAATTTTATGCTTGCCCTCGAGAAGGGCGGCCGTCTCTTTTCCGAGGTCGGTCAGATAAATCTCCTGATATTTCTCATTGTAGACAAAGCCAAGCTTGGCCAGAACATTCATGGCATTATTGACACTGGCTTTGGAGACGTCAAGATGTGTAGCAATATCACTGACACGTACGCCGCCGCGAAGGGTCGAGCCGGAATCCTGATTTATGGGAATATTTCGCCGTGACAAATCAAAAATTTTCTCAAGATAGTTCTGCATGGCAATGCTCAGGCTCTCCATTTTGTCTCTCCCTTTATTATGTGATATATGAATAGATTATTACTATTATAACATTTCCGGTCTGTAAAGCTCTATCGATAAATCTATTACGATTTGACGGTATGGGCTGATTCAGACTCCGGTGAAGCCTCTTCTGTCACTTAAGCGGATAACTTCAATTGACAGTGAATATCCAAAGATGTACTATTTTTTTAGATCATTGAAGCAGTTTGTTCATGTAAGAATATATTTAATAAAGCTGCGGGGTATTTTATGGACTATGACATTCTCGTTGTAGGTGCCGGTATTGCCGGATTGACATGTGCCGCATACGCAAGCAAGTACGGGTATAAAGTATTAGTTTGTGAGAAGGAAGCCAGTATCGGCGGGCTAGTTACTTCCTTTGACTACAAGGGATTCACTTTTGACGGCGGGATCAGAGCCATCGAGAACTCCGGAATCGTATTTCCCATGCTCAGGCAGCTCGGTATTCATATTGATTTTGTCAAAAACAATGTGTCGATAGGTATAGAGAACCAGGTTCTGCGGCTTACATCAAAGGATAGCCTTGCTGATTATCAAAAACTGCTTAAAGACCAGTTTCCCGAATCCTGTGATGATATCGACAAAATCATCATCGAAATTAAGCGTGTTATGCAATATATGGACGTTTTGTACGGCATTGAGAATCCGCTGTTTATGGATAATATGAATGATCCGAAATATTTGTCCGGGACAATTCTTCCCTGGCTTTTCAAATATCTTACAACGATTGGAAAAATTGAGAAGCTCAATATTCCAATCGACGAGTATCTCGCCGGGATTACAAAGAATCAGACTCTGATTGACATGATTGCGCAGCATTTTTTCACCAAAACTCCGGCGTTTTTCGCTCTGAGTTACTTTAGCCTTTACCTGGATTATCAATATCCGCTGGGAGGTACGGGCGTTATTACCCGGGAGCTTGCCCGCTCAGCAGTAGATCATGGATGTGAAATCAGAACCGAAACCGCTGTCTGCCAGGTAAATCCGCAGACCAGGACCGTCAAAGATGCACTGGGCAATGAATATCACTATAAAAAATTGATCTGGGCATCGGACCTGAAAAGTCTGTACAAAATGATTGACGCCGGTGCTATTTCAAATACGAAGATCAGGAACCGTGTCATCGCGCAGCAAAAGGCTGTAACGGACAAAATCGGAGGAGACTCCATCTTTACTCTCTATGTCACACTTGATATGGACAAAAAATTCTTTGACTCCATTTCCAGCGCCCACTTTTTTTATACGCCGTATAAGAAAGGCCTTCAGCATGTACGTCTGCAGGACATTGCAGCAGACGCATCCGTTACTGTCGCATCCGGTGTCGGCGCAGCCGTTGCTGTTACTTCCGGATATACCAATGACAGACAGGCCATAACCGCCTGGCTGCAAAAATATTTTGAATATACAACATATGAAATTGCCTGCCCTGCCCTGCGTGACCCGTCTCTGGCACCTGAAGGAGAGACAGGTCTGATTATCAGCACACTAATGGATTATTCAATCGTTAAGCACATCTTTGAAAAGGGATGGTATGAAGAGTTCAAAAAAATGGGTGAGGAAATGATGATCAGCGTACTTGATGCATCGATTTTTCCAGGAATGAAAGATGCTGTAATCGATCGTTTTTCTTCCACCCCGCTGACTATTGAAAAGGTAACCGGAAATTCCGAAGGCGCGATAACAGGCTGGTCTTTCACCAATTCCTTTATACCTGTTGTCAGCAGCTTCCCAAAGATAGCCTCATCCATACTTACCCCTATCCCTGATGTGCTTCAGGCAGGGCAGTGGTCATACAGCCCCTCCGGTCTTCCCATATCCATTCTCACAGGAAAGCTGGCCGCAGATAAAGCCCACAAGCAGCTGAAAAAGGATAAATAAGCAAAAATCTGCAGGCAGAGGACTATTCGGGCGCAAGGCCAGTCATTTGCCTGCTCAAGGCCCATATTCGCTTGCCCATACTGCGGTCAAGAGCATGCGGCGCAGGTTTTTCTTCGATGGTAAGATTAAAAAAGCGGCCGCTGACAGCATCCATTTCCGGGGATGATGCCAGGTAGTACAAGGCATGCCCGGAGATAGCGGGATCTTTAAGGAAGTGCCAGGTTACATGATGAAGGAAAAACCTGTAAAGCGCGCCGTTATTGCTGCCGATGTTCGTTCTGACATCGCCGGGATGCACGGCGTTGATTGTGACCCCTGATCCTTTCAGCAGGTCTGCAAGATCCCAGACCGTCAGCAGCTGTGCTGTTTTGGAGGCACCGTAACCTTTGAGTCCCGTATAGTGGCGTTTTTTCCAGTTAATGTCATCCGGATCGAGTCCGTTGAACCGATGGCCTTCAGAATTAACTTGAATAATGCGGGCCGGAGCACTTTCTTTGAGCCGTTCCAAAAGAAGTGAGGTAAACAAAAAAGATGCGAGGTGGTTGACGCAGAAAACCGTCTCAATCCCCTCGGGCGTATAGATTCGCGTGGTAGAATGCAGGCCGGCGCTGTTGATCAGAATATTTATTTTCGGGTACGTGAGAAGCACTATGTCAGCAGCTTTTCGCACATCCTCCAGGCGGCTGAAATCAGCGATGATAATATCTACAACAACCTTCCAGGCCGTTGTCAGTTCTGATTTGACTGCGTCAGCTTTAGCCTTGTTTCTGCAGACCATGACGATATGAGCCCCGCCTTCGGCCAGTCTCCTGGCTGCTTCAAGGCCGACACCGGATGTCGAACCCGTAATGATACAGACTTTTCCGACCATCGATGCCGTGCTTTTCTTTTGCGGAATTTTTCTGTTTTGAAGAAACATCAATTCGTCCGGCAGATCTTTTTTCATGTATTACCCCTTATCAGCCAAAATCAGCCGAAAAACTTCGCCATGAACTTCCGGTAGAGTTTGCCAAAACCGGGAATCCCATTGTAAATATCGCCCCACAAGTCATAATAATCTCTTTGCTCAATGATTTTCCCCTCGCTATTAAGGGTAAGCTTTGTGCAGCCGAATATGGGCGTGTCGGGAGACTTGCGGAATGACATTGTCATTTTCCAGTCCATGATGATAATATCTGTTCCACCCGCAATCGAAATGATATCCATGCGAAGCTTTTTGCACCGCTTGGTCAGGCGGTTGCACAACGCTTTGAAATCTTCAATTCCGGTAACTTTTTGGATGGAATCCTGAAACATGATATTTTCGTGATAATACGGAAAAATATGAGACCAGTCAGGCTTTCCTTCCGTATTATAGGTTCGGGACCAAAGTTCAAGCACGGTGTCAACCGAAAGTCCGGAAATCACATTGTCGGGTTCATCACCGGAAGTCACATTGCCGGTCTCATCGATGAATAACAATTCATTCTTTTCCATATTACTCCCATTATTTGGCGGTATTCTTTTTTGTGTTTGCCAGTAAAATATATACGCTCGCGACAACGAGAAGGGCAATGCAGACGATAACCGTGACAATAATTTCAGGATATTTTCCCGCAAAACCTGTCCCGGAAAGATGCTTTATCAGTATGCCTGCATAAGCCCACACGATGACTAATCCATAGGCGATGTCCCTGTGCTTAATCATGGTTGCCGCTGCTATCAGAAGGCCGACGGAAATTATGACGGCAGTCCAGATATTCTCTGCAACGCCAAAACCGTCCCATCCAATATCGACCAGAAGAGTTGTAGCGTTGGCAATCGCTGCCACAGTTATCCAGCCGAAATAGACACTGAATGGAAGGCGGATTAACGCCTTATCGTTCAGAGAAAGGTCGGCTTTATTAATATTCTCTATAATCAAAATCAGACAGATCAGAATGACAATCATCAATAGAAGTGACAGGCCGATGATGGCGTAGTGCCATGAAAAAATCCATACGGCGTTGGCAAGGGAAGAAATTGTAAAGAGCGTGCTGATTCTTTTAATCAGGGTCCCCGCGGCATTCAGGCCTTGGCCGTCTTTCGCGGCGAAAGCTCCAAACTGATAGACACTATAAAACAAAAGCAACAGATAGATGAGGCCCCATATAGCAAAAGTAATGCCAGCCGGGGCAAAAAGATTCGGGTAAGAATCCGAGACGGCACCAGTGCCGATACCGTTGATGGGCAGAATATTTGCCAGTGCATTAACCGTAACCATAGCTGCAAAAGAAAGCGAAGCAAAAATTTTACCGGGTGTTACCGAAATATTTCCAGCCATTTTTTACCCTCCTTTTATATGATGCTTATAAAATTATACTAATATGATGTTCTTTATTCAATCTCCAAGCTGTAACTCTCTATAACTCGACGTAATCCCGGGATTCTGATTCCCGTTTTTTTACTCTTGACACAGGAAAGCAGCGGCTTTATAATGCTCATATGAACGAGTGTGCATATGAGCATACATAGCAATTCACATTAGACCTGCACTATCAAAGATTCACTCATGACAGAACGTAATTATACAAATATCGGGAGGATATTAATATGCTGGAATATGAGCTGCTTTTTGAACTTCAGGGGCTCGGCTGTGCTAACTGTGCCTCGAAAATAGAGAGAAAGGTCAACTCCCTGCCGGAAATATCAAAAAGCGAAGTGAATTTTATGAATCAATCTTTACGGGTTCAATTGACGGATAAGTCTCTTGAAGCTTCCATTTTCGGGAAAATTGAAGTTATTGTGCATTCTTTTGAACCGGATGTAATCGTAAGAAAGCTGAATAGAGCAGCCTGTCCGGCTAATAAAGGGGCAGAGAGCAAGTGCGATGACGATGCATCATGCGGCTGCGCTGTCTCTTTGCCTGAGGATTCGATTCTTACGGACAGTGAAAGAAAAGAAAAAGAGATCCGCCGGCTGAAGTTTCAGATTCTTTTGGGCGCTGTGATATTTGCAGCTGCTTTTATCCTTGATTTGTCGGGCGGCGCATCGACGGTCATTCTACTTCCCCTGTATTTAATCGCTTACACCATTCTCGGATTCCCGGTCTTGTGGAGAGCCTTGTCCAATATTGTTAAAGGCAAAATCTTTGATGAGAATTTCCTGATGGCTATTGCTACGATTGGCGCCATCGCGATATCGGAGTGGTCAGAGGCTGTGGCCGTTATGCTTTTTTATCAGGTCGGCGAGCTTTTCCAGACAATTGCACTGCATCGCTCACGGAGATCGATATCTGAACTCATGTCGATCCGACCGGATTATGCGAATATACAAAAAGACGGCAAATTGATTCAAGTGCACCCGGACACGGTACAAATCGGCGGGCATGTAATTGTTAAGCCCGGTGAGAAAGTTCCGCTTGACGGCATTGTGGTATCAGGCCGATCTATGCTTGATACAGCGGCGCTTACAGGGGAGTCTGTGTTTCGTGATGTCGAAGCGGGAGACATCATTCTTTCGGGCTGTGTTAACAAAGACGGCGTGCTGACCATTGAAGTTACCGCATCGTTTGGGGAGTCCACGGTCTCCAGGATAATTGAGATGGTTACCAACGCCGGAAGCCGTAAATCCAAAAGTGAGAATCTTATAACACGCTTTGCCGCCGTATATACGCCGATTGTAGTTGTTGCGGCCGTACTTCTTGCAGCAGTTCCACCTCTCTTTTTCGGCGGTGACGCTTCCCTTTGGGTTTACAGGGCCTTGTCATTTCTGGTGGTTTCGTGCCCATGCGCCCTTGTTATTTCTGTGCCGCTTGGCTATTTCGGCGGAATCGGTGCCGCCAGTAAACGGGGAATCCTTGTTAAGGGAAGTAATTTTCTTGATGCTCTCGCACGTGCCGACAGTATCGTATTCGACAAGACGGGGACGCTTACAAGAGGTACTTTTGCAGTAACAAAAATTGTGCCGGCTGAGGGTGTGTCTGAGGAGGATTTACTGAGGCTTGCATCAACAGCAGAAGCTTATTCCGATCATCCGATTGCACTTTCCGTCAGGAAGGCGGCACAGGAGAGAGCCATACATTCATCCTTGCCGGATTCTTCCGCGTACAGGGAGATGGCCGGGCGCGGCGTCGCCGTACAGACAAAAGAGAAGGATATTCTTGTCGGGAATAGAAAGCTGATGCTGGAATCCGGAATTGAAAAAATACCAGACGTGGCGACTGTCGGAACGCTTCTCTATGCTGCATCGGACGGACGATTCGCAGGTTACCTGGAAATTGCAGACCAGATCAAGCCGGAGGCTTTGAAGGTCATTCAAAAACTTCGCGATCTTCATATTAATGAAATCGCACTTCTTACGGGAGACCACGCGCCGGCAGCCGATGCAGCTGCCCGGGAGCTTGGGATAACGGATGTGTTTTCCGAACTTCTTCCGGCCCAGAAACTAGATAAGATGGAAGAACTGATTGCAGCAAGAAAGAACAGTACATCCAAAGACAGAACACTCATTTATGTCGGTGACGGCATTAATGATGCGCCCGTTCTTGCGCGTGCCGATATCGGGATTGCGATCGGGGCCATGGCTTCCGGCGCAGCGATTGAGGCGGCTGATATTGTCATCATGACAGATGATCTTGATGCGCTTCCGAAAGCGATACGGATTGCCGGAAAGACCAGACGAATCGTGACGGAGAACATTATTTTTGCACTCTCAGTAAAAGCGCTCATACTCGTGCTGTCCGCATTTGGACTGACGAACTTGTGGTTTGCGATTTTTGCCGATGTCGGCGTTGCCGTGATTGCCATTGTGAATGCTGTCCGCACAGGCAGCTAAAAAACCAGGTTTTTACCCTCCATCGGCCAGGGCTCGATTTCGAGAAGGTCGGCAGCCAGCGGGCAGATGTTCAAAAGACTTCCGCCCGTTTTGACTTCTCCCTGTGGAACGTTTTTACCGGCTGCCAGATAAAAGGTATGGTAATGATCCCGGTCGAGTGGATAGCCGTGCTGCCCCCGCTCGAATTCACCGAAGCAAAAACCGTCGGCAGCTGCGAATCCATAGTCGAATTCCTGGTCGCCGCCGGATTCCTGCATTTCATGAAGCGTAAGAAGTCTCTGTACGGAAGGCTCCGATAAGAACTTTTCGACAAAAGCTGCAGCCTCGGATTTCTTCTGCTGGTCATACACCTTCAAAAAACAACAGCCTCCGGCCGTATGAAAATAGGCAGCGGAGAAAGGCAGTCCGTAATTTTTAAGAATATCATTAGGCCATACATTCGTATGAACGTTTCTGCAATTGTGATCGCTGAAAACAAGGATCGAAGTTGAGTCCGAAAGACCGGCCCTGTCCAGGCTTTCAAGGAGTTCGCCGAGACGAATATCCAGCTGTATGACGGCTGCTTTGGCCTGAGGGCTGTCCGGTCCGAAGTGATGCTTTTCGTAGTCGGCTTCCAGAAGATGCACCATCGTGAGATCGGGCTTCTTTCTCTTAATTGCGTCGCAGGCAACGGCAGATGTAAACCGATCAAGCCCGGCCGGATCTTTGGTTGCCATCAGGTGCAGAAAGCGAAGAAGAGCAGAGAGGACAAATCCGGTCGACCCGTATCGCAGCATAAAGAAAATACGCTCAAACACCGGCCTCTCCCCGGCAATCTCAACAAAGTTATATCTTATGTCCGGTGATCCGCCCGTGACAGGGAACAGAACAGAACAGACCGTTTTGCCGGCACGTTTCGCTTCTCCCGGGAGGGTTTTAACTCGTATATGATTGACCTCAAAACGCCATTTGTCGCGTTTGACGGACGGCGCCTGAAAAACATTATCAACAATGCCATGTGTCTTGGGGAGAACTCCGGTCTGGATGGTCGTGTGTGTCGGATATGTATTGGATACAAATATGGAGGAGACTTCCCGTACAAGTGTTCCGCGGCGGCATAATTCTGAGAAATTAGGCTGCGTAAGCAGTAAGTCAATATCCTGATCGCCGACTGCATCAAATGACACCATGAGAAGGCGCGCGTTATTTGTCATATACTTGAATCCTCTCCTGCGGGACAGCAAAAAGCTGACGCTAAAAACTTAAATTCTATTATATTCTCAAAATGCTATACTGTCAGCAAAATAGCATCTCAAAAATACAGGTAAAGGAAGACGCCTTCATCACCTTTCATGTGTGGCAATGACGGAGTCGTGTTATTATATAGGTAGCTGATAAATAGCTGGATTGAATGACTGCTATTTGACTTTTCAGGCACAGAAACATTGTGAACCTCGTATATTCGGGCGGATTTCCGTGAAAAGGAGCGTGATTTTGTGAGATATGTATTGAGCCGGGGCAATTGGCGGGCCGTTGTTGACACACTGGGCGCGGAGCTGATTTCCTGTAAAGAAAAAGATCTTGAATATGTCTGGTCAGGCAGCCCCGAGTACTGGACAGGACATGCACCTGTTCTTTTCCCGGTTGTGTGTGCCTTAAGGAATGACCGTACCAGTTTCGGCGGAATGCCGTATGCCATGAAGCAGCATGGATTTGCCAGAAAGAGCGAGTTTGCAGCTGTGCTGGTTGCAGAGGACCAGATATCAATGAAGCTGATTGAGAACGATGAGACATTAAGCCAGTATCCATTTCCGTTCGGTCTGATCGTGTCGCACAAAATAACGGATGACGGATTTGAGACCACCTATACGGTGCAGAATACCGGAACAGGAGTTCTGCCATTTGCTATAGGCGGTCACGCCGGATTTGCCTGTCCTCTTAAAGACGACGAGAAGTTTTCGGACTACGATGTTGTTTTTGACCGGGAAGAAGATCCCACAGCCTACCTGCTAAATGAAAAGGGTCTTATGTCCAGGGAACACAAGAAGAAAGCCTTAACCGGAGATGGGAAGGTTCTTCCTATTTCCTACAATATGTTTGATGAGTCGGCCCTTGTATTTCTTCAGATTCAATCCCGAAAACTTTCTCTGCTGCATCGTCAGAAGGGTACGGGGCTCGATTTTTATTTTCATAATTTCTGCAACTTCGGTATATGGACACCGCCTGGCAAGGAAGCACCTTTCCTCTGTCTTGAGCCGTGGCAGGGAATTCCGTCCTATGAGGATGATGCCTGGATATTCGAAGAGAAGGCGGATGTGGTATTTCTGCCGGCCGGTGAAATATACAAAGCGGGCTACGAGATGAGACGGCGCAGATAAGGTCCGAATGACTTAAGAAACAGTAGAATAGGTCAAAATGGATTCAAATGAAACATCAGAGAAAAGAGGATGTGCCTGATGACAGATCTAAAAGTAGAATTTGATGAGGACATCGTAAGTCCTAAAAGAGTTTTTCTCATTGTCCTGGATAGTTTTGGTATCGGACGCGCACCGGATGCAGGGGTTTTCGGGGACGAAGGCAGTAATACGCTTGGCGCCATTTCGACGAGCACCCGGTTTACGGCGCCGAATCTGGGGCAGCTTGGACTCTTTGCAATTGATGGAGTTACGGAGGATATCAAGGAAGTAAGGTCCGCGCTCGCCGACGGCAGGAGCGAAGATTTGTTCGTGCTTCCTCCGGAAGACTTCGTGCCGGAAGGTGCCTATGCCCGCCTCGAAGAGATGAGCAACGGAAAAGATACGACGATCGGACACTGGGAGATTGCGGGCATTTTTTCCGGGAAGCCCCTGCCGGTCTATCCGGAAGGATTTCCGGCAGAAGTACTTGAGGCCTTTGAAGCGGCTGCAGGCAGAAAGACGATATGCAATCTTCCGTATTCAGGCACTGACGTTATCAGGGACTACGGCAAAGAACATGTCGAGACAGGCGCGTTGATTGTGTATACATCCGCCGACAGTGTTTTCCAGATTGCCGCGCACGAGGCAGTTGTTCCGATTGATGAGCTTTACCGGTACTGTGAGATTGCACGCGGGATTCTTACCGGTCCGCATGCAGTAGGACGTGTTATCGCCCGTCCCTTTGAAGGGGAATACCCGAATTTCAAAAGGACCTCCAGACGGCACGATTTTTCGCTTCTTCCGCCAAAGACGACGCTTCTGGATTTGATTTTCGAAGACAAAAAAGAGATGATCGCCGTAGGAAAGATTCACGATATATTTGCCGGCCGCGGTACAACCCGTTTTCTTCGCACTTCGGGAAATGCAGACGGAATCGAAAAGACAAAAGAGGTTATGAAGGAGACATTCGAAGGCCTGTGTTTTGTGAATCTCGTTGATTTTGATATGATGTACGGCCACAGGAATGATATCGACGGCTATGCAGCCGCGATTTCTGCTTTTGACCGGGCACTGCCGGATCTCCTGAAGCTTATGGACCCGAAAGACATTCTGATGATTACAGCGGATCATGGATGTGATCCGTCAACGCCTTCGACAGATCATTCAAGAGAGTGCGTCCCGCTTCTGATCTATGGAGACGCTGTCAGGAAGGGTGTGAATCTTCATACAAGAAAGACATTTTCAGATATTGCCGCTTCGATAGCAGAATATTTGAAGCTTCCTGAAAAAACGGTATCAGAATTGTCCGGCACGTCATTTTTGTCATCTATCCTGTAGGCAGGAAGATAAGCAGACCTAAAGACCAACGGCATATTTGCGTTTACATACAGATATTTTTACAACAAATGGTTCTAATAAAAAGGAGGAATTTTATCATGTCAAACCTAAACTTAACACCTGAGGAAATCGATATTCTCTCAACCGTCGACCACACCATGCTTGCCCAGACTTCCACGTGGGAGCAGATCCTGTCTCTTTGTGAAGAGGCGCTTGCCTATAAAGTGGCAAGTGTCTGCATCCCTCCGTCATATGTCGCCCGCGCCTCTGAATATCTGGCCGGTCGTCTTTCTGTATGCACGGTTATCGGATTTCCCAATGGCTACAACACAACGGCTACAAAGGTTTTTGAGGCGAAGGAAGCTATTGCCGCAGGCGCTACGGAAATTGACATGGTAATTAACCTCGGTGACGTTCACCAGGGTAATTATGATGCGGTGCGAAGCGAGCTTAAGGCGATGCGCAAGGCGTGTTCAGGCGTGATTCTTAAAGTCATTGTGGAGGCGTGCCTCCTTTCAGAGGAAGAGAAAATTCAGATGTGCCGACTGGTAACAGAGGAGCACGCTGACTTTATTAAGACATCAACCGGTTTTTCAACCGGCGGCGCAACCCTTGAAGATGTGGCTTTGTTCAAGCACAATGTCGGGCCTGATATCCGCGTCAAAGCAGCCGGCGGAATTTCTACCATGGATGATGCAAAAGCATTCCTTGCTGCCGGAGCATCCCGCCTTGGAACGAGCAGAATCATCAAAATTGTCAAAAAACTACATGCAGAGGGATATTAATCTGCCAAAAGGATAGGGGAAATGTATCATGCAGGAATTTTATGCCGATCAGGACATAAAGGTACTGATTGATGCTGCGCGCGCAGCTCGCAGTAAGTCATACTCGCCATATTCACATTTTCAGGTGGGAGCCGCCCTTTTGACTCGAAGCGGAGAAATATATACAGGGTGCAATATTGAATCTGCATCCTTTTCACCTACCAACTGTGCGGAAAGAACAGCCTTTTTCAAAGCTGTCAGCGAGGGGGTAATGGAATTCAAAGCGATTGCGATTGTCGGTGCCCTGGAGAATCAGCCGCTTACTTTCTGCGGACCGTGCGGCGTATGCCGGCAGGTGATGCGGGAATTCTGCGATCCCAATCTGTTCCGGATCTTTCTTTCACAGGATGATTATCTAACCAGGAGCTATACGCTTGAAGAGCTGCTTCCTGAAGGTTTCGGACCGGAAAATATACTGATCGAAAAGACTTCCCCCATGGAGGATGCATGATTTATCTGCTGGCGATTCTTCAGGCGTTGATTGATGCAGCCTGCGCGGGTAAGCTTATTACTGCGACAGGCGGTCTCTCTTCTTTTCGCCCAGAAAGAGGAACATAACAACAAATCCCGTAAAGCTTAGTGCACAGGCCGCCAGGAGAAGCCCGTGTATACCCCATCTGTCGATCATGATGCCGCCTCCGAGGTTGCCGATAACGTTGCCGATACCGATACCGGCTACCATCGATATAGCCTGGGACCGTACCCGGTCGACGTCGCTGACGGCCTTGTCGGAATAATGAACGGCTGCCGTGGTATATAGACCAAATCCGGACAATTGGAAGATCTGGATCATGAACATAAAAGCAACGCCCGGAACCAGCATGGTAGCCAGTGCTTTAAGGAAAAATGAAAACGCGGAAATAATCAAAAGTTTATTGCTGCTGATGCGGCGCGCCACAAAGCTGTAGGCGAACATAATCGGAATTTCAAACGCCGCTGCAATGGAGCGTGTGATCCCCTGGTCTGCCGCCGTTCCGCCGAGCGCATCCATGATGTTGGGAAGGAATGTGTTGATACAGGCGTGGCTTGCAAAGATGAGCCCGGAGGCCACGCAGAACCCGGTATAGGCTTTATTACTTCTGAGGAATGTCCAGATACTTGTCTGCGGCATCACTGTAAGAATTGCATCGCCGTCCTCCGGAGATTCTTTGGGGGCCGGCGCGTAGAGTCTTGAAAGAAAAAAGCATGCAATGAGAACCGTGAGAATAAAAACCGGAATAATGGTATTGGTTCCGGCTAAATCAACAAGCTTGCCGAGGCCGACTCCGAGCAGCGCAAAGAAAAGGGATCCAAGTCCCCTGGCCACGCCGTAGTTGAGCTTGACGCCTGAATTGGTAATCTGCATGGCAATTGCGTTCAGGAAGGCAGGCGTGGACATCTCCGTCATCCCGATTATCATAAAAATAAGAATGGCTGGAAGGAACAAATGCGGCAGGAAAAACAGGATGGAGGAAATACCCGCCCCGATAAGAAGCATAGTTATAACAATATTCTTCAGCGCGATATGCGGATTTCTGCTGGAAAACGACGATATGAGAGGCTGTGCGAATATCGACGCGGCATACTGCAGGGATAGGATCACTCCAATTTCAGAACCGGTGAAGTTTTTGGACTGTAAAAGAACAACAGCAAAACCGCTTATCGGGAAAAAGGTCATCCAATAGGACGACTGGACGGCTGCGAATTGCAGGTTCACCTTTTTGGTCAGGGACATCTGTGGTTTGGGCATGTATTGGTTCTCCTTTATCAAACCCGGATCAAACCTGAGAAATTTATCTAAGTATAACAAATAGCCTCGTAAATATTGCGGTATTTTCCTGGTTCGTGTACAGTCGAGTGGATACTGTTGACAAAAAGGAGTGAGGTTCTATATGAAAATGATGCTTCAGATCGGGTTTCTGTTCGGCGTGTGTCTTCTTGGAGAGGCAATATCTATATTTTTGCCGATACCCTTTCCCGGAACCATATTGAGCATGATAATCCTGTTTTTACTTTTACTGTTTCGTGTTATAAAGGTTGAACACATCCAGCAAAAAGCAGATTTTCTTTTGAAAAACATGGCTTTCTTCTTTATTCCTGCGGGTGTCGGCATTATATCAGGCATCGACCTGATCCGAAGCAGTATTCTACCACTGATTATAGTAGTTGTGGTGACAACAGTCCTGACTTTTGCAGCAACGGCGCTTACTGTGCAGGGTGTCATTACCCTGCAGGACAGGATCACGCGGTCGCGGAATCAGAAAGGGAAGATGGACGGAAACCAAAATGGCACAGCGGGAAGCAGCGACCGGCTCACGCAGGCGCGGAAAGGGGCGGCACATGAGTGAAATCTATTCGTCTCCCTTTTTTGGAATATTCTTAAGTATTCTTACCTTTGAAATAGGGGTGTGGATCAACAGGAAGACGAAGTCTGCCATTGCAAACCCGCTGCTTATCGCGGTTGCGCTGTGTATTTTTATAATTAAGATTTTGGATATACCCTTAGAAAGTTTTAATGTCGGAGGACGCCTGATAGCTGTCTTTCTTGGTCCTGCAACAGCTGTTCTTGCCCTTTCGATCTATAGCCGGTTCGAACTTCTGAAGAAATATTTTCTGCCCGTGCTTTTAGGTACGGTGGCAGGTTCCTTCGTATCAATGGGTTCCGCTTATCTTCTGTGCCGGGCATTTCATCTTGACGACGTATTGACGCGGTCGATGCTGACGAAGTCGGTTACAACTCCCTTTGCGATTGCTATTTCCGAAAACATCGGGGGCGAGCCTTCGGTTGCTGTAGCGGCTGTCGTGCTTACAGGTATTCTCGGCGCTGTATTCGCCCCGCTTCTGATCCGTCTTTTCCATGTCAAAAATCCGATAGCCATCGGGGTTGCCATCGGCACGTCGAGTCACGCGGTAGGTACATCAAAAGCAATTGAACTCGGAGAGACCGAAGGTGCGATGAGCGGTATAGCTATCGGTATGGCCGGTATCGTTACCGTCGTTATTTCATTGTTCCTTTGATGTTTTTCTGCCGGGTCTGCCTGGCAGGAATCAAAAAATGGAGCAGATAGTAATATTTGGATTTGTGCGCCTTTTTTATTTTGCCAATTATTTTGGCTACTTCTGCATAGGCCTTAGAAAGCTCCTCTTCTGACGGCGTATAATGACCGTACACCCATCTGTCATACAGGGCGGCAAGTTTTCGTATTTCAAAGAAATACGAATCTTTTAAAACTCCAGGAGTATATACAGGGATGTTTTGGAGACGGTGTGCAAAATCGGATACCGTCTCGGAAGGCTCAATTTTCAGGCGGACCAGGGAGAGATGATTCCTGCTTCTTTTCCACAAATAATAGGCGACAGCTTCAGGAGTCATTTTGCCGAGCAGTTCGGGAAGAGGACGCAGGACAAAATTCTTATTCCAGCGATCTTTAAAATAAATAAAGAGGACACCCGATAAAAGAACAAGTAATAAAAGCATCGGCAGGATAATATACCGGAAAATTCTGGACATGACAGCCGGGAAACTATTTGTATCGGGATTCCAGGCAGGAACAGCATCTGCGCCTGCCAAATCTGATCTGTCTTCTTCTTCGGGAATATAAGACGCTGAACCGGTAGGTACCGGGGACTGCGCGGAATTCTCCTCGGACAGGGAGCCTCCTGCATTGTCGCTTGCGGCGGTCGCATCGATGGGAATCCACCCGATACCGTTGATATACACCTCGCACCAGGCGTGTCCGCTCTTTTCGGTTACAGTTACCGTTCCCGGATCCTCTGTGGTAGAAGCATCCCCCACATCAACAATAAATCCTTCGACATACCTCGCGGGAATTCCGTTTATTTTAGCCATTACTGTCATGGCGGTTGCAAAATAAGTGCAGTAACCTGTCTTGGTTGTCAGGAAATATTCGACAAAATCCGACCCCTCCGGAGGCACTTCGACACTCAGTGAATAGGTATAATTTGTTAAGAGATCTTCCCGGATTGCGAATGCCTTTTGAAGAGGTGTACTGACGCCGGCAGTGAGGGCAAGGGCGTATTCTCTCACAGCTGCAGGCGCTTCAACAGCAAGATAGATTTCGTTGATATCTTTTAGCTGTTCTTCTGAATCGGCCGCATCCGGATGGTTTTGGATATAGGCTTCCAATAAGAGAAGATTCTCTTTGTAATCCGGACTCGATGCCAGAAAATGGGAGATTGTCAGGGTATAGGACTGATTGATATCAACAATTTTCGTCTGGAAGAGTTCTGCAGACTGGTTGTAGTACACCGTATTTCCCTGATTATGAATATCCTGCAGATGGTCTGCAGCAAAAAGAGTGCTTCCCACGCAGTCGTTTTTATTTGTTATGGTTATCGTCTCTTGGGTGAACAGGGCAGAATAGAGTTCCATCGGGACTTTCGTGCTGTCCGGACGGTTTTTGTCAAAAATAGCGATTGTCTGGTCCGACATAATCTTCGAATAAAAGAGGCTCGAGAACATTGAATTTACACTGCTCCAGATATCCCGGTCATATTCATTATATGTAGCAGCACGCAGCAAAAGGTCTGATGGGCTGGTTACTGTCATGACCTCGTCATCACTTAAGCTAACGGGGCCGCCGAGTCTTGCGTGGAGTGGATAGTACCCGAGACCTCCCAGATTGAAGGCTGCTCGATTCGCTGTATTCGGGAGAGGAACGTGAAGGACAGAAAATATGTCATTGGTTGCATCGGTTACTTCAGGAGAATGAAGCGTCTCGGCCGGTGCTGCATAAGCTACCATAAAAGAAATAAAAAGGCTGACAAGAATCGCAGGAATGAATATTAGTAATGTCTGCCAGTAGCCTGTGTGTGAATCATAGGAGGACGATTCCTTATGTGCTGTTATTTTGGCTGTCAGAGAGAAAAGAAGGACAATGCCGAAGATACAGGGAAGCAGAAGCAGGTAGGGCATCGCCTTGTCAGTAACGATGTCCAGCGTGATGACCGGTACAGCCGTTATAATAAACATGATCAGCGTACTGTCTGCCAGGCAGGAGAATATAAAGCAGATCAAAGAAATGACGGCGACAAGGGCAATAAATAAAGTTAGTTCAAAAGTATCGTTTCGCGGACCCGGATTCACAATGAAAAGACCCAGCCATGAAATAAACGCGGCGATATACTCATATACGGAATAAAGGACTTCCGTAAAAATTGCCAGGATAAGGACAGGCACGCAAAGCACGGTCAGGACGGCAAGTACAATCGTGAACCGGTAGGTCATCAGGAGCAGCAGAAATGTCGCGCCGGCGCAGATCATAGCGGTGATTATCCACGAAAATCCGCTTGATATTTCAAGTAAATCCAGGAAAAAGAGGGAAAGGCCAAAGGCACTCAAGTAAGCGCTTAAAACATGCAGGGAAAAATCAAGGCTGAATTTTGTTGTCATTTGAGATCTCCCTCCTTTACTTCCGGCGGCGCGGGAGACGCAGGAGACGGCGCGGGAGACGCAGGAGACGGCGGCTGCATGGGCGGCGAAAGAAGAAGCGTATGAATACCCTTGTCTGCATACAGGTGTACAAGCCCCTGCTGTTCGGTATTAAACCCAAGCTGCGGAATGAAACAGACAGACACCGACGAGTAGTCGCCTGAGCGATAGGATAAAAAAGAAAGCGGAGATGCCGTTACAGCCATGCTGAAGACGGTCAGGGTAGATTTTTCCGCCAGTATGTAACCGGCTATCATCTCTTTATAATCAGACGGGATTTCTTCATTAAATTCGCTCTGTGCCAGAAAGAGACGCGCGTTTTCCCACTCGCTTTTATGGATGAGGGAGAAACGGCCGTTACTCTTACTGCTGTATGCCAGGATGACCATCGGAATCTGTTCAATAAGGAGCGCATGGCACAGGCTGGCCGCACTGCAGAGCAACTGATCCTTGGCCATAACAGCCGCCGTTCCCTTGAGCGGAGAATCCGTGACATCCAGATAGATAAGATGAAGTTCTTTGGAACCCTTCTCATATTCCTTGACGTGGAGCTTGCCCATGCGGGCTGAATACTTCCAATGGATGCTTCTCATATTATCGCCGCGCGTGTATTCGCGGATTCCGACAGCTTCAGCCCTCTCTTTTGTTCTCCGGACAGGAAGCATAATTTCATCATAAAGCAGGTCGCCGTGCAGCAGGGCGGACGTGTCAGGAAGAACGGTCACGTGGATAGGATTTTGGGGCAGGTAACGCTTTGGCAATGATTTTATATGCCAAAGTCCAAAAATATCAGTTATTTCTATACCCGTTACTTCCAAAGGGAATTTGCCGCAGTAGGGAGAGGTAATGGTGATGTTTACGGGCGTCGTATCCAGAAAAGCAGGGGATACGTAATAATCGCGATAGTATTCATTTGTCTCAGAAATATCGGGGAACCTGACATGCACCTTTGCGTGGGCAACCGGCAGAAAACGCCCCTTCGAAAGCAGCTTCCAGGAGAATGGCGCTCCTTTTTCCGCTGTGAAGGATGAAATATTGGTTCGAAGCCTGAAGGACAAAAACGACAGGAGCACCTGCAGCAGGGATAATACAAAGACGATGGCAAAAAGGAAAAAAACATAGTAAAAGACAGCCATTCCTGAATACAGAACGGCCCATAGACTCAAAAGTCCCAATACCAGGAATCCGATGCGACGGCGTATCATATTACTTAGGCACAGGAATCGTGCGGAGCAGTTCGCTTATGATATCTTCCGGGGTCTTTCCTGCCGCGTTGGACTCAGAGCGAAGGGAGAGTCGATGGGTCAGTACCGGCAGGCACATTTGTTTGACATCCTGAGGAATAACATAATCCCGGCCTTCAATAAGAGCGAGCGCTTTTGACGTCTGCATAAGATGAATGGAGGCCCGCGGACTGATTCCAAGCTTCAAATCCGGGTGTTTTCTTGTGGCGGCCGCTATTTTTGCAATATATTGCTTGATTGATTCTGCGCAAAAGATGTTCCGCGCGGCTTCCTGCAGTTCGGTAATTGTCTCCGAAAGGATGACCGGCTGAAGAATATCATTGTCCGGGCATTCCTCCACGCGTGTCATGATCCGCATCTCCTGCTCGACAGTTGGATAGCCCATATGGATGGAAAGACAGAACCGGTCAAGCTGCGCTTCCGGCAGCGGGAATGTTCCTGCGTGTTCAATAGGGTTCTGTGTAGCGAGTACCATAAAAGGAGAGGGAAGGGGATATGTGGTTCCGTCTACGGTTACCTGATGCTCCTGCATGATCTCCAGAAGACTCGACTGCGTCTTAGGCGATGTCCGGTTGATCTCATCCGCCAGAATAATCTGGTGAAGAACCGGGCCCGGTCTGAATTCGAACTCCTGCGTCTTCATGTTGAATATGGAAAAGCCCGTAATATCCGACGGCATTACATCGGGGGTGAACTGAATTCTTGCAAAACTGCAGGCCAGGGATCTCGACAAAGCATAAACCATAGTAGTCTTTCCGATGCCGGGTACGTCCTCAAGCAAAGCATGACCATTACTTAAGAGAGCTATGAGAAGCAGGTTAAGAGCTGTTTCCTTGCCAACCATAATCTTCTGCATATTCTGTCGGACGTTCTGGATCTCTTGAAGAGCCTGCTGCTGATCCATGTAAATACCTCCGGAAATCTATTCTATTTATCATAACATTTTGACAAAAGAAGCAACAGATACATTCTAATTAAACACTGATTTCTCTGTTTTGACGTAAAAAACTGTGCAAGTGACAGTATTTGGACGGTAGGTATAAAAGTGAATGAGACGTATAATAGATAATGTTTTTGAAAAAGAGAGGTAAATTCGTGGTAAAACCGACTAAAAATAAAATTCGTATCATAATTTCTATATTTGCAGCAGTTCTGCTGCTGTCACTTCTTGTTGTTTATTCCGGATCTTTCCGGGAAACAAAAGTAAATTCCAATATCGGAAACAGTTCGCGGACGATGGGATTTTTGACAAAGGATACTCCCTACGAACAGTCTTTTGTCCCGGCCAGTGAGAAACTATCCTATATTGAAGTTCGTTTTGCAACGTATACGGATGATACGGCAGCGGGTAAGATTCATTTTGCGCTTGCCGGCAGCGACGGAGTAATCATCTCTGAAAGCGATGTAGCCATTAAGGATTTGCAGGATGATGCTTACTACCGTTTCGATACGAACCTGAACCTCGATACGGCTAAGTCGTATTCATTTACGCTGGCGTCTGTCGATAACGGCTGGGAAAAAGCTCCTGTGGTATGGGTTTCGTCATCTTCCGGACAGGAACAGACCAATCTGGTTCTTCCAGGCATCTCTTCGAGCAGTGCATACCAGACGAATGCGCAGTATGGGTATTCGTATTTCAATAATGCAGCGTTTGCAGGATGTGCTTTCCTTATCCTGCTGTGCAGCTTTGTGTTTATACTCGAGGTTGAGATCCCGGAGAAATTCCGAGGTCTCGCCGGACGAGTCGTCCTTCTTCTTACGCCTGTTGCCATGTTCTTTCTTGCCGAGGCCCTAAACGATAATTCAGCCCTGACCAAGAAGCTGCAGGCCTACCCTCTTAATTACGCCTACTATCTTCTCTTGTATCTTATTTTCTTTGTTGTCATTAACCGTCTTCGTGTCAGCATGCTTATTGCCAACACGATAATTTATATACTGTCAGTCATCAATTATTTTAAGCTGATCTTTCGCGGAGAGCCGCTTCAGCCGTGGGATATATTTGCGTTTAAGACTGCACTGAATGTATCTGACAGTTACACATTTCAACTGACCGTCGTCCTTATTTTCACCTTTCTCTGCTTTATTCTGATGAACCTGATCTCCTGGAAAGTGGATTGCTCTGTAAAACGTATCCGCAACCGTGTTTTTGCCGGGTTTGCAAGTGCTTTACTGGCGGTCCTTCTAGTCTTTTCCCTGTTCGGCACAGACCGGTATGCGGTTGCCGCATTCAATCTCATGCAGAAAATTGGAATTACGAATAATGTATGGAACCAGACATCCAATTACGAGCAGAACGGACTTGTTATCGCATTCACAATGAATGCTCAGTATATGAATGTCGATAAGCCGGGCTCCTATTCCGAAGCGCGCGTGACCGAGATCAAATCACTAATTGAATCAGGCACAGATCTGACGTCGGAAGTACAGACAAGTACAGCTGATTTGACGGATTCCAGTATCGTTCCGGAGGCTTTACAGCCATCTCTCACCCCTTCTGCCGCAGCTCCGGCTACTGACCCGGAAGGATCGACGCTGACGACAACACCGGCAGCCTCGCCTGCAGCTGCACCAACAGCAGCACCGACGGCGACTCCAACGGCAGCGCCGACGGCTGCAGCAATCCCGACGCCGGCGCCTTCTTCTGCAGCGGATGTGATTTCCGTACAGAATCAGACCACAGGCGGCGCTGTAATTCCTGCCGTAACCCCTGCTGTTACTATGGAGACGGTGTCCAATCCCAACATTATTGCCATTATGTGTGAATCCTATGCAGATCTGACAACGATTGCAGATTACACTACAAACAAGGAAGTCACTCCTTTCTATGACACCGTATCCGAGAATGTCATCAAGGGCAGTCTTTATGTGTCAACATACGGCGGCGGAACCGCTAACAGCGAATTTGAGTTCCTGACAGGCAACACCATGGCGTTCCTTCCTACCGGAAGTATCCCCTATCAGCAGTATCTGGACTCCAGCACCGGATCTCTCGCACAGATCCTCAAGGGTAAAGGATACTCGACAATAGCCGTTCATCCCTATCGCGCCAGCGGATGGAACCGGGAAAGTGTCTATTCCAACATGGGCTTTGATGCGTTCCTGTCACAGGACGATTTCCTGAACCCGTCATATATGAGAGGGTATATCAGCGATGAATGCTCCTATGCCACGCTGATTGACCTGTATGAGAACAAAGAAGAGGGTCAGCCGATCTTTCTTTTCAATGTTACGATGCAGAATCATGGCGGATATGTCAACAAGTATGCGAATTTCACAGAAGATGTGACTTTGACTGAATTCCCCGGTGAATTTCCGGAGACGGAACAATATCTGTCACTCATCAACAAGTCGGATGAGGCGCTTAAAAACCTGATTGATTATTTCTCTGAAGTCGACGAGCCTACCGTGATCTGTTTCTTTGGCGATCATCTTCCGAACATTAAGAATAATTTCTACGAGACGATCCTGGGTGAAAACCTGACGGACCTTACCGCGGAAGAGATGCTCAAGCTCTATCAGACTCCGTTTTTGATCTGGGCAAATTATGACATCCCGGAACAGGAAATCGACATGATCAGCGCCAACTATCTGTCGACGCTTCTGATGCAGACAGCAAACATCGATCTGCCGGACTACAACCAGTATCTCAGTACGCTGTACCAGAATTTTCCGGTCATCGACGCTATGGCTGTGATTGATTCAGCAGGCAATACATATCAGGCCGTCTCATCTGTGCCATCAAAAGAAGCAATAACTTCATATTCGATACTTCAATACAACAATCTGTTTGACAAAAGCGGACGGGATGCTACACTCTTTGATAGTACCTCTCTTACAGCTGTGGGAGACGGTGTTATGATTACCGGCCTTCCGCTTACGGATGCATCTGTTTCACCAGGCACTTTCGGGGCGAATCAGACAACGATCACAGCAGGGGAGTCAGTTACTCCCGCTGCATCCGATATTCCCGTTTCCTGAGGTAACCTATGCAAGTTTTTTCTGTGAATCATACAGATAAGGAGACTTCTGATCAGTTTGCTCTTTTGACTCGCTTTTCCGAGAGGTCAGCGAGTTTTTCTGATGGAGTTGACTGTGAACGGTATATTGCTTTCCTGACTCCTGATGAGATCGAAACAAATAACAGGGATCTTACGTTCCCGGAATATGCTGTCAGGGAATGCACCAACCATGTCGTACAGTCTCCCAAAATTGAAATGCTTGACGACTTGATCTACGGTGTTTTGAATCTCCTTTCTGAGACGGAGACCGGGTTGTCTGCAGACGAAATAGGATTTTTCCTTTCGTCGGCAGGGCTTGTGATTGTCTCGAAACCAAGTGAGACGGTTGACAGCTTAAAGCAATATATTTTGTCCGAGAGAATTGACAGGCATTCGCCGCGTATTCTGCCGGAAAGACTTTTATTCCTTTTGCTGGAAAAAATAATTTCTTCGGATGTTGCCCTGATGCGCGGGATCGACGAAGCGGAAACGATTGTCGAAGAGAAGCTGCTGGCGGGCGAAAAGCTTGATTATCCGGCGATTGTTTTCCGTATGAGACAAAAATCACTTCATCTTATGCAGTATATGGGACTAATGGTTGACTTATCGGATATACTGGAAGAGAACGATAACAATGTTATTCCTGACGAAGCCCTTCGTATGTTCCAATTGATCGGAACTCGATTGGATCGACTGGAAAGATCATCTGTAACTCTTCGGGAAAGTGTCATGCAGCTGCGTGAAGCATACCAGTCGCAGGTTGATATCGACGCGAACTTGATGATGCGGCTATTTACCGTTGTTTCTACGATTTTTCTGCCGCTTACCGTGCTTACAGGCTGGTATGGCATGAATTTTAAGAATATGCCTGAACTTTCATGGAAACTCGGCTATCCACTGGTATTCCTGGTGGCTGTTTTCATAACACTGGGCATCATATGGTTTTGCAGGAAAAAGAAATATCTATAATGCCCCGGGCAGATCAAATGCCCTCTGATCAGGAAAGGATCTACATGCAAGTAAATGAAACGGAATTAAGTACATTGGAAGAAAACAATTTGGAAGAATTTGACATAAAAGATGATGACATAATAGAAAATGATACGGAAGAAAATGATACGGAAGAAAATGATACGGAAGAAAATGATACGGAAAAAAATGTCAGTGAAATAAACTCATTCGCTGATCTTACTTTGTCCAAAGAAATCACAAAAGCGCTGCAGAAGCTGGATCTTCATACGCCGACCTCCGTTCAGAAGCAGGCGATTCCTGTCATGATGGATGGATTTAATCTGATTGCCAAGGCCCCTACCGGCACCGGCAAGACTTTTGCCTATGGCATTCCTCTTCTGGAATACCTTAATATGGACGCCCATTTTGTACAGGATCTGATCCTGTGCCCGACCCGTGAACTTGCTCTGCAGATTTGCTCGGAGCTCAGAAGCATTGGCCAGTATATTCACGGTCTCCGCATCTGCGCCGTAATCGGCGGACAGAGTCTTGATAAGCAATTCAAAGAACTTGCCGCGCATCCCCAGATTGTTGTAGCCACACCCGGGCGTCTTCTTGACCATGTGAACAGAAGAACCATCGACATATCCTCCGTATACTCTGTAATTTTGGATGAGGCCGACGAGATGCTGAACATGGGATTCATCAAAGATATCAGAAAGATCCTTGAGCTTACCCCCACTGACAAACAGGTTGCTCTTTTTTCAGCAACCATGTCGCGCGAAGTAATGGATATTTCCTGGCAGTATCTGCAGGGGGCTGTTGATATTGATGTCGCACCCAAAGCTGAGGATATGCCTCAGATCAAGCAATATATTATGACGGTTGCCGAGAAGGATAAGCTTGATACACTTATCAAAATTATGAATACGAAGCATCTTTCCAAAATCATTGTATTCTGCAATACCAAGACCCGCGTTCGCCACCTGACGGAGCGCCTCCAGCGGCAGGGAATTGCAGCAGACTGTCTGCATGGCGATATCAATCAGAACACCAGAAACCGTATCATGGACGGATACCGCAAGGGAAGCTTCCCGATCCTGATTGCAACGGATATTGCGGCCAGGGGCATAGATGTCGCGGATGTCGACGGAGTCTTCAACTACGATGTCCCTAAGGAGAACGAGTATTATCTTCATAGAATTGGCCGTACGGGCCGTGCACACAAGAAGGGGGCCGCGTATACGCTGGTTTCCTATCTCGAGACCGGACGTATGGAAGAAATTATAAAATATACCAAAGTACAGGTTGAAGACCTGTCAAAAGTAATATAATTGTAAAGCATGTCTATTTCAGCGAAAAAATAAAAACGCACCAGGAGGTTCTATGTACCCGTGCAAATTGAAACAGC